>ERZ857801.3484-NODE-3484-length-10910-cov-3.706218_pt1 | contig 10910 bp, 10 predicted proteins | sample MGYA00519762_ERZ857801 | MGnify/ENA primary metagenome ERZ857801 (study PRJEB31778, sample SAMEA3449368) | human gut metagenome | biome: human gut; feature: human-associated habitat; material: faeces | place: United Kingdom | collected 2010/2012 ...
GGTGAGAGTCATCATGCGTGGGCGGGGCAACTCTTCCCCGCCGCACGGACGCCACATCAACGACGCCTTCCCCGGCCTGTGGCCACTCCGGTTCAGACGGCCGCCTTTAATTAGGCAGCAATAGCAACTTGTCTGTTGTTATTTGATTTATAAATTGCCCGTTTTATGGCGGTCAGGCGCCGCCGCCCGCTGGTCCCGCCTCCATACCCCCGTCGAAACCGGTACACCCCCCTGTCGTCGGGACAGACTGTGCTCTACCCGCTCCCGGCTGCACCGAGAGCTCGCAATGCTCCGTTGTCCCTCCACTTCCCATCACAAACGCTTCACTGGTTTGTGATGGGAGCCTGCGATTCGCATCTCCATGCCGAGGGCCTTTCTGGGATATCTGGCAGGATACCAATGGAGATTGTAACACATCCCGCTGTCGGAATGTGTTACAATTCCATGACATTTCAGGTTTTGGTAAATTTTACCATCAGCTTCACCGGCGCGACTTTGGCCAGCAGCCGGTAGAATTTGTAGAACAGCCGCGGCGTGTACATAGTCCTGCCCGCCTTGGCGGCCCGCAGCGCGCCCGCCGCTACCCGCACCTGGTCGCAGTAAGGCAGGTACTCAAAGGCCGGGGAACGGCCAGTGATGCTGCCCACGTCCAGGAACTCCGTTTTCATGGGGCCGGGGCACACCGCCGTAACGGTAATGTCCCTTCGCTTCAGCTCTTCACTGAGGCCGTAACCGATGGCCATGGACATGCCGCCGTGGACCTGGGCCTCTGCCAGCGCCGGGTTGATGAGGGTGCCGCAGTCGTGGACGTTGACCAGATTCAGCAGCTTCACCTTGCACAGAGGGACGTCCACCTCCACCTCTGCGAAGGAGCAGCCGAAGGAGTAGGCGTTGGACTTGATCTGGGCCGTGGTCTCGGCGGTGATGTGCTGGCTGTGCTCCAGGGAGTAGAGGCTCTCTGTGGCCAGCTCGCCCAGAGTCTTGAGGACCCGGCCGTCCTCCTTGCGGATGATCTTGCCATCCACCAGATCCAGAACAGATACCGGCATCCGGGTTTGCTCATGGGCGATCTGCAAAATCCGCTCTCGCAGGGCCAGGGCTGTCTGCATGATGCTGAAGCCGCCGATGTACGTCTGCCGGGAGGCGTAGGCACCGGTGCCGAAGGGCGTCACGTCCGTGTCCTGGGTGGACACCACATGGACGTCCTCCACCGGGATACCCACCGCGTCCGCCACCATCTGGGAATAGGCGGTGTCGCAGCCCTGTCCAATCTCCGTCTCACCGGTCTGGAACTGGAGGGAACCGTCCTGGTTCAGCACCATCCGGCAGGAGGAGGACTCCAGCGAGATGGGCCACACAGCCGTGTTGTACCAGAACACCGCAAGGCCCACGCCCCGGCGGACAGGGCCAGTCTGGTTCTGGTATTCCCGATATTTCCGCTGGTAATCCAGCATCGCCATTCCCTTGTCCATGCACTGGTTGAAGGTGTCGGCGTACAACTCGTTTCTGGAGAAGCCGTCGGTATACCCCACCGGCATCAGATTCTTCCGGCGGAATTCCATAGGCTCCATCCCGATAGCCTGACAGATATCGTCGATGTGGCACTCCCCGGCCCACATGGCCTGGGGGATCCCATAACCACGCATGGCGCCGGCGGCGGGGCGGTTGGTGTAGACCGTCCAGCAGTCGCACTCCAAATTGTCGCAGGGGTAGAGCTGGGGGAAGGCGCCCATGCCCTTGGCCACGATGCTGTGGCCGTGGGAGGCGTAGGCCCCCTGGTTGGACCAGGCCTCAAACTTCCGGGCCACCAGGGTGCCGTCCGGCCGGACGTAGGAGATGATGTGGGTGCGGATGGCGTGGCGGACCCGGTTAGAGACAAAGGTCTCCTCCCGGCTGCACTCCAGATGCACCAGCCGTCCCCCCACCTGGGTGGAGAGCCAGGCGCACAAAGGCTCGTACAGAGCGTCCTGCTTGTTGCCAAAGCCGCCGCCGATGTAGGGCTTGATGATCCGCACCTTGCCCCAGGGCAGACCCAGTGCCTGCCCCACCACCCGGCGGATGATGTGGGGGATCTGGGTGGAGGTGACCACCACCACCCGGCCCGCCTCCTCATAGGCGAAGCAGCCGTGGTTTTCAATGTGGCAGTGCTGGACAGTGGGGGTGTCGTACCAGCCCTCCACCCGGATCAGGCCCAGCTCCTGGATGGCGGTCTGATAGTCGCCTCTGCGGATATCTGTGTGCTTCAGAACATTGCCGGGGCAGTCCTCGTGGATCTGTGGGGCATCCGGCTCCATGGCCTTCTGCACGTCCAGAACGAAGGGCAGCTCCTCATACTCCACCTTCAGCGCCCGGACGGCCTGAGCGGCAGCTATCTCGTTCTCCGCGATGACGGCGGCGATGTCGTCGCCGTAATACCGCACGTGATGGTTCAGCAGCAGCCGGTCCGCCACGTCCTGGTGGGCGGGATCTGTGGACCAGGGGTGTCCCGCTGTGGGGAAGCGGTAATCGGGCACGTTGAAGCAAGTCAGGACCTTCACCACACCGGGAACGGCCTCAGCCTCCGTAGTGTCGATGGACTTCACGTAGCCGTGGGCGATGGTGGCGTGCAGGATCCTGGCCACCAGGGCGCTTTGATCGCACAGGTCCGCCACATACTTGGCGCGGCCCGTGGCTTTTTCATAGGCGTCCACACGGGTGACGCTTTTGCCGACGCTTTTACTCATCAGGCAAGCCTCCTTTTTTGATCAAAGTTCCGCCGTCCATTGACTGGACACGGCGAAAGCGGATATACTACTGATAAAATGAGGTGATGGATGTGGAAAACAAGCCGAAAATCGGTTGTGTGGTCATGGCCGCCGGCAACGCCCGGCGGTTTGGGGAAAATAAGCTGGCCGCCCAGCTGCGGGGCAGGAGTCTCATCCTCCGGGCGCTGGAAGCCGTCCCGGCCGAGAAGTTTGACAAAGTCGTGGTGGTGACTCAATACCCGGAGGTCATGCGGCTGGCCGGGGAGTTCCACTTCGCCGCCATCCACAATCCCCACCCGGATTACGGCATCAGCCACACCATCGAACTGGGCCTGACGGCTCTGCGGGACTGTGACGGGGTGCTGTTCCAGGTGAGCGATCAGCCCCTCCTGCGGCGTGAGAGCGTGGCAGAGCTGGTGGACCGCTGGCGCACCCGGCCGGAGAAGATCGTCGCTCTGGGCCACGGCGGCGTGCGGGGCAATCCCTGCCTCTTCCCTGCCCGGTTCTTTCCGGAGCTGCTGGAGCTGCGGGAGGACCACGGCGGCAACACCGTTATCCGGCGGCACGAGGCGGATCTCCTCCTTCTGGACGTCCCGGCGGAGGAGCTCCGCGACGTGGATACCGCCCAAGCCCTGGAGGAATTGAAAGCGGAGGAGCAGGTATGAATCCAACCGTCTATGAATTCGATGCGGTGATCCGGAAAGTTCCGGACATCGACGGAGCCTATGTAGAATTCCCCCATGACGTACAGGCGCTATTCGGTAAGGGCCGAGTCAAGGTGGCTGCCACCTTTGACGGCGTCCCCTACGCGGGGAGCCTGGTGCGGATGGGCACTCCCGGCCACATCCTGGGGATGCGCAAGGACATCCGGGCCCAAATCGGGAAGCAGCCCGGAGACACCGTCCATGTGACAGTGCGAGAGCGGGGGTAACGCAGATTCGGACAGGCCGCGGCGGAAGTACCGCCGCGGCGCTTGTTATTTACGGCTGTAAGGCGTGCCCTCCAGGGGCAGACTGGTACGGAACTTGCCGTCGTAGCGGTAGTAGGCGTCCGCAATGGCTGGGGCTGTGGGGATGGAGGTGATCTCGCCGATACCGATGGCGCCGCAGGCCACGTTCAGTCCCGCTTTTTCCACGATGATGGGGGTGATCTCCGGGATCTGGTTGGCCCGGAACAGGCCCAGCGTGCCGTATTTGGCGGTGGGCCTGCAGTCCGTGAGGGGATACCGCTCCGTCAGGGCAAAGCCCATGCTCATCACCACGCCGCCCTCGATCTGCCCCTCGATGGACAGGGGATTCACGGCCTTGCCCACATCGTGGGCAGCCACCATCTGGCGGATTTTCCCCTCGTCGTCCAGGATGCACACCTGGGTGGCGTAGCCGTAGGCCACGTGGCTGACGGGATTGGGCACCGGCGCCCCCAGGGGGTCCGTCTTGCCCAGGTACTCCCCGTAGAACTCCTGGCCGTTCAGGCCGTCCAGGCCGCCGCTCTCCGCCATGGCCGCCTTCAGATCCTGGCAGGCCCGGCGGACCGCCTCGCCGGTGAACAGCGTCTGGCGGGAGCCGGAGGTGGTGCCGGAGTCCGGCGCGCAGTAGGTGTTGGACCGCTCGTAGACGATCCTGTCCCGGGGAATGCCCGTCTGCTCGTAGACCATCTGTGTCAGCACCGTGCCCAGGCCCTGGCCGATGCAGGAGGCACCGGCAAAGATGTGGAGCCTGCCGTCCTCCACCACCAGGCGGCACCGGCCGGTGTCCGGGATGCCCACGCCCACGCCGGCGTTCTTCATGGCGCAAGCCAGGCCCACGTACTGGTTATTCTCCACATAGGGCTTCACCGCCTCCAGCGTCTCCACCAGGCCGGTGGAGTTGTCTACGATCTGGCCGTTGGGCAGCTCCTGTCCCGGGCGAATGGCGTTGCGGTAGCGGATCTCCCAGGGGGTAATGCCCACGATGTCCGCCATCTGGTTTAAGAGGCTCTCGATGCAGAAGCAGGTCTGGGTGACACCGAAGCCCCGGAAGGCCCCGGCGGGAGGGTTGTTGGTATAATAGGCCCAGCCGTCGATCTCAAAATTCTGGTAGTTGTAGGGACCGGCGGCGTGGGTGCAGGCCCGCTCCAACACCGGCCCGCCCAGAGAGGCGTAGGCCCCGGTGTCGGCGATGACCTCGGCGGCCACGCCCTGGATGATGCCGTTCTCGTCGCAGCCGATGGAGAACTCCATCTCCATGGGGTGACGCTTGGGGTGGATCAGAATGCTCTCCGCCCGGGTGAGCTTCACCTTCACCGGGCGCTTGGTCAGGTACGCGATCAGGGCGGCGTGGTGCTGGACCGTCACGTCCTCCTTGCCGCCGAAGCCGCCGCCCACCAGGCAGTTGCGGACCTTCACTTTTTCCGCCGGCAATCCCAGCATCCCCATGGTCTCGTGCTGGGTGTCGTAGGCGCCCTGGTCTGTGGAGAGGATCATGACCCCGTCCCCGTCGGGATAGGCCACGGCGCACTCCGGCTCCAGGAAGGCGTGTTCCGTCCAGGGTGTGGAGAAGTGCTGGGTCAGCACATGCTTCGATTTGGCGATGGCCTCTGCCGGGTTGCCCCGCTGGATGTGCTTGTGGGTCAGCAGGTTCCCGGTCCGGTGGACCAGGGGAGCGTCTGGCAGCATGGCCTCCCGGGGACTGCGGACCATGGGCAGCTCCTCATAGTCCACTTTCACCAGGGCCTTGGCCTGGGCCAGGATCTCCGGTGTCTCCGCCGCCACCAGGCAGATGGCGTCACCCAAGTAATGGGTGATATCCCCCACGGCGATCATGGTGTCCCAGTCTTTCACCAAATGGCCCACCTTGTTCTGCCCGGGGATGTCCTCCGCCGTAAAGACCCCCACCACACCGGGCAGGGCCCTGGCCTCCTCCGTGTGGATGGCCAGCACCCGGGCCCGGGGGTATTGGGACCGGACGGCGCTGCCGTAGATCATGCCGTCCAGATAGATGTCGTCGGGATAGATGCCGGTGCCAGTGACCTTCTCCTCCACGTCCACCCGGGGCACCCGCTGCCCCAGGGACCAATCAGCGGGAGCCGGCGGCACCTCGCCCTTGCGGAACAGCTCGGCGGCCAGCAGAATCGCATCAATGATCTTCACATAGCCGGTGCAGCGGCAGATATTGTTTCGGATGGCGTAGGCCGCCTCCTCCCGGGTGGGATTGGGATTCATATCCAGCAATCCCTTGGCGCTCATCACCATACCGGGGATGCAGAAGCCGCACTGAACCGCCCCCGCCATGCCGAAGGCGTAGGTATAGACCTGCTTTTCAAAATCGGTCAGCCCCTCCACCGTGACGATGGACTTGCCCTCCAGCTTATCGGTCTGGGGGATGCATGCCTTGGTGGGCTTACCGTCGATCAGCACTGTGCAGGTGCCGCAGGCGCCCTCGCTGCAGCCGTCCTTTACACTGGTGAGATGCAGGGTATCCCGCAGGTAGCGGAGCAGCTTCTGGTTGTTTTCCACTGTCACGGCCCGGCCGTTCACGGTAAATTTTGCCATGGCAAGTTCCTCCTTGACTGCCGTGCCCAACCCTGGTCCCACGGTCATCGGTGTTCTTTCGGAAAGGTCGACCTTTCCGCTGTCTCTATTATACAATAACTTTCTTGCCGCCGCAACTGAACTTTGTCCGGCACGCTATTTTATCTCGGAAACAACGCCACCAGACGGCAGCTCCCACCCCACGATCAGGGCGCCCTTCCGGACGGTGATCCGGGCCTTGGGCTCGATGATGTGGTTGCTGACGCCCAGGGGGAACTCCGCCGAGAGGGAGGCGTGGGAGAGGGGATACTGCACACCCTTCTCGTCAATGCCGGAGGCCGGTGCACCCAGGCAGAAGACGGAGAGCAGGCCCCACTCCACCGTCTGCTCCACAGTGATGGTCTCATTCTCCACAGCCGTCCACACAAAATCATTGTCATAGAGGTATCCCCTGGCCCCATGGCGGCGCAGATACAGCAGTGTCTGCAGATTGGCCAGGGTGTGGTCCAGCCGCCTGCCGCCGGTGCCGCCGTAAATGTAAAACTCGCCGCAGCCCTGCTCCAGCCCCGTCTTCACAGCCAGCATGGTGTCCGTGTCATCCTTCTCCACCGGCACCCGACAGACATGGTCAAAGTCCGCAGGCTGATCCATGGAGTCAAAGTCTCCCAGCAGCAGATCCGGGGTGATCCCCGCCTGGCGGCAGGCCAGATACCCGGCATCCGCCGCCAGCACCAGGTCCCCTGTCTGGGGCCGCTCCCGCAGGCCGTAATAGGTGCCTGCGGCAAAAATGAAGCATCGTTTCAATGGGTCCACTCCCCGTCTTGTTCATTGAGATGTCACGCGGCCGCCGTGCCGTGAAATCCAGCGGCTGTCCTTACAGCCATTGTACCATGATTCCGCGCCCATGACAAACAGAACTTCCTGACAGAAGAGCCGCATCCAGGCAGCGCCCGGACACGGCTCCTCCGTTTACTGGATATGCTCCTCACAGAAGTTGTCCAGCACCCGATAGCCCATCTCTTCCGGCTCCGCCACCGGGAAGGTGGCGATGCTGACCGGATCAAAGGCCGGACAGAGCCGCTTTTCCGGCTCGATCCGCAGGGCGGGCGTTCGGCTGGGGGACTTCTTCTGCGGAGCTTGTGCCTGCCGCATACAATCACCCCGGCTCTAGCATTTGTGAAATCTGCGGAATCATGCGGCGGCGTTCCCGGAAAAGCCCGGAAACGCCGCCGCATTCTGGAAACTCTATATTTTAATAATGTATCAGGTCTGCCCCTCCAGCTTTGCAAAGCGGTACAACACCGCTGCCAGCTGCTGCCGGGTGACGGGCTGGGAGAGCATCAGGTTCCCCGCCTCGCTGCCCTGCAAAAGGCCGTTTTCCACGGCCCAGGCCACTGCTTCCTCCGCATACGCGCTGGGGATGTTGTCCATGACTGTTTCCTCCTTGGGCCGCCAGCCGGGCCAGCCGGAGACGGCCACCTCCCGTCCGCTCCGCTGGTCCCATCTGGCTCGTGCGGTCCGGGTGTCCACATGGGTGAAGGTCTGATAGACGCCGATCCCACCGTGTCCGCCCAGATAGTATTCCGCTATCTGCCCCACCAGCAGGGGCGAGGCACCGCTCACCTGAATATCCGCCGCCCTGCCCAGCAGGTGCTGGCTGGCTCTGGCACCACCCACCTTCTGATTGTAAGAAGCGGTGCGGTACCCGCTGTTGACGGTCACCGCCCCGCAGGCGGCAGTGCGGATCCGCTCCAGCAGCTCCACCAGATCCGTGTCGATCTTCACCAGGTCTGCCCCGTCCCGGCAGGCGAACTCCCGCACCCGGAAGTGGGGGGACAGCAGCTTGTCCCCCTCCCGGGCAAGGCTGTATGTCCCCACGCTCATTCCCTGGCCCGCTTTTCCGCCTGCGTGCCAAAGTAAAAAGCGATCACCACGGCGAACACGGTCAAGAACTGCTCCGCGGTCACCCGGCCCGTTCCGGCCATGGCAGCAAATACCGCCGTCAGAATCACCGTCACCAGACTCTTCACCGTCAGCAGGCTGGCCAGGCGCTGTGTCAGCAGCTCCATCTCAGTCCTCCTCCGTCAGCACATCGCCCCGCAGGCGGTATCGCTTTCCGGCCATATAGACATAGGCGGTCCCCTGGCCCATGTCCACGTCCACCGTGCGGCCGTTCACCACATGGACCTTTTCCAGGCTGCCCACACCGTGGTCCAGAATGCCCCAGCCGTTGGCCTCGTCCGGCGTCTCTCCCGCCCGGGTCTCCAGCAGCTCCCGGGCGGAGAAGAGATTGCGGGTGGGGTCCAGGGTGAGCCCGCACCCCAGCTCCTTCAGGGCCTTGTTGGCCTCCTCCAGAGTCTTCTCTCCTCTGGTGTAATCGTACAGCACTTCCTCCAGGGTTTTCATCTTATGTACCATCCTCTCTCCGGGTCCTGCCCGGCTCAAATTTTACTGACGCTGTGGGCCGCCTCGCTGCGGACGAAGCCGATATACGCCGTGCGGGCCGTCTCCGCTGCACGCATGGCCTCCTCCACGTCGCCGTTGGTATGTTGACCCGCCAACTTTTTGGCCGTGGTCAGGGACAACGAACAGGTGGCGTACATCAGATCCATAGCCAGCCTGCTCTCCGTAGCCCGGCGCGCCGCCCGGGCCTCTGCCCGCCTGGCACTCTTCCGGGAGCGGTATTCCGCCCCAGCCGCCAGTACGGTAGCCGCCCCGGCGATCAGCGCGCAGAGCACCTCCGTTCCGATCCTGCATCCCTCCTCTCAGATCCAGCGGTAGTGGGGCCGCTCCTCTTGAAACAGCCAGTGCCGCATCCAGTCGAACAGCACGATGGCGGTCCCCGCCAGCACCACCCACAGCAGGGCGTACTTCAGGCACACCTGTCCCCACAGGTTCCCCGGCAGGCGGGAGTAGTCCCAGATGTCCAGCTTCAGCCAGACGTTCAGGATCAGCCCGGCTCCCAGCTCCGCCAAGGTAATGACGCTGCCCCCGATCAGCGCCTGGAGCCACAGGGGCCGCTCCCAGGCCATGTGCTCGTTGGCCAAATCTAGCGGCAGACTCAGCATCGCCGCCAGCAGAAACATGCTCCAGTGGGTGTGCCCCCGCCAGATCAGCTCCACCATGCAGTAGAGATCCCCGCCCATCAGCGACAGGATCAAGGCCTTGTGCCATCTCTTCACGTTCGTGTCCTCCCTGCTCTGAAATTCGCTTGGCTTCAACCGCTATCGTGCCTTTCCGGCGGCTCCGCTATGCATAGCCGGAGCCGTCAACCATATCCTTTATTTCCCGGCCGGCGCGCACGGCGGCGTGCAACGCGGCGGAAATTTCTTTTCCCGCCTTCCTCTCTTCCAGGTTATATGCATCTCTCCCTCCGCTCACCACAAAAAGCGCCGCGGGCAGGAATGCCCGCAGCGCAGAGAAAACGCCCCGGCGCCGTAACCGGCGCCGGGGCATCTGTATTTGATCTGTTCCTTCGGAAATCAGTCCTCCGCCATCTTGCGGTACTTCTGGTACCGGGCCTTGACGTCGGCGATCTCCTTCTGGTACAGGGCGTCCGCCCGCTCGGGGAAGTTGTTCTTCAGAGAGGCGAAGCGGTTCTCGCCCATGAGGAAGTCCATGAGCTTGTCAGTATCGGGCGCGGGAGAGTCCAGCTGGAAGGGGTTCTTGCCCTCGGCGATGCGCCGGGGATCATACCGGTACAGGTGCCAGTAGCCGCACTCCACCGCCTTCTTCATCTCGTCCTGGGTACAGCTCATGCCGGCTTTGATATGCTGCTCCAGGCAGGGGCAGTAGCAGATGACGATGGCGGGGCCGGGATAGGACTCCGCCTCCCGCAGGGCCTTCAGGGTCTGGGCCTGGTCATAACCCATGGCCACCTGGGCCACATACACATAGCCGTAGGTCATCAGGATGGCGCCCAGGTCCTTCTTGGCCACCTGCTTGCCGCCGGCGGCGAACTTGGCCACGGCGGAGGTGGGGGTGGACTTGGAGGACTGGCCGCCGGTGTTGGAGTACACCTCGGTGTCCAGCACCAGCAGGTTCACATCCCGGTTCTGGGCCATGACGTGATCGATGCCGCCGAAGCCGATGTCGTAGGCCCAGCCGTCGCCGCCGATGGCCCAGATGGACTTCTTGGAGAGATACTCACGGTTCTCCAGGATATAGGACACATCTTCGGTCTGCTCGCACTTCTCCAGGGCGGCGATCAGGGCGTCGGACACGGCGCGGGACTTCTCTCCGTCGTTCCAGTTGTTGATGTAGTCCTCGATCTCCGCAGGGGCGATGTCGGCGTCCTTCATGCTCTCCAGCCGGATCAGCAGCTCCTTGCGGATGGCATCCTGAGCGTGGAAGAAGCCGTAAGCGAACTCGGCGTTGTCCTCAAACAGGGAGTGCTCCCAGGCGGGGCCGCGGCCCTGGCTGTCCTTGCAGTAGGGCAGGATGGGCGCGCCGCCGGAGATGGCGGAGGAGCAACCTGCGGCGTTGCCCGCGTACATCCGGTCGCCCACCATCTGGCTCAGCAGCTTGATGTAGGTGGTCTCGGCGCAGCCGGCGCAGGCGGCGGAGAACTGGAAGTAGGGCTTGGCGAACTGCATGTTCTTGACGGTCTTGTTGTTGATGACGTCCTTCTTCAGGTACTTGTCGTTCATGGCGACCTG
>ERZ857801.3497-NODE-3497-length-10878-cov-7.746835_pt1 | contig 10878 bp, 16 predicted proteins | sample MGYA00519762_ERZ857801 | MGnify/ENA primary metagenome ERZ857801 (study PRJEB31778, sample SAMEA3449368) | human gut metagenome | biome: human gut; feature: human-associated habitat; material: faeces | place: United Kingdom | collected 2010/2012 ...
CACAAAAACAGAGGCTATGCCGTAAAACTTAATTACGACACAGCCTCCCTTTTCTGGATCCAGCCAGAACCTGCATGTAGGCATCACCTAATATTACTTCCATACAAACAAAATAATTAGAAATAATCTAAAGATTATTTACATAATAAGCAAAAGATTATTATATTTGTGGTGTCAAACAACACGAGTGATAATTTTAAATTTAAGCCTATGACAAAAGAAGAGCGGGAGGAGCTCATTCAACAAAAGGAAAATCTCAAATTACTTTTTGAATTCCACAGCGGAAATCGGGTAATAAAAGGAGATCCGGAATTCGAACAGCACATAAACGATATTTTGGATATGATTGCTGAAATAGAAGAAAAACTAAAAGAGTAACTAACAAATCCCCTCTTCGGAGGGGCACAAAAAGTATATATATGAAGGATTTATCAAAGTTTTTACCAACCGATGACATGCGGGCGGATTTTGAAAAATTCAAAAGCATGTCACCTGAAGAACGTGCTGCTTTCCAGGAAGAACGAACTCGGAAAGTAGAAGCTCTGCCGGAAGACGAACAAGCTGCTTTTATCAAGGCTACCCATCAAGGATTAGTTGCGATCAAAGACGAGCTGCAGGATATCAAATTGACATTAGAATTAGGAGATGTGGCAAATGCTCTTTCTTTAAGTTATATTGCGAAGACGTACTTTGGTAAAAGTAAAAATTGGCTTTACCAGCGTTTGAATGGCTATAAAGTAAATGGGAAACCAGCACAGTTTACAGAAGAAGAACGCAAACGTTTTGCAGAAGCTCTCCTTGATTTGAGCCGGCGAATAAATGAAACTGCGCTTAAGTTTGCTTGAGCTCGGATTGTTTAACAGCAATTATGAAGAGGCTGCGTCAAAATAGGCGCAGCCTCTTTTTTGTAAGCTGTTGACAAACATAAAACAAAGCCCAGGCTTTCCCAAGCGTGGGTTTTGTCATGTCAGTATCTCGGATTATACATCCGAGGATCAAATATTTTGGAAAATTCCGCAAAAATCGGTCGCCTGAAAATAATTCGAATCTCAGAACACAAAAACAGAGGCTATGCCGTAAAACTTAATTACGACACAGCCTCCCTTTTCTTGTTCTCATCTCTCCGTATGACGGTTTCCTCTACAATTCGCCGGGACGTTCTTCTTCGCCTCCGCCAGAATCGTTCGTTTCGGAATTGCTGACGACGAAAGCGAACCGTTCGAACTGGGTATTCTCTCTCGCTTTGCGGAGCAACGACCCCGGACTGAACACGATGCGCGGAGTCTTGATCATCTCCGAATCAAACTCTTCGTCCGTCGCACTCCCGGTCGAACCGACACCGTAGCGGAAATTTCCAAACTCCCCGAACTGCACGCGCCGACCGGATGCCAAATGTTTGCGGATCAGGTAATTCATACGGTCAATCACCCCTTTCACCTGGTTGGTCGGAATACCCGCCTCCACGATTTCGTCCAAAAGGGATTCGAAACTGACCAGTTCCATATAAACCGGCTGTGCATACATCTTTTCAGGAACCTCTTCCTGATCCTTACCCATGTTCTTCTTCTTCACCAAACGATACTTTACTGACATAACTGTTTAATTTTTTAATTCGTGAATAACTTCTGAAATGCTTTGTTCTCGAAAACATGACAAAGATACTCCCCCTAAAAACAGCCCTGTCGCCATCTGTCGCCCTATGTCGGCATTTGTGGAGATGCGTGGGCGGATGTAGGCAAAAAACAACAATCAGACTCCACTATAAATAAAATGAGCCCAGTACGATACCGAGCTCATTATTTAAATATTTTACAACGTTTCCAATTTTCAAAATTCGCTTCAAAATAAAACGTTCCTTTATTTACCAATGCTATTCAACTATCATAAAATTCCATTCTATATCCTGAGGATTACGAGGATACCATGTTTTACCATCAAGTTGTACACAAAAAGTAGTCAAAATCATTTTGTTATCACTATAATCTGCAAAATAGTTTCTTTTGACATTCCACAAGCCTCCTCCAACTACAGGATCAGTACCATATCCACATTTAGGAGAATCATCCGGATAAAAATGATCAGAGTTTATATTGGGTATTTCATATGTAACTTTATACGTATTAGCTATTTTTGTTCCTTGTACATATTCACCTCCTGTTTGGTCGGGATTTTTAGGATACATACTAACAACAGAAGTCTCTCCAAATTTTTCCATTGTAGTATATCCTTTTACAGTACGCGATATAATTGTACCTCCTGGTACTATTATAATTTTACCTGTATAATAGTATGTATATCCATTTTCATCACGATTATGATATCTACCAATTAAAACACTTGTCGCATCAGACTTGAACCATTCTCCAGAAGATTCTTTTGATATTAATGTAGAACCTGAGTCTAATACAGTAGTGCCTTCTCCATTCAACTTAACTAAAGCTGTTGCATATTGTGTTTTTCCATTTTCATCACCATCGTGTTTTCGCCCGACAATAACTCGATTTATCGGTGCTTCAAATCTCCCAAAAGATTCTTTAATAGAAGTATGCCATTGTACATCTTCAACAGTAATAATTCCAGATACAGATTTACCATCTTTATCTACTGCTTTAAGCGTTGAATACTCATATGTCGTTTGTCCATTTTCATCACCAACATGGTGACGTCCTGTTATAACACAATTTACAGGGCATAAAAAATAGCTTTTACTTTCTTTCATACTTTGTGAAAGACTTCTTACGTTAGGAACAATAATAATTTCGTCCATAATTTTTTTAATTTAATTGTTGATTGATTTTATATTTATATCCGCACTTATTCTTATCATTGTATCGTACATACTATAAAGAAAGAAATGACTCCGTTTTTCACCATAACATCTAAAATGACAAATAGAATCATTAATCGTAAAATAATCAATATTATCAAAACAAAAATTCGTTTTAGAACTATTGTTTTTAATCCACTCTATGCTATCATTTACGAAAGTAATATTTAGATCATCAAATTTAGTTTTATTTTTTCTGAAACATTTATTTATATTATCAATTTGATATGAGTATTGATTTTTATCTAAAGAATATATTTTCTTTCCAAACAAAATTACGTTTTCTTCAAAGAACAATTCTTCTATGGGGTTTCCGAATTTAGTACATAAAGTAAAAGATGATCCCTCTTTTATTTCTATGCAACAGTTGCGCGTTTCATACTCATCATCTTCTTTCGAACAAGAAATGAAGATCATGATAATATACAAAAACAAACAATATTTATACATAGCAATCATATATTCAATATATTAACATTCCATTTAAGATTATCAGGAGCACAAGGGAACCATATTTTGGGAGCACTACCAGAGACAACAAAGAACACAAGGCTTGTATTCATTGTAAACGTAGATTTATAGGTATTATATTGACCTACATATCCTCTTCGTGCATTTACAAAATTATCAGTTCTCGGATTATCTAATAACAAACCGCATTCTAATGATTCAGCCACATTGGGACGTTGATTACTTTGAAGTTGGAGTAAATAATAAGCCAATCCTATAGTTACATAATAGTCCTTATGGGCAGTGATACCCAATTTATCTGCTGTCTGAAAATCAGAAATATTGATTTTCAAATCAGAACATCCTTCATATGCTACAAAATCGATAAATCCGATCTTTGATACAGTGTTTATATCTGCTTTTAGAGCTAATTCAGAATATGTAAGTAAATAGTTATTTTTTAAAGAACCAAGATTTACTCTTTCATTTAAAAACAAATAAAACTCTTCCAAAGAAGGAATGACCGTAACTCCGCTTATTGAATCAACAGGTGCAATAAGACCTTTTGTAAATACTGTTTCAAAGTCATTTATAGCATCATTGGAACAAGAGCCACTTAATAAGCATAATAAGACGATATAAAAATAATTCATTTTGATATATTTATTAATTAGTTGTTAACAAGCAAATTGATTTCATTTTTATGATTTGGATACAACTAAAATACAAGGTAAAAAACAAGATCAGATATTTACAATCGATCACAATTCAAAAACGCCCCTCAATTAGTTTTATCAATTTTCATCAAAAATATAAAAACATTTATAGATTTACAAATTTTTTATCTACAATCTATCGATTATTTATTATATTTAACACAATACAGTTGTTTCTTATAAGTCGATTGCGCACACTCCTTTTCAAAAATCTCCATCTAAACAAAGAGCGCAGGCCTCTTTTGTGACCTGCGCTCCTTTTCTTGTACTCTTCTCTCCGTATGACGGTTTCCTCAACAATTCGCCGGGGCGTTCTTCTTCGCCTCCGCCGGAATCGTTCGTTTCGGAATTGCTGACGGCGAAAAACGGTGGGGAAATTTTTCCTTATTGTATCATTCTCCCAAATACCCATTGGTCCAAATCGAAACTCTATCGCGTTTATTTTGGTTTTATACCCCATATATTTCAATTTTCCCTATAGGGTAATATTTTTTAACAAACATATTTTTCGATAATCAGCTATTATCCAGCATAATACAGTAATACAGGCTTCTAAGGGGGGATATTGTATTCTGCTGTAGTTTCGCACTCTTGTATCTGTTCCTCTTTTCAGGTTACAATAATCTTGCATCGGCTTCACAACCGGCAATATAGCTGTCTATGCCAGCTTCAAAGTCTGCACGGAGCTCGTCTATGGTATTTCCTTCGTAAAGAATAAGATCTTTACTCATGCCAAGCACCTTACCAAAAAGACAATTGTCAGCTTTGCTATATTCAACTGAACCTTTATATCCTTTGTATTCTAAGTAATCCATAATCGTGTTATTTAATATATCCTTTACTCTTTAAATGTTGATAAACAGTTTTCATCATCCACTCCTTCATTATACTTCCGGGATGGGGTTTATGTCTCTATTTTTCAAAAATGTAACTATTTTTAGTTACACAAACTAATAAAAGAACAGAATAAATTCAATGTACATCCCGCCATAATCGTAGGGCGGTTACAACACAAGAAAATGCTTTCGTTTGCTGCCGGCGCTGAGTTTTTTGAAAAAATCGAGCTTTTTGACTGATGGATACATAAAAACGACATCATACCATTCTTGGCATCTCTGCCAGGAGGTGATATGATGTCGAGATGCGAAAATTATTTTTTCTTCTTAAATACTCCTTTTACATTTCCTAAAGTGCTCTTTGCGGCATTCTTTACTTTGTCGGCAGCGCTTTGGGGCTCAGCTTCCGGCTGGTCGTCAGAGGCCGGTTCCGAGACAGATGGTGCTGCGTTGCTTACAACCTGTTCCGGTTGGGCAGGATTTCCGGCTAACCCGTTAAAATACTCCTTCAAGCGTTCATCCTCGTTTTTACTGCCCGATGTAGTTCTCACCTTGCCACTTTGTTTTCCATGCGTACTGCTGCTTAGGGTGATTTCTATCGGTTCTTGTGTCTTGGCATCAAGCTGCATTACCACATTGTATATATCCGTTTTGCCATATTCGTTAAGCTCTTTGCTCTTGAGGCTGAACGTCTCCTGGTTTCCTACTTTCTTGTAGTTCTGAATCTCAAAGCAGGGATCTTCATCTCCCGCCTCCATCCAATAGAGTTTCTTGTTTCGTTCTATCACATGTCGTCCGCTACAATCTGTATAGAGTAATTGCACCTGAGCAAACGAAGACATTGCCATTACAGAAAAGGCAACTGTCATAAAGAATTTTGTTTTCATAGCCGTAACTACATTAATTGTTGTCTATTTATCAGAATTAAGTATTTAATAAAGTCTATGCAATATTCTGAAAAAATATTTATTCCTGCAAATTGACGGGCGGTTTTTTTCCTGCAAAGAGTGCTAACCACAGTATACAATATTCTTTAAGAACCTATATCTGCGAATTCTTTGCTTTCCATCATTTGCTGACGGAAATACATTTCCAAAGACAAACCGGAGAAAGTCGGATAATCCTTTTTAACGATATCAGCCAAACGTTCGAAATTCTGTATCTCTATATAATTTTGATACTTGATAAAATACCGGAACCAGAAACGCAGAAACAGATCCGACACTTCAATTGTCCGCCCAGACTCATACCTCCCATAACCGTTTCCATTTCCGCCAAAGTATTCTTACCGTTGGAAATTGCTGACAGGATAGAAAAATAATTGCCGTATTTTTTCCCGAACTCCTGTACCAGCAAAGCCTGTCCTTCAGTCAGAAAAGAGGAATCGGATTTGATTTTACGCTCGTAAAATTTACGGTGGTAAATTTTTAAATCAATAACAAAGCTACTAATAATTTCGAGAATATAATATCATTCCGTGCCTTGATTATAATTCTAAAACAGCCGTATATGAAATCAACGGGTAAAAAACCTTTGAAATATAGGACTTTTCAACTACTTTTGCCGGCTTGGAACCAGGAAGTCGAACCTTTAATGGAAATTCCGGAGTTCGATTTTTGGTTTACGCTATTACTAAATCCATCAATTCTTTCTCCTCTTTTTCATGTACCGGAAAGTGAACCTACGGGTTTTTAATAACTTAAATAAACAATAACAATAAAATGGCAAGACCCATAAGAAAAGGACTCGGCTATTTCCCGTTGGACACCCATTTCATGGCCGACAGGAAAATACAACGCCTTGCGCAACGATACGGATGCAACGGCATCTGTATCTATATCGCCACCTTGTGCGAGATCTACGGCGGGAACGGATATTATGCCCGCTATGACAGCGATTTCTGTTTCGACATCGGTTTCACGACCGGGCAGGACGAAACGCTTGTGAAAGATGTGATCGAATTCTGTGTGCAACTCCGACTCTTCGACAGCGAATTGATGGAATACCGGCAGATACTTTCGTCCGTCGGTATCCAACAGCGTTTCGAAGAGATCAGCCGGCGGACGGCGGTACGGATCGACACGGATATCAACCTGCTCACTCCTTCCCGGACACTGTCGACCGACAAGAACGGGACTACTGCGCCTCATACGGAAGTTAATGTTGCAGAAACAACCGTTACTGCTGCAAAAACGAGCGTTCATGAAGACGTCGACAAGGTTACTGCAACGGAAACCAGTGTTTCTGTCGCAAAAACCGCTGTAAATATAAATGGAAATATAAATAAAAACACGACTACAAAAAAAGGTGGATTTTATGGAAATCAATCATCAAACGATTATGGGGAAACAGCCCGGCGGGCAGAAATCCTCCGCATGGCTCAAGAAGCAACAAAAGGTTGCTGACATGTGCAAACGCTACGGGCCGGCCGGCCAGTTCCTGAAACTGTTCACTCCCGACCTGCAGATCGCCACGGCACGCAACGAGGCGCGGGCTTATCTCGGCTCCGCCCCGTCGCTGGAGGTCATTGCCGAAGGCTACGGCTGGCAGACAGCCATCGTCTGGCTCTGCATACAGATCGAGAACCTCAACAACTTCACGGGGGTCAGGGAGAAGATGCCGGTCGCACGACAGAAGGACCTGGCGGCTCTGATATTGGCGGAATATCCGAACCTGAAGGCTTCGGAAATCCTGCTTTTCTTCCACCGTCTCAAATGCGGGCGCTACGGGCGGTTCTACGGAATGGTGGATGCGCTGTTCATCACCTCCTCGCTCCTGCAATTCACGGAGCAGCGGCACACGGAGCTTATCCGTTACAAAGAGGAACAGGCGCGTTTCGAAAAGGAAGCCGCACCTCCTGCCGACACGGGGAAGTACGTGACGCGTGAAGAATATCTCGAACAAAAACGTTTAAAAGAAAAATCAAATGGATAAGGACAGAATCTACGGCCATACAGAATTGGCCATGCTGTATTTCAAGAACATACAGCCAAAATCAGCTTCCACGCAGTTGGCTCGCTGGATCAGACGTGACGAAGAATTGTGGGAAGAACTGTTGTTGGCTGGCTATCGCAAAGGCCAAAAAATATTCACCCCGCTGCAAACCACCATCCTCGTCGACCATCTGGGCGACCCGGAAACCTGGATTGTCAAATAACAACCGCCTCAGGTAAAGCTTTCCTTCTCTTCGACTTCCCGGATCCTACCCGGGAACGGCTGTTTACGTCGACTTATACCGACAAACAATGACACTCGCCGACAGATACCGATTCCTTATCACGCCTTCCTCCTACTTTCGCTTCCGAGAATTGAAACTTGAAAATTAAAAACTGAAAATCATGAGAAAAATCAATCTGATCGTCTTGCATTGTTCTGCCACGAGGGAGACACAAGACTACACGCCCGAACAGTTGGAACGCGACCACATGGCACGCGGGTTCGTCCGGGCAGGCTACAACTACTATGTCCGCCGCAACGGACAGATCGCCCCCATGCGCCCCCTCGAACAGGTTCCGGCACATGTGAAGGGACACAACCGCAACAGCATCGGAATCTGCTACGAAGGCGGGTTGGACACTGCCGGCAATCCGGAAGATACCCGGACGGAGGAACAGAAAGAATCACTCAAAATCTTGCTGAGACTTCTGAAAATCAGGTTTCCGACAAGCCGGATATGCGGACACCGGGATTTAGGGGCGCGCAAAGCTTGTCCTTGTTTTAACGCAGAGGAAGAATATGCGGGATTGTAAGAAAATGCACCACCCGTTCACCTGCCAGCTGGCTGTGGCCATCGCGCTGTCGCTGGCGGGGATCACACTGCTGTTCATGGGGTTCTGGTGCACGCCGGCAGGCGAGATACATAATTCCGTGTTGGTCGGATTCGGCGAAATATCTACTTTCGCCGGTGCGTTGTTCGGAGTCGACTATACCTACAAATACAAATACGGGAAACAGAATGAAAAAGAATAAAGGGCTTCGATTTGCAGCCGGATACTTGCTGGCAGGGACGATATCGCTCCTGCCGGCCTGCTCGGTGCGGAAACAACAGGAAAAATCGACGTGGCGACAGGTGGAATCTGTCCGCCTGTACACGGACAGCCTCTTCTCGACCCACAAACGCCGGACGGAGAGCGAGCGTGTCCGCCGGTGGGAAATGGTCCGCCTCTCTCCGCCCGACAGCACGGGCAGGCAACATGTGTCGGCCGTCGTCCGCAGCCGTGACGACAGCCGCAGCCGTTCTTTCTCCGAGGACAGCTTGCAGTGGAACATCGCCGGGACCGCCCGCCAAGAAGAGGACAGCCGGTCGGCCGAAAAGACGGAAAAACAGCAGGCTCCCCTCCTCGTCTGGCAATGGGCCGCCGGACTCGTCGCCGTAATCGCGGCTGTTGCGGGACTGCGCCGGACCAGCCGTTGTCAGCGGTCTGCGATAGGCCGGTAGGGTTGCGCTTCGAGAACGTTCTTATAGGCCGGGCGGATGATGCGTTTGCCATCGAAGTTCAACTCTTCGATGCGGTGGGCGGTCCACCCGACGATACGTGCCATGGCGAACAGAGGCGTGTAGATTTCCTGCGGCAATCCGATCATTTCATATACGAAACCGGAATAGAAATCGACATTCGAGGAAACGCGTTTCTTCGTTCCTTTATGTTTGGCGAAACATTCGATGGCCCGCTCTTCGAGCAATTCGAGGAAAGCAAATTCCTCTTCACGCCCTTTTTCTTTCGCCAGGTCGCGTGCCAGTTCTTTCAAGACGACGGCGCGGGGGTCGGAAATCGTATAGACGGCGTGTCCGATGCCGTAGATCAGGCCGGTCTTGTTATAGGCTTCTTTGTTCAGCATCCGCATGAAATAGGTGTCTATCTCGTCCACGTTTTTCCAGTCGGCAATGTTTTCTTTCAGATGATGGAACATATCGACTACCTGGATATTGGCTCCTCCGTGCAGCGGGCCTTTCAGCGAACCGATACCGGCGGCAATGGAAGAATAGGTGTCTGTTCCGGTCGAGCTGGTCACGCGGACGGTAAACGTGGAGTTGTTGCCTCCGCCGTGTTCGGCCTGCAAGACAAGCAGCAGATCGAGCGTACGGGCTTCCAGGCCGGTGAAATCTTTTTTCAGCATGTGAAGGAAGTTTTCGGCGATCGAGAGGTTTTCGTGCGGATGGCGGATATGCAACGAGCGGCCTTGCTGGCTGTGCCGGTAAATATTGTAGGCATAGGCGATGATGGTCGGGAAACGGGAGATCAGTTCGATCGACTGGCGCATCAGGTTGTCGCGCGAGGTATCGTCGGGGTTCGGATCGAACGTGTACATTTCGAGCACGCTGCGGGCCAGGATGTTCATGATGTTTTGCCCCTCCAGGTCCAGGATGTTCATCTTCGTCTTCTGTTCGAGCGGCATATTGTCGCAGATCAGCTCCTTGAAGCCTGCCAGTTCTTCTTTGTCGGACAGTTTGCCGGACAAAAGCAGGTAGGCTGCCTCTTCGAAGCCGAAACGTTTTTCCTCGATCAGCCCGTGTGCGATGTCTTCCACATCGTAGCCGCGGTAAAACAGCTTTCCGGGGATCGCTTTCAGGCCGCCTTCAGGCAGGCGTTCGTAGCCGACCACGTTACCGACTTTCGTCAGCCCTACCAGCACACCCGTCCCGTCTTCGTTACGAAGCCCGCGCTTCACATTGTACATCGGGAACAGTTCGTTGTCGATCTTGCATGTTTCTTTGGATGCATCGGACAATTTATAAATGATATATTCCTTTTTCATCGTAATAAATTTCAATCGGTTCAATTTTTCTCTTGTCGCAACTTATATAGGAACTGTTTCTATAGAACAGCCATGAGATATTCGCCAAACTCTTTAGTGCCGAGAGATTGCCCGTCCGGCATGAAGCGGGCGAGGTCACGGGTGGCTTTCCCTTCTGAGAAGGCGCGTTCGAGTGCAGCGGTTATCAGCCTTCCGGCCTCGTTCCACCCCATATATTCGAGCATCATGACGGAGGAAAGCAAAAGCGAGCAGGGATTCACGACGTTTTTGCCGGCGATGTTAGGTGCCGTCC
>ERZ857801.3499-NODE-3499-length-10873-cov-5.067388_pt1 | contig 10873 bp, 10 predicted proteins | sample MGYA00519762_ERZ857801 | MGnify/ENA primary metagenome ERZ857801 (study PRJEB31778, sample SAMEA3449368) | human gut metagenome | biome: human gut; feature: human-associated habitat; material: faeces | place: United Kingdom | collected 2010/2012 ...
CTGCCAGATGGCTTCCGAACTGGTCCAGACTGATCTGCAGCGGCGTTTTCTTTTCTCCCGTGCTGTTCATCAGAGCGGCGATCCTTCCGATCTCAGTGTTCATTCCGGTTCCGGTAACCAGGACCGTGCCGCGGCCGGCCGCCACCAGAGAGCCGGAAAATACCATGTTATGCTGTTCCGCCAGAGGAACCTTTTCCGCCCTTATTTTCCCCGTCTTTTTTTCCACATTAATAGACTCTCCGGTCAGGGAGCTCTCGTTCACCAGCAGGGAATGCGTCTCCAGCAGGCGGCCGTCTGCCGCCACCATGTCCCCCGCCTCCAGAAGCAGAATATCTCCCGGGACCACGTCGGAAGACAGGATTTCCTGCCTCCGGCCGTCGCGAAGGACCCCCGCCATCGGTGCGGAGAGGGATTTTAAGCTGTCTAAGGACTTTTCCGCTTTCTGGTGTTCCACGGTGCCCAGAACCGCATTTAAAAGGAGCACCGCGAAGATGACCGCGGTGCTCTCCACATCTCCCGATATCATGGAGATGACTGCCGCTATGATTAAAATGATGACCAGAAGATCTTTAAACTGATCCAGAAATACCTGAAGGGCACTCCGTTTTTCCCCCGCACGAAGGGCATTGGGCCCGAACTCCTCCTTCCGCACTGCCGCTTCCCGGGAAGAAAGCCCGGATCTCGCCGCCTCTAAGCGCCCCAGTGCTTCTTCTTCTGATAAATGAAACCATTCTTCCATGCTGACGCTCCTTCCCCATCTCTCCTACTATGGTATGAGTCAAAAATTGCTTTTCATGCATGAAATTTCATAAAAGCGGACAGCTGCCCTTCCATTTCCCTATTCCATCCGTTATACTGGTACCGATAAGTGTTTATGAACTGCTGAAAGGAGACGTTTTATGGATAAAATAACGAGCTTTACCATCAATCATTTAAAACTTCTGCCGGGCATCTATGTTTCGAGAAAAGATACCGCGGGCGGCCATTCCGTGACGACCTTTGATTTACGCATGACCCGGCCGAATTATGAGCCGGTTATCAATACCGCTGAAATTCACACCATAGAGCATTTGGGAGCGACATTTTTAAGGAATCACAGGGATTACGGCTCCCGGGTCCTCTATTTCGGCCCCATGGGCTGCCGCACCGGTTTCTACCTGCTCCTGTCCGGGGATTACGAGTCGAAAGACATCGTCCCGCTCATAACAGAGCTTTTTGAGTTTATCCGTGACTTTGAAGGCGAGGTTCCGGGAGCCGCCGCCAGAGACTGCGGAAACTACCTCGATATGAATCTGGGGATGGCGAAGTATATCGCGGCAAACTATCTGGATCATGTTTTGTATGACATCGATGAGGAACATCTGGTGTATCCGGAGGACTAAAAATGAGTAATTTGCATAAAATAAAAAAGGCAGACATTTTTGCCTTCCTTGAACCGGCATCTTGACAAACAGAACATTTGAAGCTATAATTTAATTACAGATAGGAAGCTATCTCAAATGTTTGTTGTTACTCGATATACAACTAAAATAAGGTCGAGTTCAAATGTTTGTCGCTACTCGATATGCGACTCATCAAAAGGTCGAGTTCAAATGCTTTAAACTCCATTCATAAGAATGGAGTTTATTTATTACTAAGAGGTATTCCCAATGGACAAAGGACATTTTTATTACATTAACGATCAGTACTTTATCGATTTTCCTGATACAATGTTAATGAAAAACAAAGAAACAATTAGCGGACAACCTCATGACCGCCCTTGCTTTTATGCCTTCGAAGACCAAAGAACAGGGCTATATTGGTTAATTCCCTTTTCTTCCCAAGTAGCTAAATATCGCAGATATTATAATACCAAACTTCAGAAGTATAAATGCTGTGATACGATTACTTTTGGTGAAGTTTTAGGGCGCGAAAAAGCATTTTTAATTCAAAATATGTGTCCTGTTACTAATTACTACATAAAAAACGAGTACATCGACAGTGTTTCCAATATTCCGGTTCAAGTAAATGGTGCTTTTGAACGGGAACTATTACAAAAGGCAAAACGGGTACTTGCACTCCAACGCAAGGGGATTAAGCTCATACTACCGGATGTTTTGAGTATCGAGGCTCAGTTATTAAATAAGCATCCATAAAAACAGTTTTCGCAGACTGCAATAAACTTGTGGCCCCGTCCATACAGACAGGGCCACAAGTATTTATTTCCCGACAAACACCACAATCGTCCTGGGCGGCACCTCAAACTGCCTGGTCTCCATCACCGGCATTCCGCCTTTCTTCTCCACATCTTCTCCATCGCCCGACTTCTCCTGATACATACCGTTAAATTCCTTATCGTCCGTGTTAAACACAATATACCACTTCTGCTTCTTCGGCAGATTCGGCAAATCGAATTCATGCGACTCCCAATGCATGTTATAGGCTACAAAGAAGCTGTCATCCGCGGTGCCATCCGGTTTTTTTCCATATTCTCCGCAGTACATAATACCGATCTGCCTCCGGAAATTCTCAAATTCCGGCCGCCACGCCTTCACGCCGTGGTACGATACATCGGGCCTGCCGCAGGATAAGTAATCCATAATTTTCGGTTCCCCGGCCATATGAAATACCGGATGGCTCTTTCGGAAGGCAATCACTGCCTTTGTAAACTCATAGATGTCCCGGTTGGTTTTCAGAAGGTTCCAGTTCAGCCATGAGACCTCATTATCCTGGCAGTAGGAATTGTTGTTGCCGTCCTTGGAATTGCCGAACTCGTCCCCGGCCAGAAGAAGCGGTGTTCCCTGGCTTAAGAACAGCATAAGAGCCGCATTTCTTATCTGCTTTCTGCGCAGCTCCACGATCTTTTTCCGCCTTGTATGTCCTTCCACGCCGCAGTTCCAGGAGTAGTTATAGGAATTACCGTCCTGATTGCCCTCGCCGTTGGCCTCATTGTGTTTCGTATCATACGATACCATGTCCATCAGTGTAAAACCGTTGGTGTTGGCCATATAATTAATCACACCGAAATCCGCCGGGTTGCGCCTGCTTCGGAAGATCAGATGATTCATCTCGTCCTCGTCCCCTTTTAACGCCCGGCGCATATCCACCAGAAAACCGTCATTATACTCTGCCAGGTGCTTTTCATGCCCGCCCGGAACGCCCATCCAGGAAGTAGAAAACAGCTTGGTACCGCTCAAATACGGATCGCGCCCGATCAGGTCATTGGGTGCAAATCCTACGAGGTGAATCCCGTCTACATGGAACTCCTCCGCCCAGAAACGAACCGCGTCGAGAACGAAGGCCGGATTCTCCTTACCGGTAAAATAAAGCTCAATTATCACTTCCATTCCCGCTTGGTGAAACGTCTTCACAAGATTTTTAAACTCTGATACCGGGTGCCTGCCGTTACCGGAACTGTAGGAAGCCTTGGGCGCGAAGTAATAGCCGGGGGTATATCCCCAGTAATTTAATTTTCCAGTGGGTTTATCCACAGCGTAGGGACTGCCATCCACATGCTCCGGCATCATCAGCTCCGGAAACTCATTGACGGGAAGGAGTTCCAGACTCGTAACTCCCAGTTCCTTTAAATATGGAATTTTTTCTATCATCGCCCGGAAAGTTCCCTTGTCTTTCGTTCTGGAGGTGGAATGCTTTGTAAAGCCTCTCACATGCGCCCGGTAAAGAATCATCTCTTCATACGGAATCTTTAAAGGCTTATCCCCATCCCAGTCAAAATCCTCTATAACAACCGGCGTTCTCATGGGACGGTCTGCTGCCGACAAATCTCCCCAGATCTCCCGTCCCGTAAACTGTCTCCCGTAAGGGTCGGCAAATACCTTTCCGTCAATCTCGAAACAATACTCCAGACCGGAAAAGTCATCGCCCAGAACAGTCATGTTCCAGACATCCCCGCGCTTTGCCTCCTCCGAAAAATGCAGCCGTACATATTCGGTCTCTTCCCCGCTGTGGTATAAAAGGAGATCACATCTCTCTCCCTGTGCAGCTACGCACACATGAATCCCGCCATCAACTACGGTAAGTCCCATGGAATAAATTCTGTTGTCCTGCTTAGCAATTCTGTATCCTTCCATACCGCTTATCTCCTCTATCCGTCGTTTCCTCCGATGCCGGTCAAATCAGCCGGTGGTCTCACTTCCCATTCCGGCCCCCGCATAAGACAAGTTACTGCTTCTCAATCTGCTCCGCCAGATCGTTTAAAACCATCCAGCGCTCCATCTTCTCTTCAAGAAGCTGTTCCTGTATTCTCTTTTCTTCCATTAATTCACTCAATTTAGTATAATTGCTGGCACACTGCTCAATCTGTGCGTCCAAATCCGCAATCTTCTCCTCCAGAGCCGCAATTGTCTCCTCTATGGTATCCCATTCCCTCTGTTCTTTGAACGAAAACTTCAGTTTCTGCTCTCCCTTAGGCTTACCGACAGTCTTCTTTCCCTCTTTTGCATCGGAAGACTTTTTGCCGGCTCCCACTCCAGACGGAAGCACGCCTTCCGGATACTTCTGTGCAAATGCCGCCTGATAATCCGTATAGCCACCCTCATACTGGGTCACACGGCCCTCACCCTCGAAGGCAAAGATACGCCGCACCACACGATCCAGAAAATACCGGTCATGGGAGACAGTAATTACGATCCCCTGAAAACTGTCTAAATAATCCTCCAGAATCGTCAGCGTCTGAATGTCCAGATCATTTGTCGGTTCGTCCATAAAATGTAGCCCTACCTCTGTATCCATTGTTTTTGCTGGGTTCAACAGAATACACAACTGTGTTTCCTGTTCACCTTCTATATTTTATATGAAAGAAAACGCATAGTCAATGTTAACCATGCGCTTGCTTATGCCCCTCAATTCCGAGGTGCATATATTCTGTTATTTTCTTTACTTATAAGTTTTTCAGTATGTTCATGTTCTTTTTATCCAGAGCCTTTTTCAATCTCTGATTTTCTTCTTTGAGTTGTTCGTTCTCTCCTCTTAGGAGCCGTATCTGCTCATGCAGTTTTGCAATCTCATTATCCATGACCATGTCAAGGATTCCTTTTCGTGGATCAACCATGCCAGCCTGTTTCTCCACAGCTTCATCTACCAATTTTCTCACTGTTGGATTCTTATAAAAGAACCCTCTTGATAATCCTGTTTGTACCATCAGTTTTGGTACTGTCACTCTCTCGCCTTCTTCTACCATTTCCAGTATGGTTATTCTGGCAAGGTTAATCTTTTCTACACTGACTCTGCGGTTACATTCCACCATCTTGTCGTATTTGCTCATATTCATCACCCCATCCATCGAGATTTTGCAGTATGATATCGGACAACCTTTTTCGTGCCTTTCGGGTATCATCTGCCAGAATCTGATTACTCATCTTCCTATAGTATTTTACATTTTTAAGATTACTGTGTCCCAGCAGCTTTGCTATTGTCCAGTCATCTAAATGCATCTCTGTCAGCTTTACGCCATAATAATGCCTGTATAAGTGAGAGCCGAAGCCGAATAAGTTGCCGTTATCATCTCTTATGTCCTGCTCTCGAATCATCTTTACGATTCGGCTTTGTATCGTACCATACTGCATCGGCTTATTCGGATTATTCTCATGCACAAAAATGTACTGCGTTTCTCCGAACCGTTCCTGTGTATAGGTAATCGCTTTTCTTATCAAAGCTGCCAGTTCTGCACTGACCGGTTTCTCATATGTGTTTGTTTTCATCTGCCGGATTCGTATAACGGTATCTATTCCCTTTTCATACAAGCAGTCCATTTCAAGTGTTAAGGTATCTGAGATTCTCGTTCCCAGCATCTGATGTATTACCATGAGTCTCGCAGTCTGCTCATCCATATTTACAATCGCCGCGTTTAATCGCTTTAACTCTTCATCAGAATATACTTTGAATTCTGCTTTTGGCGTCGGTGGGATATCTCTTGTTAAAAATAAATCCTTTAAATTATGATATCCGCATGCATTACCGATGCTTTCTAAAACTGCTCGGAGCCTGTTTATATCTGCATGAAAATGCTTTGTTTCTGTTGCCTCTGTTTTCAGGTAGGTCAGGTACTCTTCAATGATTTCTCTTTCCAGTTCCCTACATGACTTAATCTGTGGATACCTTTCCTTTAGATATTTTGATAACCGCCTCATGGCAGTCATCTCTTTTTGTACACACGCAATTGCTTCTCCCTGTAGGTTTAAGTATATTCCCTTTTTCACTTCTTCCCGGATTTCCGTTTGGAATATCCTAGTGAAATTAACCGTCTTGGAACTTTTGATTAAGTTGTCCTTATAAGGAATGTCTAACTTTTCAAGTCTCCAGATATCTTTTTCCCTTTCCGGCATTCTTTTGTCATTGACAAAATCCAGCATCGCATCCAGATATCCAAATTCTCTCGTCTTTATTAAAGCAACTGTTCCATATACGCCCTCACGTTTTTTGGCGATTTCAATTCCTTCTTGAAACATCCACGCTTTCAGTTTTTTCATCCACACTTCTTTTTCTATGTTAGCCAGACTGTTGATATTTTTCGCATATCTGCTTAAAAATCGACATACCTTTTTGTAACGGGTACCTTCTGCATAAAAAGTTGCGATATCAACGTTCTTACTTCTATCCAGTAAAAATGCTCTTACCTCTTCTTTAACATTGCCTGACGGTAACTCGCTTAAATCGTAAAATGGATTCTTAGCTACATATTTTTCTCGCTGTTCAGCCGGTGTTATCCCACTATAATGAGCCAGTTCCTTGATGTATATTCTATTCTCCACTATCGTTCACCCCCTTTCTGATGCAACTTGCCAAGCTGCCCTTTTTAAAATATTCTTCATTGGCTTTCTCTATCTTCTTGGGCATAAAGTCCACATACCGGCGCGTCATTTCTTCGTAGTCATGTCCCAGATAGTCTCGAATGCTTTGTATCGGAACTTCTGTATCATAAAATGCTGTTGCTATGGTATGTCTGTAGTCATGACTTCGGAAAATATATTCTCCGTCTTGGATATTGCATTCCTTGCATGCTCTTAGCATTTTATTCTTAAATGTACCCTTATGATAAGCACCGCCTTTTTTGTTCTGGAATATATACTCATCAGCCTTTCGGTTGTATTTTGCGATGTAAATTTTCATCAGTTTGTATAACGCCATCGGTATTGGTATTCGCTTGTAGGTTCGCATTTTTATCTGATACACCTGTATCCATGCATCCTGTCCCTGCATGTAATAGGCATTTCCTTTCAGCGTACATACCTCACTGATTCGAAGTCCGATTCCCCAGAGATGTAAAAACATAAGTCGTGTATCCTCCGGAAACTTATATAGGTTAGCCATAATTTCATCCATGACTTCCTGCTCCACACTTCGGTCAAGATGCTGTTCAAATGTTTTCTTCATGTAATAATCTGCATCAAACGGGATTCTTTCAATGTGACCTTTAACCTTTAAATAATTGAAAAAGTGTAGGATGCACATGACTTTTTTGTTAAATGTTTCTTCCTTAACTTCCCGAACCTGCTCTGCCCGGAAATACTCATCCATTTGTTGGCTTGTTACCATGCAGATATTTTCTGTCTCTGATTGATTTAAGTCTTCTAAAAATCCTCTTATATATACCTGTTCACTTCTGAGATTGCTGATTGCTAGGTTAGTAATGCCAATTCCATATTTTGTGTACATCTGTAGCAGATGCCTGTTTCCCTTATGAGTAACCTCTGCAAAGGATATGGATTGTGCCGGATTTGATGGGTCCAGTCTTTCGGGTTGCAAGTGCAACCGCTCCATATACCACACATTGGCATCCCAATGTATATCTTCGGCTTCCATAAAAAGTGCTTTTGCACACCATACGGTAACTCCTGCATAATAATGCTTTTGATAATCAGTTCCCAGCGTTTCCTTGAACCTCTCAATCTGCTCCAGTTCCAGTTTTTCAAGGTCTTCGATTTGCTCATTTACGCAAAAATCATATAATCTCAGCAGTCCTCCAAGTTGTGCATGCATCCGTTCCCTATTAGCTGCATGCTCGATGAAATAATGCAGTATAGTGAAAACCTGCCTTTTCATCTTCTGTGGTGCTTTCTTCGTGAAATCCCATACTAAAAGTTTCTTGTTAGCTTCCTTATAAAAACTCTCTGCTATACTTATGTCCGGATGGTATGGCATGTATAATATGGTATCTGCATATTCCGGTCTTACTGATTTTCCACTGACAGTTATCTGCAACTGCCTTTTTATGGAATGCAGTTTCACTTGGTCAATGGTTTTTATGTATAATCCGCAGGATGTTTTATTTACCCTGCTCTGTAAATATTTTTCGTATTCTACTCTCCAGTGATAGTTCAGTTCACTGATATGCCAGATTTCATTTTCTATCATGAACGCCTTTAACTTATTTCTGTAGGAAACCGTAACTACCTCACAAGCCCGCAGTTCTTCCTCTAACTGTGCTATCAGTTCTTCCTTATTCACTTGTGGTTCTGTTAGCTGTAGCACTTTGGCCAACATGAGGTATCGCCTCCTTTACAGTAATTTGTCTATGCCGTATAGGTCGGAATGCCTTTCATAAAACTCTCTGCTTGCTTCCATAAGTTTGTCATCCAGTATTCCAAGGTACTTAACTGTAGTGTCCAGATGCTTGTGTCCTAATGCCTGACTGATAAGTTCCAGTGTCCAGTCTGCATTCCATCTTGAGACTGCAAAATATCGTCTCAGCATATGTGGCGTCAGCTTGTATCCTGTCTTCTTCTCCATACGTTTCAGCATGTCGTATACGCTTTCTACCATCATCGGCTTTCCTGCTGTTTCTCCAGCGATATTGATAAACAAAAGCGTCTGGTGTTGTAACAGTTTCCGATATTCACTCATGTATCCAAGCAGGAAATCAAAGGTATCATCACTTACCCTCGCTTTTCTGTATTCTGCATTTTTGGCTCTGGCATTATTATCATTATCATCTCTAAAATACACACTGATTGTCTTTCGCGGATAATCAATATCCCTGGTATAATCTACGCCAAGGATTTCTCCGATGCGGAAGCCTGTTTCTGCTATCATCAGCAGGAGCAATTGGTCACGGCTGTTCGTGCATGCCTGTAAAATATCTATGATTTCCACCTCTTCGGCTGCTCGTACATTTCTTTCCTTGGGTTTGAAATAACCCTTAAAGGATTTTGACCGGATGGTTCGTTTTACTCCTACTGCATTGGCTACTGTAATCTGGTTATAACTCAAAATCTGTAGTGGCTTTGCCAGTCCACAGTCTGCCATATATAAAAAGAACCCGAACACATCTTTTAGGTATGCGTTACAGGTTCCTTTTCCAGTACTTTCTTTTCGATTGTTTGCCACATGATTTCCTTCCAACAGCCAGTATAAAAACTGCACGAAGTGTTTGTTCTGGTCTTCATATCCCATCTCACTCACTTCCTCAAGCTCCACATCCTGCCGATTGAGGTATTCCATGTAATAACACAGTGCAAAGGCCATTCGCCTTACAGTGTTCGGAGAGCGGTTTGCATCTATTTTGTGCTTCAGGAATTTACTCGGATATAAAACAATGTCGTATGTTTCATTATCCAGTATGTAATAAAACTTGCGTTTTCCTTCGGTCAGCATTTTTACTGCATATCGTTTCATTGCTCGCTCTCCTTTCTTTCAGCCTTTTTCAACTACATACACTACCATACACTTGGGAATATATCTAGCAAATTATGCCACTTTTCCGCTTATAAATCACTTTTCTTTCCTATTAATCTATCTCACAGACTCGCATCCTTATAAGGGCAATTCCTACCACAATATACATCCCTAATATGATACCCGACCCGATAAAAAGTATTTTCCACATACGCACCTCCAGATTTTAGTAAAACTAAAATTATCCCCCAAAGAAACACACTTACATCATCTGACACTCTGCCATCGTGACTGCTTGGTCCTCTGCAGCAAAGTACATATCTGATTCCTCTCTGGTTACCATTAAGATTTCCCCGGCTTCCTTCTCTCCCATCTGAATTGGTGCAAGATAAGGAATAATCTCTGCACACAGCTTCTGATCCGGGCAGGTGTTGATAAAACCACCATAGGTATCCAAAATCAGGCGGTCAACCCTATCGGTAATTATCATCTTCTCTGCATCATAAAAATGACTGCCAAGGAAATTCGCCATATTCTCCGGTGTTGTGGAAATAAAAAACTCCTGTCTATTTCCTCCATCACTTGGATAAAAATAGGCATATCCAGCCCTTTCCGTATCCAATATCTTTTCTACCATGCTCCTTTCTTTCTCTGCCACTTGTGTTCCTCCTAACTGCTCGATGCTGTTTACTCTCATATAACCTACAACCTTCATATCTTTCTCCGCTTCACACTTCGTTCATTTCTGTGCTGCTAAAACACACAAGAATGCGGCAGAAGCCTTCTGTACCTCTGCCGCATGGATTCTGTGATTTAGTCTCACTGCCATAATCCTTCATTACTGTTCACTTCGTTCTCAGTAATATTTGAGTTCTGCATGCAGATTCGCTCCGCGAAGCAGAACTCAACTCCTGAATCACATTCTTTCGCTATTTGACAGCAAGTGTCCAATAGCTCTATGAACAGTATCTCTCAATTTATTAAGTGACTTGCTCCTATTCGACACTACTTCCCGGAGCCGGAACGCTGCAAAGACAGAGAAGCATGAAAAGAATTTCTAGCATTCCAAAGTACGGAACGCAAGTAATTCTATGTTTCATGCCGAAGAACACTGTGCCAGTGTTCTTCCATCTAGGGGTTTTCCTTGGGCAGTCAATCCAGACTGTCTGCGGTTCCTGCCATAAAGGGCAGACAGACATCACAGGAATCTCACCTCCACCACTGCGTGCTGGCTAATCTCAAGGTGTATCATTATAGGCCA
>ERZ857801.3501-NODE-3501-length-10864-cov-10.711814_pt1 | contig 10864 bp, 8 predicted proteins | sample MGYA00519762_ERZ857801 | MGnify/ENA primary metagenome ERZ857801 (study PRJEB31778, sample SAMEA3449368) | human gut metagenome | biome: human gut; feature: human-associated habitat; material: faeces | place: United Kingdom | collected 2010/2012 ...
GCAGCTGACCAATCAGGGCTGCGATATCGTGTTCGACCATGTGGGCTTTGCCTATAACTCCGGCGAGACGGTGCTGCGGGATGTCTCCTTTACCGCAAAGCAGGGCGAGGTCACGGCACTGGTGGGCCCCTCCGGCGGCGGCAAAACTACCGTTTCCCGGCTGGCGGCACGGTTCTGGGACTACCAGAAGGGCCGCATCACCGTGGGCGGCATGGATGTTTCCCGAATCGACCCGGAAAAGCTCATGAGCCTGTATTCCATCGTCTTTCAGGATGTGACCCTGTTTGACAATACGATACTGGAAAATATCCGTCTGGGGCGCAAAGGTGCCACCGACGAGGAGGTCCTTGCGGCGGCAAAGCTGGCAAACTGCGAGGAATTTGCCGAAAAGCTGCCGGACAAGTGGAACACGAACATCGGGGAAAACGGCTGCGCCCTTTCCGGCGGCGAGCGTCAGCGCATTTCCATTGCCCGCGCATTCCTGAAGGATGCGCCCATCATTCTGCTGGACGAAGCCACCGCCAGCTTGGATGTGGAGAACGAAACTGCCATTCAGGAGGCACTTTCCCGGCTCATAAAACACAAAACTGTCCTTATCATCGCCCACCGGATGCGCACCGTAGCCGGGGCGGACAAAATCGTGGTGCTGTCCGACGGCGTGGTGGCCGAACAGGGCGCGCCCGATGCACTTTATGCCCGGAACGGCCAGTACACCCACATGGTGGATCTGCAGACCGAAAGCCAGAGCTGGGCCATCTGACCCAATTCAAAAACAGCCCCTCGACACAACAAAAAAGGACATCTATTCGAAAGAATAGGTGTCCTTTTTAGCACCCGAATCCGTCAGCTAACAGTCATGTTTAAATCACTTCCTTATCACTGTTAAGCCAATGGTTTCAAGGTTTTTCTTTTTTTGAGCCGGACCTCAAGAAGCATAGATTTTGATTTCTTGAACCAATGGGCTTGTGTCAGGTATTGCTTTCTCAAACTGCCTTCTGTTTTTGGAATTTTTAAGACAAGACGACTTTTAGCGTTAGAAAACTGTTTCGGAAAAACTTTAGCAATCTTTTCTCTGGAGAGATTTTTGAGGGCCTCGTCAGAGACACGTTCAAGAATTTGGGAAATCCACATGCTGCCGTCATCAAGGTTGATTGAGTGAATGTCAATAGCAACAATCTCGCCTGCTCTAAGTGAACATACAAAGGCCAGGTGAAGCGAGAGATGAAGAATGGGATCTTCTTGAATCTGATCGAGAATTTTTGAAATATACTCAGCAGACCAAGCTTTACGCCTCTTGTAGTGCTCGGATGGACCTTTGGTGTTGGGAATCTCTGCGATGTAGTTCCATCGTTTTGCTGTTTCAAAACCAAGTGTAAGAATGTTATACATATGCCAGAGCAGATTCAGGAACTGACACTTTTGCTGATGTACCTGACTTCGTGGCAGGAACGCAGAACAATAGGACTTCGCAGAAAACCGCACAAGACTGATGATACGCTGCTGCGCCGCTGCTGGAAGGGATATGATTTTTCGGTTCTGGAAAGGTTGGAAGCACAGGGGCTTATCTGCGGTGAAGGCAGAAAAAACCGATCGTGTTTACAGCCGAAGGCGAGCGGCTTGCTGTAGAACTCATGAAAAAGTATGGGCTTGGAGATCGTAAAGAGGATGAGGTTTAACGGTGGGTATTTCTCTTGCGCATAAGACTGCAAAACCGCAAAACCATTGCGGCGCAAGGCTTTGACTGTGGTATCTTTTCTGTCGACACACGGCAACGAAAAAAGGGACTCTGAAATTGCTGATTTCAGAGTCCCTTTTCCTTGTTCAATGTCTACTGTGATGTTGGATCTAAATCCGTCGAATTCGACGGGTTTAGGCAGTTAGCCAGATCCGATTCATAATCACCACGCACTACCGCACTCGGTGAGTGAACGACATTAACCTGCACATTGACACTTGCGTTCATAAAAACGCCGATCTTTTCAGCCGCGCCTCGCTTCATTTGTTCTGTTACATGCGTGTAAGTGTCCAGCGTGAATGCGGCACTATAGTGGCCGAGCATGCCAGCGACCGTTTTTGCATCTACGCCGCTCTGAATTGCTAAGGTCGAAAATGTATGTCTCAAGTCATGAAAGCGAACGCTTTCATCCACTCCGGCAGCGGCGAGCATTTGTTTGTGTAAATGTCGAAGAGAGTCCGGACTCCAGTAACCATTAGTTCTTGGACACCAAAACATGAGGGGACTATCCGGATGCTTGTTGTGCTCATCTATGAGCAAAGCAACAGTATTCTCCGGAAGAGCTATTGTTCGAATCGAATTCTCAGTCTTCGGTACAGAAATGCACAACTCTCCCCCAGAACGAGTGAGCTGCTTGTTAACCGTCAGCATTCGTGTTTCCGGATTCAAGTCGGCCCACTCCAGGCCAAGTAATTCTCCCCGTCGAAGCCCACTTGTCAATTCCAAATAGAAAAGCGCATAGACCCCAAGTCGCTTTGCCTCATCCAGATATGCACCTATCTTGTCCTGCGGCAGGACGTGCATTTCTTTCTTTTCACGCTTTGGGATTTTGCAGTTATCGCAAGGGTTGAAGGGAATAATCCGCTCCTTAACTGCCTGTTTCAGAGCGCCGCTCAATACCGCATGAATGTGCTTCACGGTGCTTGCAGACAATGGCTCATATTTCCGATTTCCATGGTTGTCTAAGCGGCCCTGTGTGTGCAGATCATTGTAGAAGCGCTGAATCTGGATTGAGCTGAGCTTTGAAAGCTGGATATGGCCCAAAACCGGGATGATGTGGTTCTCGATCATGCTCCTATAATCATCTGCTGAGCTGGGGCGAAGATTTGGCTTTGTGTAGGAATCAAACCAAAGCCGAATCCATGTAGAAAGGGGCTGTGAATCATATCCTTTGCCCTTGCGATAATAAGGCCCTGTATCCTGTTGGATGGCTCGTGCCAGCTTCGCTGCGCATTCTTTTCGTGTCTTAGCAAAAACGCCCTTTTGAATACGCTTTCCCGTTAGAATATCGTAGCCGGCAGTATATCGACCTTCCCAACAGCCGGGGTATCTCTCTCGAATGCTGCCTTCGCCATTCGCTCTTTGCCTACCAGCCATAATGATCTCTCTTTTCCATTTGCGTCTGAGCATCAAGCCACGAGAGAAATTTTCCTTTGTCAATATAGACCCTTTGACCACTTACCGTATGGGGAAAGTCATCTCTCTTTAGAAGTCTATATGCAACCGTAAGACTGCATCCGAGGGCCTTTGCAACGAGCGGCATCGTCATCACATCCGGAAGATCTTCTTTGCGCCGGATTCGCGGCATCTTACTATCGTCCATCCTTGTCACTCCGTATAGAAGAGAGAGTCCTTCTCTTCTGTTTGCACATTTAGCCAGGTAAGGAATTTGTCTTTCGGCACGAAGATACGACTTCCAACTTTGAAGGCAGGAAAGTCGATGCGCTTCACAAGCTCATAGACCTGAGACAGCCCGAGGCCGAGGAAATTGGACACCTCTTGAACATTGAGGATAAGGGGGAGCTCATCGGAACTCTTATACTGGCAACTTTTCATTTTGCATTCCTCCTGTGAAGTAATCTATATCAATACTTACGAGGAGGTTTGGTAATCAACAACAGGTTCGTACAAATTATCAGCAATAGAAAGCAGAAACTGCATTTTATTTGTGGCGAATTTGCCGCAATTAAACGACAGTTGCGTTGGGGCGTTATGAGATTAGCTAAAAAAGAAGCACTTACGGATCAATACCGTAAGTGCTTCTCTATGGGTTTTCAAATTACTGGATGGCGTCTTTGAAAGCCTTTCCTGCTTTGAACGCAGGTGCCTTAGATGCAGGGATATCAATCTGCTCACCTGTTGCAGGATTCTTGCCAGTACGGGCTGCACGTTCTTTGACCTCGAAAGAGCCGAAGCCCACCAGCTGCACTTTGTTGCCAGCCTTCAAAGCGCTCTCAGTAGTCGTGATAAATGCAGCGAGAGCAGCCTCGCAATCCTTCTTGGAAAGGCCACTCGCTTCAGCCATTGCGGCAATCAGTTCGGTTTTATTCATAGTTTTTCTCCTTGATGTTATTTTGTTTTCTGTATAATTGTTTAGGTGCCTATGGAATGAAATGACAAGACCCTCTTAGAGTTTTTCACGCACCATCATAAGGGCATAACCAAGTAGATTTTGGCCTTGCCATTTTGCCCGGTCAAGTCTGCTTGGATCACGCATGGATAAACCAATGCCCCAAATCCGATCATTTACAGCACACTCAGCAAGAAATGCATTTCCAGTATCTTTCAGTCTCTCCCTTAGATCAGGGTTCTGCGTAAACTTTGCGAAAAGCCCCTCATAGACGACGATTTGTCGAATACCGTTCCATAGGCTCTCATCATAGCCGGATACAAGCCGTCCAAGAGCCTTTATCTCGGCAGCATTATCCGTAGCAAGAATCTGTGTGGCAACCTTTTCATCGCCAAAGGAAAGTGCCTTGCGGTACATCATATACTGCTCCATTGAGGAAAAGGTGATACCATTGTGCGTAAATGTGGAAGGATACCAGTTGCTAAGGTATCCATTCTCTTCGTTATTGTTGTGAAAACAGATAACAGTCATTCCCATTTCCTCGTTCCTCCATAAACGAACATCTTCTCATGCATGGATATCTCTGACATATTACTATTATACCGAGCGCAGGATGAAATGGCAATCTCAACTTTTTTACTGCCAATTTCTACTTCTTCCTTATTTGGATGTAACTCCAGTAAGTCAACAGAGGGCCAGCCCCATTAGAGCTGGCCCTCTATGCACCAAAAGGCATACTTTTTGGCTGATGGCATTTTTGGTCGATCGAAATCAAATATGTGTTTCAAAATGCCATAAACAAATTAGTGAGATATTTCAAAAAACAATGGACATTATGGTGCAATTCTTCTCCATAAAACGTCGCCCTTTCCCGATGCTCGCATTACAATCGCATTAATGCTTTTAGAACAGTATAGCAAACTATTCGCAGAGAGTGATCAGGGGGATTTTCGTACCATCGGTGGAGCAAAATACTGTCTTTCGGCTAAAATTACTTTTCGTATACTGCGAATTACCGCATATACAATTGTCTGTCGCTGATGAAGGGTGATAAGGTTGTCAAGCTGGTCTAAATAAGCACCGATCTTCCGTTGTTCCTCGACTGAAGGTACAGATATTTCAATTTTCAGAAAATCGGACTCGTGTATTCTCCATTGACCATAAATGACACCCTGACGCCATTTGACCATAGCATTTATAAAATCTTTTCTGACTAATCTTCTTCCTAAAAAATCCGAGTCAGCAATGCCAGTGGGTTCAAAAATGCTATATACTGGTGAAATGCAGGCTTTTCCGTACTTATTCAGACCTATTGAGCCGGTTTCAAGGTTGTTGGAGCTATATATGAAATCGCCTTTCTCTGTTTTCTTATATAGCTTGTTTACCGTGTCCGTAACTAAGGCGCTTCGGTCATAACGCTCACCTTTAGGGGCAACACCTTCATTTGCTATGAATGCCATAAGGGGATATTCATCGCTCATTGGCGCTTGTTGACTACGCTCTATGAGCAAATCCCCAACCTCACGCTGTTCCCAAGAGAATGTATAAAAAGGGGGTGTCAGTTGGACAATCAGAGAAATATCCGGAGGTGACTGCAAAAATGGCTGTCGTTGATGAAGGGTGATAAGGTTGTCAAGCTGCTGAAAAAACTCTCCAACTTTTGCTTGTTCTATCTGATTGGGAAGCGAAATGGGAGTCTTTTTCCCACTTTCAATGGTATAAGTTCCAACAGTACCGATACCAGCTGATTCATTTATGAAGCCTTGAATCTGCTCCGCCGAGAACGAATAAAAGAGGAACTTGCCATCTATTTTATCTGAGTTTTGGAACCATATAATATTACCGTCTTTGAAATACAAAGGCTCCAAATTCCTCACTAAATAAGGCACTCCGATAGTACCAACACCCGTCACAAGCAAATCTGAAACACCGACTTTTCCCGACAATGTACTGTATTCTTCGTACTTCTCTTTTGAAATATAGAGATAGTCATCCGGCTCTTCATTCTTTGCAGCAGCAACAATATCTCTTGCTCTAAGGAACCTTACTCCACTGTCTGTCCAGTCTGATTGATGGATGCGCTTAACAGATGTAACATTCATCATATCACCGAGCTTACGCTGTTCCCAAGAAAATGTTGAAGTGATGAACATCATAGAGATAAAAGCCTGAAAAGGACTGAATAATAATGCACATTTACGCTGATGAAGGGTGATAAGGTTGTCAAGGCAAGTTAGTAGCTCGCCAATTTTTCTCTGCTCATCTATATCTGGTATAGGTATAGGCATTTGAAAAAACACATTGTCTCTAATCGAGAACCTGTCAGACCTTGCGCCGGAATCACCATTGAAATTCATAAAAGAATGCCAATAGCCGCACTTGAAAAAGTACTCCAAATAAGTCGTGTCAATATCGTGCGGGCGAAAGACGGTATATAACGGTGACATTACGCCCGTTCTTCCAAGTTTATTGCGGTTTATCGGTCCAACTGGTGCGGAAGTAGAGATACGAGGGTTATAAACAAAGTCCTCGGTTTTTACAATGTAGTACCCATCCAAGCTGCCCAGCTTTGCTATATCGTGATCAAAGAAATCTCTTTGACTTATAATTCCGAACTCAGCAGAGTTTGTAAATGTTTCTACATATTGTAGTCCGGCATTTTTCTCCGTGACTTTATCTGTAATTTCGGATAGCTTACGCTGTTCCCAAGAAAAATCAAAAGAGCCAAGGAAACACCTTGGCTCTCTTGTTAAGACCGCATATTTTTTCATTTTTCGGCTTGCTTTAGCGGTGATGGCACTCATTACGGCATATCAACCTCAAATCCACCGGTAAGAATGAACTGCCGCAAAAGCTGATCCGTTTTCATATTGACCTTGGGCGGAATCAACTTGGTTTGTTCATATGCTTCAAAGAACGCTTTTGCTTTGGACTTATCGACGCTCTTTTTCAGCTCGTCAAACCTGCCAAACTCATTGATAGTCGCTTCATTCAAGTTAAGCCCCATCATATTCCTGAGTTTATCCTCATCAAGACCGAAGATGGTTGCAAAACGGTGAATTTGGTCATCTTTTGCTCTAAACTGATACTCCGTGATGTAGTCACGAAGCGTTTTTCCGTCCTCGGCAATGACATCGCCTCGCTCAATGTCGTGCAGAAAGATATTTGCGTATTTCTGCTCCTCTTGCGTTAGGGCAGCAAAAGTCTTGTGAAGTTCTGCCTTTGCTTGCTCAATAGATTCCTCGGAAGAACCTTCCTGTCGAATCAATTTGAGGTACTTATCGAAACGACTGTTCATATAATCGGCATCAATAACCCCTGTGTCAATTTCAGTCAGGTATCCAACAAGATCGTATGGTATATCTATGTCTTGTGATCCGGGATCATCGGGAGAAGCAGCGGAAAGCTCTTTATAACGCTGTGCCAAAATCAAAAATGCGTTCTCATCGAACTCCATTGTAATTTCAATCGAATTACCGCTTTCCTCGTCCTTGAATGAGTAGGTGTGTTTGTCCCACCTAAATCCTTGGATTTTAGCAGCTTCAAGGTATCCGTTGAAATCTCTAAACAGCGAGGCGAACTTAGCTCTTACGGTTCCGTCCGCAGGCAGCTTTTCAAAGTCAGGGATACCAGCATTCTTGAACAAATAGGCAATATCATCAAACACAGCGTTGAGCTTTCCGAGGTTGTAAGACAGTTTTTCAACGAACAGACCTATCGGTCTATCGCCGGAATAGAGCTTAACAGCTTTGCTCACATTCTGCTCCATCGTATGCGGCTTGCGATAATATCTGATGATGCCAAAAGGCTTATCGGGTCCGAAAAGTCTGTTGGTTCTGGAAAATGCCTGAATGATGTTCTCATACTCCAGTATCTTGTCCATATACAGCGTGTTGACCCACTTAGAGTCAAAGCCGGTAAGCATCTGATCCACTACAATCAGGAGGTCGAGCTGCTTCTCAGGCTCTCTTTCGACCCGCTTATATTGCTCTTTGTGGGCAAGGCGTAGAGAAAGGTCTTTTTTGAAGCGAGCGTGTGTAGCAATCGAAAAATCCTGACCAAACATCATATTATAGTCAGTAAGAATTTCGATTAAGCCTTGCTCTTTATAGAAAGCAATCGGCTGCCCTCTGTATTCTTTGTAGTCACCATCTTCATTGCTGATATTGGGGTCAAAAAGGCAACTGATCCTAAGTTTCGGCATTGCAGCCTTCAGCAGTCGATAGTAGTCTATTGCTTCGGGGATGCTGCTCGTTGCAAAGATTGCGTGGAATTTCCCGTTGTGACTCAAAGTAAGCCAGTTTTCTTGAATATCCTCAACAACCTTGCTTTGATGCTCCGAGGAAAGGTACTGAGTTTTTGGAAGATAATCTTCAATGCCCTTGACCCACTTTCCGTCATCGCCCAAGAAGCCCGCCATCTTGACGGTGGAGGAGTCCATATACTCATAGAATATTTTTGCCTTTTTGGGATCGCTGATTGCTTCTTCTTCGGTTGCTGCTTTTGCTTTTTCCAAGGCAACCACCTTGCGGACATCCTTATCACGGAAAGTCAGGACTTTATAAGGATCAAATCCAAGCACATTCTTATCCCTGATACCATCAGCAATGCTATATCTATGGAGTTCATTGCCAAAAACATCTGTTTGGGCATTGTTTTTCTTTGCATTCTCCTCAAACACCGGTGTGCCGGTAAAGCCAAAGAAGATGGCATTGGGAAATGTTTCCTTGATGATGGATAGCATATCTCCAAAAGTTGAACGATGAGCCTCGTCAACAATAAAAACAAGCCGTTTGCCGTTGATTATTTCAATGTCGCTTGCATTAAGTCCTCCGTCCTCATCTCGGATATTGCTCATCTTCTGAATAGAGGTAACAATTAGGGTATCTGCCGTTGCGTTGCTTTTCAGCTTAGTCAAAAGGACATATGTGTTCTCTGTTGCCTGCACGGTTTCGTTCTCGTCCGCAAATGCCCGATATTCCTTGAGCGACTGCGTTCCTAACTCAATACGGTCGGTAAGGAAAATAACCTTATCAGCATCATTGGAGTTTGCAATCAACTGAGCCGACTTAAAGCTCGTCATCGTCTTACCTGAGCCGGTGGTATGCCAAATGTAGCCGCCACGCTGCTTACCGCTATCCCACTTCGTTTTAGACACAACATCGGAAATTGCGCTGGCTGCGTAATACTGGTAGCTTCGCATTACCTTCAGAACACCGTCAGCATTGTCGGCAACAGTATAAAAACCAATGAGCTGGTGCGCCATAGGGATGGACAGCAGCGAGGAGGCGATAGCTTTCCAATCGTTGATAGGTTCGTTATTGAAGTCAGCCCAATGGAAATAGTAATCCGTATTGAACTTTCCGTCAGGTCCGGGATTCGCAAAATAACGAGTTTCTTCAGGGTTCATTGCTACAAACACCTGAACGAGCGAGAACAATCCGGTAAAAACGCCCTCATATGAGTATTTCTCAATCTGATTATATGCTTGACTGACGGGGACACCGCTGCGCTTCAGTTCGATATGTATGACAGGCATACCGTTGATAAGCAGCATCAAATCACCACGACGGTCATTCAGCATTTTTGACTTGCTCGGAAAAACTGGTTGTTGTACGATCTGATACCGGCTCTGTCCAGCGGCGATTTCCCTGCGATCATATATTTTCAAGCTGATTTCAGTGCCGAAATGGAGCTTATCATCAGGGTTATCACGCTTGATGGACACAGTTTTTCCGTTGATAAAGCCATTGAGTTTTAACGGGGTTCTAAGTTCCGTGATCTGCTCAATAATCTGCTGCATTTCGCCATCCGTAAGAGGATAGTTATTCAAGCGGTCAATTCCACGATTGTTATCATACAGGATCTTTGCCCAATTTCGGATGAGGTCTTGCTCGGTCGGGTTCTTGATGACTTCTTTTTCCCATCCTTTATCCGCCAAGACTTTAATCAGGGCTTCCTCAAAGTCCGCTTCTTTTTGGAATGTCATTCAATTTCCTCCTTCCTGCGAAATTGATGTCACACGAACATCTTTTCAAGCATAGATTTCTTGATATTTTGGAGCTTTTCCAACTCACGCTGATGAAGGGTGATAAGGTTGTCAAGATGGCGGAAGAAGTCGGCTATACGGTCTTGTTCCTCAGTACCGGGCAATATGACTGACACAGAAGTGTATTCATCAAACGAGATGTTTAGCAAGCCGTCCATTCTTGCACCGGATGATACAATCTTGCGAAGTTGGTTTTCAATCTCAGCACCATTTAACTCTATTGACATAAACTCCGCATTTTGATTTTCAGCAGAAAAGCAGTGATAAACAAAGGGAATACGGGCATTTTCTGCTGTTGTCAATGCAAAACAAGAACCGTATGGACGCAACTTGGAAGCCCCGTGATTGTAAGCAAGCTCACCTTTTTTGAGAAGAATATACTTCTTCAAACTTTCTCCGGCGTTATTAAAAGCATATCTTTCAGATTGCTCAATGAAGCCATTGTTTGCCGTAATCATCATTATGGGTGCTTCCGATTCGGGGTCATTACGGGTTATTTCTTTGACTACATCACCCAGCTTACGCTGTTCCCAAGGGTCAGTAAATCCCTTAAAGCGAATTTCGGGGTAACTGCTGCCATTTTGCGGGAACATCTTTTCGAGCATCGACTTTTTCACATTCGTCAACTTTTCAAACTTACGCTGATGAAGGGTGATAAGGTTGTCAAGATGGCGAAAGAAGTCGGCTATACGGTCTTGTTCCTCAGTACCGGGCAATATGACTGACACAG
>ERZ857801.3508-NODE-3508-length-10830-cov-11.903944_pt1 | contig 10830 bp, 6 predicted proteins | sample MGYA00519762_ERZ857801 | MGnify/ENA primary metagenome ERZ857801 (study PRJEB31778, sample SAMEA3449368) | human gut metagenome | biome: human gut; feature: human-associated habitat; material: faeces | place: United Kingdom | collected 2010/2012 ...
CGTAATCCGCCCTGCAGAGGATGTTTTATTGATGTGCTGTCCGCCTGCGCCGCTGGAACGATATGTGTCAATCTTCAAATCGTCTTCATTGATCTCAATGTCGATATCCTCTTCTATATCTGGAATCACATCACAGGAGGCAAAAGAAGTCTGTCTCTTTCCTGCCGCATTAAAGGGGGAAATACGTACAAGACGGTGAACCCCTTTTTCCGAACGCAGGTATCCATATGCATTTATACCCTTCACTTCAAAGGTAACTCCTTTGATTCCTGCCACATCACCTTCCAGATAATCCAGTACCTCTACGGCAAACCCTTTTTTCTCCGCCCATCTTACATACATACGGTAAAGCATCCCTGCCCAGTCACAGGACTCTGTCCCTCCGGCTCCGGCATGCAGGGTCACAATCGCGTTGTCTTTGTCATAAGTGCCTGTCAACAGCGTCCGAATCCGGATTTCCTCGAACTCTTTTTCAAACTGTTCTAGTTCTTCCTCAATTTCTGTCGCCACTTCCTCGTCCGCTTCCTCTGCACTTAGTTCAATCAGAACCTTTAAATCCTCGTACTGAGCGCTTAACTTCTCGATCTGCTCCAGAAATCCCTGCAAATCCTTCAGTTCCTTCATCGTCTGTTGTGATTCTTCCGGATTGTCCCAAAAGCCTGGTTCCTCGATTTTTCTCTGCAGTTCCTCTACCTGCTCATTCTTTGACGCTAAGTCAAAGTGAATCCCTCAAATCTTTCAGCGGCTCTTCGTAAGCAGACAATCTGTTTTTCAATTCTTCTAATAAAACCACCTTTTTCACCTCTTTCTTTTTATTTCAGTAAATAATTATCTGAAAAAGTGCGGCATCAGTTAAAATGCCGCACTTTATCATTGCGTATCCTATCGAACGTTTTCTTATTTCCTGCCGCAGCATTGTTTATATTTCTTGCCGCTTCCACATGGGCATGGGTCGTTCGGATAAATCTTTTTCTCCTCTCGCTTCTTCGGCGCCCGCACAGAACTTTCATCCTTGTTCGTGCCTGTCACCTTCGCTACTTCCTCTCTCTCGACTTTCTGCTCAACGCGGATATGGAACAATGTACGAATCGTCGTCTCTGCAATCGCGCCTGTCATCTCGCCAAACATATTATATCCCATCATCTTGTATTCGACAAGTGGATCTCTCTGCCCATACGCCTGAAGTCCGATTCCCTGCCGCAGCTGATCCATATCGTCAATATGATCCATCCACCGCGCATCAATTACTTTTAAAAGCACAACCCGTTCGATCTCTCTTAACTGTTCTGCCTCCGGGAACTCTGCTTCTTTGTTCTCATACGATTTCACCGCTTTTTCCTTCAAAAGATGCTTCAGCTCTTTCTGCTGCATGCCCATCAGCTCTTTTTCCGGCGGAAGGATAAGCTGCGGAATGATGTCGTGGATAGCGACTTCCATTCCCTTGATGTCCCAATCTTCTTGCTCTGCCTCGGCGGAAGCAAACCTGTCCGCCGTATTCTCGGCATACTCTGTAATCATGCTGTAGATAGTATCACGCATACTCTCTCCATCCAGTACTCTGCGCCTCTCTCCATAGATGATCTCTCTTTGTTCATTCATCACCTGGTCATATTCCAGCAAATTCTTTCGTATCCCGAAGTTATTACTCTCTATTTTTTTCTGTGCTTTCTCAATTGCGCCGGAGAGCATTTTATGTTCAATCTGTTCCCCATCTGCCACTCCCAGTGCATTAAAAACTCCCATCAGTCTCTCTGAACCGAACAGCCGGAGCAGATCGTCCTCCAATGAAATATAGAAACGGGATTCACCCGGATCTCCCTGACGTCCGGAACGTCCGCGAAGCTGATTATCAATACGTCTGGACTCATGACGTTCTGTACCGATGATCATCAGACCACCTGCATTTCTTGCCACATCATCCAGCTTGATATCTGTACCACGACCAGCCATGTTAGTGGCGATCGTAACTGCTCCTGCCTGACCTGCCTGTGAGACAATCTCTGCCTCAAGTTCATGGAACTTGGCATTCAATACATTATGTTTGATTCCCTGTCTCTTCAGCATACGGCTGAGAAGCTCGGAAGTTTCAATCGTAATGGTACCGACCAGTACAGGCTGCTGTTTCGCATGAGCTTCCACTACAGCATTGACAACTGCGTTGAATTTCTCTTTCTTTGTCATATAAACAGCATCTTCATGGTCAACTCGGATAACCGGTCTGTTAGTCGGGATCTCTACAACGTCCATTGCATAGATATCACGGAATTCTTTCTCCTCTGTGACAGCTGTACCGGTCATACCGCCCTTCTTATCATATTTATTAAAGAAGTTCTGGAAAGTGATGGTTGCCAGAGTCTTGCTCTCACGTTTAATCTTAACATGCTCTTTCGCTTCGATTGCCTGATGAAGACCATCTGAATAACGGCGTCCCGGCATGATACGTCCGGTGAATTCATCAACAATAAGGATTTCATCATCTTTAACTACATAATCCTGATCCTTATGCATCAGGTTATGGGCACGAAGTGCAAGTGTAATATTATGCTGAATCTCCAGATTCTCCGGATCTGCCAGGTTTTCAATATGGAAAAATTTCTCAACCTTATGAACGCCCTGCTCTGTAAGGTTTACGATCTTATCTTTTTCATTTACAACGAAGTCACCTGTCTCGATAACTTCTTCACCCATGATGGCTGCCATCTTGGTCATCTCATGGCTGGCTTCACCGCGCTCTAACTGCTGGGCAAGGATATCGCAGGCCTCGTATAACTTGGTTGACTTACCGCTCTGTCCGGAAATGATCAGAGGGGTACGTGCCTCGTCGATGAGAATGGAGTCGACCTCATCGATGATACAGTAGTGCAGATCTCTCTGTACCAGCTGTTCTTTATAGATAACCATGTTGTCACGCAGATAATCGAAACCGAGTTCGTTGTTCGTAACATAGGTAACATCACAGTTATATGCAGCACGACGCTCATCCTGCTTCATATCATTTAAAACAACACCGACTGTCAGGCCAAGAAACTCATGAATCTTTCCCATTTCTTCCGCATCTCGTTTAGCCAGGTAATCGTTGACTGTTACGACATGCACACCTTTGCCTTCCAGTGCATTTAAATATGACGGAAGTGTGGCGACAAGTGTTTTACCTTCACCTGTTCTCATCTCTGCGATACGTCCCTGATGGAGAATGATACCACCGATAAGCTGCACACGGAAATGTTCCATTCCAAGAACACGCTTGCCTGCTTCACGTACAACCGCAAATGCCTCAGGAAGCAGATCATCCAGTGTCTCTCCCTCTTCAAGACGTTTCTTAAATTCTCTTGTTTTTCCTCTGAGTTCTTCGTCGCTTAACTTCTGCATGTCCGGGCGCAGGCTCTCAATTTTCTCAACCAGAGGCATGATACGCTTAACCTCTCGCTGGCTGCGGGTTCCGAAAACTTTTGAAAACATGTTCATTTAGCTTTTATACTCCTGTCTATCTTTTTAGATGCTATATTGTGTAATATAACTGATTTCATTTCATTTAAAATTATTTATTTTGTTTAACATACCAGTCTATTTTAACACTTTTTGTCATGGAAAACAATAAATATTTGATGAACAAAATATGTCTCCCATATGATATATTAAAGTAAAATGAATTTATACCCAAAATCAGCACTCAAATTATTTTGTGTTTTAGGAGAATTTTTATATGATTTATCTTTTTCAGGAACTGGACTTAATTTCAAACGAATTGCTTCACCAGATAATTTTCTCAATGCCTGTTGCACGCCGGGAATATGTACTGCATTTTAAGCAGCCGGAAGACCAGAAGCGATCTGCCCTGGCCTGGCTGCTTTTGCGTTATGGACTTAAACAGGAATATGGATTTCGGGAAGTTCCTGATTTCCAGCGGACTACTTCCGGGAAACCATTTTTCCGAGGGGAAAATATGCCGTTTTTTAATCTCAGCCACAGCGGAAATTTCGTAGGCTGTGCCGTACCGCTGTGGTGGTCCTGGGACAGCTATCAGGAAATGGCCGCGAGCAGCGGTTTTGATGCCAACACCCTGAATATGCAGTTTTCTATGGTAACTTCTCCGGCGCTGATGCTTTTGGGCGTTGCTATTACTGCGGTTCTTGCCATCCTCGGTACATTGTTCGGCCAGCGCCTGCTCAGAAAGCATTTCCAAAAAGCTGGCATTGTAGGATGATGGCCGGAGAAAAAAAGCAAAGGCGGATTGACCGGATTGACGGGCGCACAGTTCTTTTCCTGACGCTGTGCGCCTGCCTTGTGACTTTCCTTACCACGAGTTTTTGGGGACATGGGATTTTTACCTTTTGGATTTTTCTGATCCTGTGCTGGTTCGGCTTGTATAAGCAGGCTATTGGATGCTTTGCGGTCTATTTGGTAGCGATTGTATGGCTGATGATCGAGACAAAGTATCCGATCAGTATCCCATCACCGCTGTTACTCAGCATGATTTACAAGCTGCTACTACCCGCTATGCCAGCCTATCTTCTGGCGAAAATTCCGTCCGGGAAACTGACGGCCAGCTTGAGGAAAATGCCGATCCCCACCCGTATCATGCTTGTTTTGATCGTCATGCTCCGCTTTGCTCCGACTGTGCTGCATGAATTTGGAGAAGTCAGGGAAGCCATGAAAATCCGTGGCTTCTTAAAATCGGTTGGCAATGTTTTGAGGCATCCAATGGACACGTTGGAATACGCCATTGTTCCGATGGTGTTCCGCTCCTTAAAGATCGCGGACGAGTTAGCCGCTTCTGCCATTGTCAGGGGAATTGAAAGCCCCTACAAGAAAGAAAGCTACTATGTCAGCCGGATCGCTGCGCTGGATTACTTTTTGATTGTTGTCAGCGTGGGAGCTGCCGTGTGCTGCTGTCTTTTATAGGAGGAATGGAATGGGAAAAGAAATTATGATCCGTGACCTGACCTTTTCCTATGGTGGGAACGGAAATCAACTGGAACACATATCGTTAGACATTGCCGCTGGGGAGGTCATTGTTATGACCGGCCCATCAGGGAGCGGGAAAAGCTCTTTGACGAGAGTGATTAACGGCCTGATCCCCTACTTCTACGAGGGGGATTTAAGCGGTGAGGTTTTTGTGGACGGAAAACCGCTGAAAGAGATTCCGTCTTGGGAGCGCGGCAAAATCGCAGGGAATGTATTTCAAGACCCCAGGAGCCAGTTTTTTGCCAATGAGGTAGCTGGTGAGATTGCTTTCGGCTGTGAGAACTACGGGTATTCCCATGAGGACATTCAGAGCCATGTTCACCGGGCGGCGGCGGACATCAAAATTCAGGACATTCTGGATCACAGTCTGCACAGCCTGTCTTATGGGATGCGCCAGAAAGTTGCGATTGCGTCTGCGGAGGCGATTGACCCGGAAATCTATGTCATGGATGAACCGTCTGCCAATCTGGATATTGCATCCACCTACCGCTTTGCAGACATTATCCGCGATTTGAAACAGCAGGGAAAAACCATCATCATAGCGGAACACCGACTTTACTATCTGATGGATCTGGCAGACCGTTTCCTGTGTGTGCAGAAAGGGAAAATTGTGCGGGAATTTACCGCACAGCAGATGAAAGTCCTGTCCAATCAGGAAATCCGGGCGCTGGGGCTTCGCACTCCTGACCTGCACCAGATCGAGCAGGCGGAAATCCCATCTGCGGCAACCAGTGAGGTTGTTCTGGAAGTGAAAAAGCTGAACCACTCTTTTGGTGAGACGATTGTGGCAAAGGATATTGACTTTCAATGCCGCAAGGGAGAAGTGGTAGCCCTGATTGGCCCTAACGGGACGGGCAAAAGCACCATAGGACGAATCCTGGCAGGGCTATTGAAAGAGAAATCCGGCGAAGTCGTTTTGTTCGGAAAGTATTGCAGACCGAAAGACCGTTTGGGAAAGGTCTGGTACATTCCCCAGGATTTAGACAGCCAGCTTTTCGGTGAGGACTTGCTGGACGAACTGACTACCGGCGCAGAGGTCAGCCCAGAGCGGAAAAAAGCGGCGGAGGAAATTCTGGAGGCCCTGGAGCTGATGCCGTTTGTCAAACAGCATCCCTCCACGCTGTCAGGAGGGCAAAAGCAGCGGCTGGCCCTTGGCGTGGCGCTGATGCACGAAGCGCCGATCATCGTACTGGACGAACCGACAAGCGGGCTGGACGGTACGAATATGCGGAATGTCAGCCGGATGATCCGCAAGCTGGCAAAGATGGGGCGCACCATTATCGTCATTACCCATGATGCGGAGTGTGCGCTTGCCTGCTGTGAGCGGGCAATACGCCTGGAGAACGGATATATTACTGATGATTTTCAAATCAGAGGAGCAGAGCTTCTTTTAGAAAAAATTGGGTATGACCAAAAGGAGGGTTAGGAATGACACGACAAAATGAGAAACAGCCGAAGGCGAAGACTGGACTGGCGCGTTGCCTGGAATTAGCTTCGGGTCATAAATGGCTTTTGTTTCTATCAGGGTTTCTGGCTGCACTGGCAGCAATTTGTTCTTTTGCACCTTATTTATCAATTTATTACATCGTTCGGGAAATCCTGTTTGTTTACCCGGATATGTCGCTCTTGAATGTTTCTGCAATCTCAACCTGGGGCTGGCTTGCCCTGGCTGGTATTTTGGGGAACATCGTATTTTACTTTTTTGCCTTACTGTGTTCCCACATTGCAGCGTTTGGAACGCTTTATGAATTGAAGGTAGCCTTTGCCGACCACATCATGCATATTCCCCTTGGGTATCATCTGACCCTGGGCAGCGGCAAAATGAGAAAGATCATGGATGAAAACATTGAAAGCGTTGAGAAATTCATCGCTCACCAGCTCCCGGACTTTGTGGCCTCGCTGGTCGCGCCGCTTGTTCTGGTCATCATTCTTCTTGGAATTGACTGGCGGTATGGTGTGGTTTGTCTGGTCGGTATTGTTCTGGCCTTTATCGTGCAGTTTGCGGGTTTCAACGGAGAGGCAAAGGAAAAAATGCACCGTTTCCAGACCTCCCAGGAAAACATGAACAGCGCCTCCGTGGAATATGTGCGCGGTATGTCGGAGATCAAAGCATTTAATCAGACCGCCGATTCCTTTAAGCGGTTGAGCAAATCCATTACAGACTATACCTCTTTCGTGCTGGAGTACGCATTGGGCTGGCAGAACTGTATGCCTGCTTTTACCACGATCATCAACAATATTTATCTGCTTTTGATTCCCGTGGGCGTTCTGATTGGGATGCACACCACGGATTTCAGGGAGTATTCGCTGACATTCATTTTCTACCTGATTATTGTCCATGCGATTTCCGGCATCCTGAATAAGATCATGTATATCTCGGAGTCCTTCACGCAGATTGACGGCAGCGTGGAGCGTATGGATGAAATCCTGCGTATCCCGGTCCTGCCCGAAAAGAGTACGGCGGCAACAATCGAAAACTATGGGATTGCTTTTCAGGATGTCAGCTTTTCCTACGAAGCCGATTCCCAGGTCAAGGCCCTGTCTCATGTTTCTTTCTTTGCGGATCAGGGCAAGGTGACAGCCATTGTCGGCCCCTCCGGTGGCGGTAAGAGTACCATCGCCAGCCTGATCTCCCGGTTTTATGATGTGACGGACGGAAGTATTCAGATCGGCGGCGTTGACATTCGGGACATTCCGCTGGATGCGCTGATGGATAAGGTCAGCTTCGTATTTCAGGATACGTTCCTGTTCAAGCAGAGCATCCTGGATAACATCCGTATGGGAAATCCAAATGCTACGGAAGAACAGGTGATTGCGGCGGCAAAGGCTGCAAGATGCCATGAATTTATTGAGCAGCTTCCGAACGGGTATCAGACTGTAATCGGCAGCACCGGCGTCCATCTTTCCGGTGGTGAGCGCCAGCGGATTGCCATTGCAAGGGCTATCGTAAAAGACGCGCCCATTATCGTTCTGGACGAGGCAACTGCGTTCAGCGACCCGGAGAACGAGTACCTGATTCAAAAAGCCTTTGAAAAGCTGATTCAGAATAAAACGGTTGTAATGATCGCCCATCGCCTGTCTACGATTCGTAATGCTGACCAGATCCTTGTCATGGAAAAGGGCTGTCTGATTGAATCCGGCACCCATGACGAGCTGCTGAAGAAGGACGGAAAATACGCGCAGATGTGGAGCAGCTATACGGAGTCGATCAACTGGAAAATTGGCACAGGAAAGGCGGTGTGATCTATGAGTAAGCTGAAAGAAAAGTTAATGCTGTCGGAGAAAGGCTACTCCGACCTGAAAAAAGCGATTACGGCCTGCACAATAACTAATATTGCGCTGTTGCTTCCGTCTATGGTAGCCTGCCTGCTCTTTTGGGAGTTGTTAAAGCCATTTACTGGAGAAACAATTTCGTGGGCCGCATTGTGGAAATTGCTCGGCTTGGGGCTGGTGGCGGCTATTCTGGTGTTTCTGGCCGCGAAAAACGATTATAGGAAAACCTATATTGCTTCCTATAAGGAGGCCAGCACGACCAGACTTCGGATCGCGGAGCATCTTCGCAAGCTCCCCATGAGCTTCTTTAACACAAAGGATTTGTCCGACATTACCACAAACATGATGGCGGATTGCAGCAGCATGGAATCCATGCTCAGCAGTACCATCCCGCCGCTGATTGCGAATATAATCTCTGTTACTCTGACTTGTATTTGTCTGGCGTTTTTTGATTGGCGCATGGCCCTTGCGATTTTCTGCACGATGCCGGTTACATTCCTTATCATCTTGGGCGGGCGCAAGCTGCAACTTCATCTGTTTGACAAACAGGTGGATGTGAAATTGGAGGCGTCCAGCCAGATTCAGGAATACCTGGAAGGTATTAAGATCATCAAATCTTGTGGTCTTGGCGGTTCCCGCTTTGATGCGTTGGATAAAGCACTCCAGGCCATGAAAAAAATCGCCATTAAAGTGGAACTGGCCTCCGGTATTCTGGTTCAGGGAGCCAGCCTGATCCTGCAAGCAGGGCTTGGCATTACTATTTTCATTGGAACGGTGCTGATAACCGGCGGCAAAATCGAATTGCTCCCTCTGCTGGTGCTGCTCATGTTCTCCACGCAGATTTACGGCCCGATCCTTGCCATTCTCTCACAGTTGACTTCTCTGTTTCATTTGGAGACTGTCACCAACCGTATGCGTACCCTGCTGACCACGCCCGCTATGGAGGGCGAGGATAAGGATGTATCCAAGTATGACATTGAACTGAAAAATGTCACTTTCGGATATAACCAGGACGATGTTATCAAGGATGTGTCTTTTTCTATTCCTGCTGGCAGCGTAACGGCCCTGGTAGGGCCTTCCGGCAGCGGCAAAAGCACAATTTCCAAACTCATTGCCCGCTTTTGGGATGTAAGAAAAGGTCAGATTTCCATTGGTGGTATGGATGTTCGCACCATTGAACCGGAACACCTGATGCGCTGTATGTCCTTTGTATTTCAGGATGTGACCTTGTTCAACGACACTGTTTTTAACAATATCCGTGTAGGCAACATGAACGCTACCGAGGAGCAGGTCATGGCGGCGGCAAAGGCGGCATACTGTGACGAATTTATCCAGCGATTGCCGGACGGTTATCAGACTGTCCTTGGAGAGAACGGCAGCACTCTTTCCGGTGGTGAGCGTCAGCGGATTTCCATTGCCCGCGCGCTTTTGAAGGACGCACCTATTATTCTGCTTGATGAGGCAACAGCGTCCCTTGACCCAGAGAACGAGGTTTTGATTCAGCGTGCTATTGCAAAACTGGTAGAGGGTAAGACGGTTATTATGATTGCTCATCGGCTCCGCACTGTGGTGGATACTGACCAGATCATTGTCCTGGATAATGGTAAGTTGGTTGAGCAAGGCACTCATGAGGAACTAATGAAGAAGAACGGTCTATACCATAAGTTATTTCATATTCAGCAGGAAAGCCTTGGTTGGGCCGTATAATTTTTGTACTAGGAGGCTGAGATGAAACTTCATGCATCCGGGGAGGACTACTTGGAAGCTATCCTCGTTCTGCATAAGAGAATAGACATGGTGCGTTCCGTAGATGTAGCCCGGCACATGGAGGTGTCAAAACCCAGCGTGTGCCATGCAGTGGCTACCTTGCGGGACGGCGGCTTTCTCACAATGGACGAGGATCACTTTCTCCATCTGACCGATGTGGGCCGCGAGGTTGCCGAAAAAATCTATGAGCGCCATTGCTTTTTCATGGAACAGCTCATAGCCGCAGGCGTTGATCCTAAAATTGCAGAAGCCGATGCCTGTCGGTTGGAACACGTTATTAGTAGTGAATCTTTTGAACGGTTAAAAGAAACAGCCGACCAATAGGAAGTGAATCACACGAAACACGCTTCACCGCCCAATAGGCAAAAAAAAACGTTGCAGGGACAGAGGCTTTCCTGCGCGTAAAATAGATTCCTTAACCTTCGGCGGTTCAAGACCAAGTCTGCCGTTTCTTCGCCTTCTATTGGAAATGGCGTCCTGACACTGGCGTGATTGGCGGCTCTAGGAGGAAGCTGTCATGTGTAAAAAGGGAGATCGACCACCAGAAACGGGAGTAGCACCGTTAAAAAAAGCCATCCCCCGGCCAGTCAAAAATGCGGCCGGACCCATGCATTATCCCATGCAGTAAAATATCATACTATTTTTACGTTCGCCCGGAGGGTTTACACCCTTCCGGGCGAATTTTGTTGTTTCCTGCGTCCCGTGCCACCGGCCACACATTTTTTCAAAAAATGTTGCAAAAAGTGGTGTTTAGCGGGTAGCTGGCGGCTTTTCAAAAGTAACTTTGGCGGAAAGGGAGAGAACCACCGAAATCACCCACAGAAA
>ERZ857801.3509-NODE-3509-length-10830-cov-2.721206_pt1 | contig 10830 bp, 8 predicted proteins | sample MGYA00519762_ERZ857801 | MGnify/ENA primary metagenome ERZ857801 (study PRJEB31778, sample SAMEA3449368) | human gut metagenome | biome: human gut; feature: human-associated habitat; material: faeces | place: United Kingdom | collected 2010/2012 ...
ATGTTCCGTTATTCGCTCTCTGTACAGGAGCAACGATTCTGGTTTTCGTGGTATTTTATGTGTTCGTGTTTGCTGTGACATCCAGAGAATATTATAAAATTGTAAGATAAAAGGAATCATGGTATAATATGAACACTTAGCGAGGTTTTTTACGAGATTAGTGTGAGTCATACCTGTTCCACTTGGCGAGGTATTCCACGAGCTTAGTGGACATGGTATAATGAACGCACCTAAGTCGGAGAAGTTAAAAACTAGGGAAAATAAGAAGAGGAGGAAGAAATGGGATTTCAGTTAGAAGCGAGTATTCCCGCGATTACTGTATTTTTACAAGGTCTGTTGAGTTTTTTTTCTCCTTGCGTACTTCCGTTGGTTCCCTTGTATCTGGGATACCTCTCCGGCGGCGTTCAGGGAGAAAGAGACTTTTCAAAATATAGAGGGAAGTTATTGTTTCATACGGTCTGCTTTGTCGTTGGGATCAGTGCAGCCTTCTTTCTGATGGGGGCAGGTGTCTCTGCAGCAGGCAGTTTTCTGCATGAACATCAGGCACTATTCGCAAGAGCAGGAGGGATTTTAATTATCTTGTTCGGGCTGTATCAGTTGGGTGTTTTTGGAAAGTCTAAAGTGCTGGGAAATGAACACCGTCTGCCGATTCATTTGGAAAGGTTGACGATGTCTCCTCTGACAGCACTTTTGTTTGGATTTACCTTCAGCTTTGCATGGACACCCTGTGTAGGGCCGGCCCTGGCAAGTGTTCTTGTGATGGCGGGAAGCGCGCAGACACAGGCAGTAGGCTTTCTTTTGATCGGTGTATATACAGCAGGATTTGTGCTGCCATTTCTGGCAGTAGGTCTGTTTACGGCAAAAGTACTGCGTTTTTTTAAAAAGCATGGAAAGGCAGTGCGCTATACAGTAAAAGCCGGCGGCGTTTTAATGCTATTGATGGGCTTGATGATGTTTACAGGAAAAATGAACGCTGTGACAGGGTATCTATCGGGTACAGGGACAAAGCAGGAAACAACGGTGGAAGAAAATACGCAGCAGGAGAAAAAAGAACAGGGAGAGAAACAGGCAGACTATGATTTTACTCTGCAAGATCAATATGGAGAAGAACATACGCTTTCTGAATATAAAGGGAAAGTCGTATTTTTAAACTTCTGGGCAACCTGGTGTCCTCCATGTAAGGCAGAAATGCCGGATATTCAGAAATTATACGAAGAATATGGAGAGAATGGAAAAGAAGCAGAGGTAGTGATTCTTGGAATCGCCGCCCCAGGTTATGGAAATGAGACCGATGAAGAGGGAATCAGACAATTTTTAGAAGAAAATGGGTATACTTACCCTGTAGTGATGGATTCCAGAGGGGAAGTCTTTGCACAGTATGGAATTACTGCTTACCCGACTACCTTTATGATTGACAAAGAAGGTGACATCTTTGGGTATGCACAGGGACAGCTTTCGGAAGATGTGATGCGAAGCATCATACAACAGACGCTGGACGGAAAAAAGAATAGTAATAAAAAATAGACAGAAGGGAAGGAGAGACGTATGATTCGAAAATTGGAAAAGAAAGACAGGGAGTTATATATTCGGATGGCACATGATTTTTATCATTCTCCCGCAGTCCTGCATCCTATACCGGATGTATGCTTTGAAAGGACGTTTGAGGAATGTATGCGTCCGGAAGGATATGCAAGGGGATATATTCTGGAATGGGAAGGAGATACGGCAGGATACGGGCTGATTTCAAAGAGTTATTCACAAGAAGCAGGAGGATATGTATACTGGCTGGAGGAACTATATATTCTGGAAGCGTATCGGTCTAAGGGACTGGGAAGTGAATTTTTGCGTTATGTAGAAGAGACAAAGGAACCGCAGGTGACAAGGCTGCGTCTGGAAGTGGAGGAGGAAAATGTAAGAGCGATCGCCTTATACAAACGCTGCGGGTACGAGGTGCTGAAATACGTGCAGATGGTAAAGGACAGCCAGAGGGAGGATGTATCAAAGGCATAATACGTGTATACAATCCGAACAGAATTTCTTCTATTCTGGCATTGCAAGAAATACTACAATAATGCTATAATCTACTGTAGTATGTCAGCGTCAATGTTCTGGCGCTATGCCATGTCAAAAGAAGAAATATGAGTAGGTGACTGACTTGAAGAATAAAATCAAACGATTTGCAAAGGGAGATTTTCATATTCCTCAGCCGGAAATCATATTTCCGGAAACGCGGATTATCATGCGTGTCGGGGAGGGTGAAGAATACAGAGGAAGCTTTTCCTTGCAAAATGAAGGAGAAGGAACAATCAGAGGGCTTGTATATCCCTCTTCTTTTCGTGTGCATTGTGACGAGCAGGGATTTGATGGAAATCCGGTAAATATTTATTATACATATGATGGAACGGGATTGGTTCCAGGACATGTAGAGCATGGCAAATTCACGATTGTCTGCAATGGCGGAGAGTTTGATATTGCATTTACTGCAATCATAGAAAAGCCGTTTGTTATGACAAGCTATGGGAAAGTACAAAGCCTCGAGGATTTTAAGAAGCTGGCTTTTAGAGACAGGGCTGAGGCTGAAAAGCTGTTCCGTTCCAGAGATTTCTATGAAATATTGAAATATGAGGATAAGCGGATTCAGGCTTTATATGACAATATGCGCAAATGGGAATTAAACCAGCATGCACTGGAGGAATTTCTTGTCGGCTGTAAACAGAAAGAAAAGATTTTTCTGACATTGGAGGAAGAAAGTCGTGCCTTTATCTCTCTGGAGGAAGCCAGGAAAGAGACCTTTACCGTGAAAAAGAATACGTGGGGGTATCTGGAAATGGACGTGAGGGCAGAGGGAGATTTTCTTTCTGTAGAGCATACGCGGATCACGACAGAAGAATTTATCGGCAATTCCTACCGTTTGGAGTATTTTATTACAACTGAGAACCTGCATAATGGAAGTAATTTCGGACAGATCGTGCTGGAAACACCGTATGAAACCCTTTCTTATGAGATTGTGGTGGAGAAAAATGTAAAAAGAGATGAAGAATACAGAGCAGCAGATCAGGAGTTTGCAGGAATTATAAAAAGCTATTTAAACTATGAGGCGGGAAAGACAGATATCAATACATGGGCGAAAGAGGCCTTGAAGCGGATTGAACATTTGCGTGATATAGACAGCAAAAATGAGGTGTATCTGCTGGTACATGCGCATATCTGCCTGCTTGGAGGAATGACGGAGGAGGCAAAATGGCTTTTAGAATCCTATAATTACAATCGGTTTGCAATTGGCAAGGATGTAGAGATGAGTTCGTATTATCTCTACCTTACGACACTTTTAAGCAATGACAGTATCGGGCAGCGTCGAGTGGCAGAGGAGCTTTCAAAATCCTATATGAAACATCCGGAGAGCTGGAAGATTTTATGTATGCTTGTGAATGTGGATTCAGAATACAAGATTTACAGCGAGAGACTGCGGGCGTTAGAAAAACAGTTCTATGAAGAAAAATCCCATAGTATTTGGTTTTATCTGGAAGCGTTCAGGTGTTTCCGCGATAAAAGTTCCTCTCTGAAAAAGCTGGGAATGTTTGAAGTAAGAGTACTTTTCTTTGCAGTAAAATATAAGATGATGACGAAGGAATTGGCTCTTTATACTGCGAATCTTGCAAGTCAGTTAAAAACCTTTGACAAGCATCTTTATGATACATTGGTACTGTCTTATGAGATGTATGAGGAATCGATGATTCTGACAGCTATCTGTACGCTTTTGATCAAAGGAAACCGTATGGAAAGTACCTATTTTAAATGGTATGAAAAGGCAGTAGAGTCAGAGTTAAAGATAGCACAGCTTTATGAGTACTATATGGCGGCAGCGGATCCACATTATTTCAACAAAGCTTTGCCGCGTTCTGTGTATTTATATTTTATGCATGGAAATAATCTGGACTATCACAAATGTGCATTTTTGTATGCAAACTTAATTACATATGAAGATGAAGGAAGTGAAATCTATGCGCATTACCGCGATGAAATGGAGGCGTTTGCCTGGAACCAGTTGGATCGCAGACACATAGATGAACTGCTTCGGGTGATTTATAAAAGATTTATTGTGGAACGTTCTATGAATCCAGAGAGGGTAAAAGCGCTGTATGATATTTGCCATGCATATGAAATTACGACAAAAGTACCGAATATGAAATTTATCCATGTGATTGCAGAGGATGGCTCAGTTACGCAGAAGGTGCCGTATACAGACAATGGCACGCAGGTCTTTTTATATGCAAAGACAGACAGGCTTGTATGGGAGGGAAAGGACGGAAGACATTATACTGATTCGATTCCTTATGACAGCAAGCGCCTGTTCTATGAACTGCGGTATATGGACATGTGCCGAAAGTTTATCAACGGACTGAAAAGGAGTAAGGAAGAAGAGCAAGAGCAGGAGTTGAACCTTCAGATTGTCAGGGCACAGGGAATAGAGAAGTATTCAGAAGAGGAAATGTTCGGTTTATGCAGCAAAACGATTCGGGAGAGCAATTATGAATCCGATGACTTTTTGACTTATATATGCTTTGAACTATTTAAACGCGGACAGTATGACAAGGTGATACTGACTTATCTTGCAAATTATTACTGCGGCGCGACCTCTGATATGAAATGGCTCTGGAGAGAGGCAAGAGAATATGAAGTACATACACATAAACTGGCGGAGCGAATTCTGACACAGATGCTGTTTTCGGAAGAGGTGTTTCAGGAAGCGGCAGTCTTTGAAGAATACTATGCGGAAGGCGCGTATTTCAGGCTGCAGCAGGCGTACTTGGCGTATGTATCCAGAGAATATGTGGTGGAGGAGAGAAAGGTTGGGAAAAGTATCATTGACATCATCTGCCGCGAGTACGAGAAGGGTGAGGATACCATTGACATATGTAAAATCGCAGTCTTGAAATATTACGCACAGAGAGAATATAGTTCGCAGACACGCAAAACATTGAAAAAATTTCTTCAGGAATTGTGCGGAAAGCAGCTCTATTTCCCATTCTTTTTACAGTATGAAAAGGATTGGCTGATTGAGCTGCAGCTCTGGGATAAGACGCTGATTGAGTATAAAGGGCAGAAAGGAAGTCGGGTAATGCTGTATTACCAGCTTCAAAAGGGCAGTATGGAGCCGGCAGATTATTCTACAGAAGTGCTTACACCTATGTATGAGAACCTGTATGTCAAAAAATTTGTATTGTTTGCCAATGAAAAATTAAAATATTATTTTAAAGAAACCATAGATGGAAATTCCTACCGCAGCAGCAAGGAAAGCTGTGAACGCGAGGCGAAAAAAGGGGAAGCCGGAAGATATGGGCGGCTCAACGATATTCTGTTGGAGGAAGAGAAGGAAAAGCAGCAAAAAATGATGCGGGCCTACGCTGTGGAAGATGCGGTGGCAGCGCATATGTTTATACAATATTAAGGAGGCATTTTGCCTATGGGACAAGGCAGTATTATCGGGTATGAAATCAATGAAAAGACATGTCAGATCAGCTATTATAATGAAGAGGAATTAGAGCCCGATACATTGGAAGTGGATACAGATAATTACCAGATTCCGCTGATTATAGGAAAATTAAGAGACACATGGGCATACGGTAAAGAGGCGAAAAGGCTGGTTACGATCAAAGAAGGCTTTACAGTGACGCGGCTTTTAGATAAGAGCTTATCAGGGGAAAAAATTGAGTTTGGAGAAGAAACGTATGACGCAGTATGGCTGTTGTCACAGTTTATCCAGATGTCACTGCAGTCTTTTCCGCAGATTGACGGAATTGTATTTAGCGTTCCGGTACTGACAGAGGAACTGGCACAAATGCTGCGTGGAATTGCGGTTCGTATGAATATCGATAAACGGCACATTTTTATACAGGATTACAAAGAAAGCTTCTGCAACTATCTTTTTTACCAGCCAAAAGAATTGTGGCAGTATGATGCGGCATTGTTTTGCTGTGACAGAAATGAAATTAAGGCGTATATGCTTAGAAGGCTGAAGCCAGGACTCGGGGGCGGAAAGACGACCTTTGTGACGGTCGACGAGGTTGCAAGCGCGCACATGAAAGAACTGGCGGCTGTGTATCCGGTATTAAATGAGGACAAGGCAAAAGAAGCGGATTTCATGTTCTGCCGGTTCATAGAAAGTGTTTTTGATAAACGGATTGTATCTTCTGTCTTTTTGACAGGAGAGGGATTTGAAAATAACTGGTATCCCAAAGCACTTAGAGTGTTGTGCAATGGGAGACGTGCGTTCATCGGAAATAATCTTTACAGTAAGGGTGCATGCTATACCGCATACCGGAAGTTGTTTATGCATATTGAAAATCCAGTGTATCTTTCTGAAGATAAGCTGACGGATCAGATTACAGTAAATATGCGGGTAGATGGACAGGAGATGTGGTATCCGATTGTTTCGTGGGGGGCACACTGGTATGAATCAAACAATCAGTGGGAAGTGCTGTTAGAGGATGTGGAGGACATCGAGTTCCATATAGAATCTTTGATTCAGGGAAGTTTAAAAACAGAGAAGATCTCGTTGGAAAAGTTCCCTAAGAGAGCAGAATATTCTATGCGCCTTCAGATTGAGACATTGTTTTTGGATGAAAAAACCTGTAAGATAACAGTGCGTGATGCCGGATTTGGAGAATTCTTCCAGCCGACAGATTTTCAGGAGGAAAAAATCATACATTTAGGAGGAAATGATGGGAAGTTTAATTCTTTGTCATGATAAACACGCGACTCACCCATATGAAATTACGAGAATCCACTGTAAGATTTTTACACTGGAAGAACTTTGCTATTATCTGTGTAACAATCTCTATCTGATCGATTATACGATCATGAATCAACAGCTTTTAAGCTGGCTGGAGGAAGAACTTGAGATGACAGAACTGGCAGGACAACTAAGGGATGTCATCCGCCTGAAAGGGTCTGTGGAAAAATTTGTACTGACAATTTTGAAAGCATGGAAGATTTACCGAGAACCGGAGATGATCCGGATTCAGAATGTCCTGGAACATCTGAAAAACCAAAAAGATATTGAACGGCAAAAATATAAAGGTGATAACCTTTTAGAAAGTGGAGAAATTGAGGAGGCAATCCTTGTATATCAGGCGATTTTAAATGGGGAAAGGGACGAAAGCGTAGATGCAAAATTTTATGGAAAAATTTATGCATGTTTAGGCGCGGCATATGGCAGGCTGTTTTTATACCAGGAGTCTGCCAAAATGTATGACAGGGCATATCAAATTTGTGGGGATAAGGCATTATTGAAGCCATATCTTTATGCCTCCTATAAATATATGTCGTTGGAGGAATATCATATTCTGCTTACCAAGCACGAAGAATATGTAGAAGTCAATGCCCAGATGCGGCGGGAAATGGAAGAGATAATGAAAAAAGTACCAGCAGAGCCAGGGCGTGAATGGATCGAGAAATGGAAGCGGAGGCACAGGAGAAGCCATACCTGATAAAAGGTTTGACAGAGTGTCAGAAATATGATACTATATCCACATATTTTAGCGTGGTAAAGTAATCAATTACTAATATGATAAAGCGCCACGGCAAGGAGGATATGTATGATGAAGAGAAAAGTAGCGTGTATGCTTGCGGCAGTTTTGACTGTCTCTGTTGTGGCGGCAGGATGCGGCAAGACAACAGAAGGACAGTCAGATGGAAATGAGGATAAGAAAACAGAAAGTACATCTGATTCAGTCACAAATGGCGGGAACACTTTTGTAGTAGGCTTTGATGCGGAGTATCCGCCATATGGATATATGGATGATAATGGAGAGTATACCGGATTTGATCTGGAACTTGCACAGGCAGTCTGTGACATTGAAGGATGGGAGTTAGAGAAAAAACCAATTAACTGGGATTCTAAAGATATGGAACTGAACTCTGGTTCTATCGACTGTATCTGGAACGGATTTACTATGAACGGCAGAGAGGACGACTATACGTTTTCCACTCCTTATGTGGATAACAGCCAGGTAATCGTCGTGTCGGAAAGCGCAGGAATAGAAAGTCTGGAAGATCTGGCAGGAAAAGTAGTGGGAGTACAGGCGGCTTCCGCGGCTTTAGATGTATTGAACGGCGACCAGAAGGCGTTGGCAGATACCTTTGCTTCCTTGAATGAGTTTGCAGACTATAACACTGCATTTACAGAATTACAGGCAGGCGCGCTGGATGCTTTGGCGATAGATATCGGTGTGGCGAAATACCAGATCAATTCCCGCGGGGACGGATATGTAATTTTAGATGAAACACTGAACAAAGAACAGTATGCAATTGGATTCAAAAAAGGGAATGATGAGCTGTGCGAAAAGGTAAACGCAGATCTTCAGACACTTACAAACGACGGAACAGTTGCGAAGCTGGCAGAAAAATATGAGATTGCCGATATGGTGACATTGAAAGCAGAATAAAGAAAAATGCAGTGTAAATTGCAGGGCGTATCGTGCAAAACATTCCCCTCGGAGGCTTCCGAGGGGCATACTTGTGTCTGGGAGGATGTTACATGAGTTTTGAGGTAATGTTAAGACAATTATTGGAAGGATTTGGACAGACGTGTCTGATTTTTTTCCTGACTTTGGTATTTTCACTTCCCTTGGGAATGGTTGTATACTTTGGAAGAGTATGCAGGATAAAGCCAATCAGCTGGCTGGTGAAGATTTACATATCCATTATGAGAGGAACGCCTCTTATGCTTCAACTGCTGGTTTGGTATTTCGCTCCATTCTATCTGTGGGGCATGAATATCGGAGGATATAAGCTGACGGCTATTTTAATTGGATGCTCCTTGAATTATGCGGCATACTTTGCAGAAATCTACCGTTCTGGTATCGAATCTATACCCAAAGGACAGTATGAGGCAGCCGCACTTTTGGGTTATTCCAGACAGCAGACATTTTTCAAGATTGTTTTGCCGCAGGTGGTGAAAATTGTTTTGCCGTCTGTAACAAATGAGGTGATTACGCTGGTAAAAGATACCTCTCTTGTATATTCCTTGTCCTATGTCGAAATGTTTGCTGTGGCAAAGCAGATTGCGGCAGCGCAGACGACTGTGCTTCCATTTTTTATCGCCGGTGTATTCTACTATATATTTAACTATGCAGTTGCCGGAGTGATGGAACTGTTCGAGAAACGTCTGGATTACTATCGATAGGAGGCAGATGATATGAAACTTCTGGAAATGAATCATATAAAGAAAGCGTTCAACGGCGTACAAGTAATAAAGGATATTTCTCTTTCTGTGGAAAAAGGAGAGATTCTCGCAATTATCGGCCCTTCGGGGTCTGGGAAGTCGACGCTTTTGCGCTGTGCGACGATGCTTGAAACGATAGATGACGGAGAGATACAGTATCTTGGCAGGAGGGCGGCATGGGTAGAAGGCGGAAAACCCGTATTCCCAAAGAAAGAAGAAAGAAAGGAAATACAGTCCTATTTTGGTCTGGTCTTCCAAAATTTTAATTTGTTTCCCCATTTTTCTGTGATGAAGAATATTACAGATGCTCCGCTGAAAGTACAAAGACGTGGAAAAGAGGAAGTATTTGAAGAGGCAAGACGGCTTTTGAAAAAAATGGGGTTGGAGGACAAGGAGAATGCGTATCCATATCAGCTTTCGGGAGGACAGCAGCAAAGAGTTTCGATTGCGCGGGCATTGATGATGCATCCGAATATTTTGTTTTTTGATGAGCCAACCTCTGCGCTGGATCCGGAGCTGACAGGTGAAATCTTAAAAGTAATTAAAGATCTGGCAGCGGAGCATATGACAATGGTGATTGTCACACATGAGATGAGTTTTGCCAGAAAGGTGGCAGATCATATTATTTTTATGGACAAAGGCGTCATTGCGGAAGAAGGGACGCCGGAGGATGTATTTGGATCGAAGAATGAAAGAATCAGAGAATTTCTTGGAAAATTGACATCAGAAAGATAATAAATAGATGGTTATATATAAGTAAAGCTTATTAAATTGCGAGAAAATAAATAATGAGAGATACGCGGATAAGGCGGCGGGAATATTGATTTTCCCTCCGCCTTATATTATAATCAGAAATGCAGCAGGAATGGAAGTGGTCAGGCTGTCCTGCCTGCATTGAACCTTGTATTTTAGAAAAAAGAAAGGGACAGGTGTAAACATATGAAAAAATTAGAACAGCTTTATGAAGGAAAAGCAAAGAAAGTATTTGCCACAGAAGATCCGGATATTGTAATCGTAGACTATAAAGATGACGCGACGGCATTTAATGGGGAGAAAAAAGGAACGATTGTAGGAAAGGGAGTTATTAATAACCGGATGACAAATTATATTTTCCAGATATTGGAAAAGGAGGGCGTTCCGACTCATTATGTAGAGGAATTAAGTGATCGGGAAACAGCGGTGAAAAAAGTAGAGATTGTACCGTTAGAGGTAATTGTAAGAAATGTAGCCGCAGGAAGCTTTTCTAAGAAGCTTGGCATTGAAGAAGGAAGAAAATTGTTGGCACCGACCCTGGAATTCAGCTATAAAGACGATGATCTCGGCGATCCGATGATCAACGATTACTTTGCGATTGCCATCGGCGCTGCTACGCGTGAAGAGATTGATAAAATCACGAAATATACATTTAAAGTAAATGAAGTGATGAAGAAATTTTTTGATGAAGCAGGAATTGAACTGATTGATTTTAAGATTGAATTTGGAAGATACCACGGGGAGATTATACTGGCGGATGAAATTTCACCGGATACCTGCCGCCTGTGGGACAAAGAGACGCATGAAAAGCTGGATAAAGACCGTTTCCGCAGAGATATGGGAAATGTAGA
>ERZ857801.3512-NODE-3512-length-10823-cov-5.196601_pt1 | contig 10823 bp, 8 predicted proteins | sample MGYA00519762_ERZ857801 | MGnify/ENA primary metagenome ERZ857801 (study PRJEB31778, sample SAMEA3449368) | human gut metagenome | biome: human gut; feature: human-associated habitat; material: faeces | place: United Kingdom | collected 2010/2012 ...
AGGGGCACATATTGATGACGCCGCTCTCGGTCTTGTGGCCGGTGGCGATGGAAGTGGCAGTGGAAGCGGAGTCGGGGCAGAAAGAAGTGCTGTCGTAGGTGGTCACGCTGCCCACCTCGGGGAACTGGGTGAAGCTCAGCTCGCCCTCGACGACAGCGCCGTTATTCTCCACCGTACCCTTATAGAATCGGGCGGACTGTATCTGGGCCGTACCCATGCCGTCGCCGATGAAGAGGAAGACATACTTGGGTCTGCCGCCGAACACGCCCAGCAGTCCGTTCTCCTCCTCTGCCGCTTTGGCGGCATTGGGGGCAGCGGCGTTGGCAGCGGCAGGCGCTGCGGCCAGCATACCGGCGGCGGATGCAAAGGCACCGGCCTTCAAAAAGCTGCGGCGGGACATTTTATTCTCTTTCATGCGAAAGTCCTCTCTTTCCATGAGCCTCATGGCTCCTTCTCTCTTTTTCGATTTACCGGGAACGGCCTTATTCTACCGCCGCAGCCGCCCGGCCCGAAACCATGCGGACGCAAAATCGGCGTAAAACCCCGGCGGCGGCTTTGGGCCGTCTGTAAAAAAGAAGACTTCTGCTGCGCAAAAAGCGCCCCTCCGGTAAAACGGAGGGACGCTTTTGTATGTTACAGGTCAATTATGCGTTGAACTTTTCCTCGTTCAGCAGGCCCTCGCTCTTGGCCACGCAGATTATGTATTGTCTGCGCCCAGCTCTGCGGCTTCCAGCACCTTGATGCCTTCGGCCTCGAACGCGGCGCGCAGAGCCTCGGCAAAGCCGGGGCGCGGCACCTTGTTCTTGACGCAGAGGGTGATGATGCCATGCAGGCTGGTGCATTCCAGACCGATGGAAGCGCCGTCTGCCGGCACCCAGGTCTGGAAGTCCTCGATGTACCGGGTCAGCTCCGGGCTGGACGGGGCGAAGGGGTCGCCCAGATAGCTCACCCAGAAGTCCGCCGGGAAGCCGCTGATGTACTCGCCCATCTGGAAGATGCGCTTTTTGATGCTGAGGCTGGCTTTCTGCTGGTAGACCCGGTAGACCCAGCCCATCTGCTCCGCGATACGGAACAGTTTTCGCTCAGCGGAAAGGTTCTCTTTCAGGTCAGCGTCCACGCCCACGGCCACTTCGGCCAGCGGGGCATCTGCCGTCAGCGGCAGCTTGCGCTGGAAGGATGCCACGCAGTTATAGAGGGCGTTCGGCGCACCCAGCGCGTCGCGGGCGTCTGTCGAGTAGCTGTAGAGCACCTCGTCCTTGTCCAGATACGCCTGCACCGCCTTACAGAGCAGGGCCGTAAGGGTGCTGAAGGGCTTGACGCCGCAGCGGAGGGCGGCGTCCACAAGCCCCGCCTTTTCCAGCCGGACGCGGCAGCAGGTGGGCGTCTCTTCAAAGGTCTGCACCACGGGGCGCTGCATATCGTTGGCCACCTGACTCTCGGGGTACTTTGCAAGGATGTCCTCGATGTCGTAGGCAGGGTCCGTCTCAAGGGTCCGGCCCTCGAACGCCGTACCGTACCGCAGGTTGCAGTAGAACTGCAGCACCATGGTCATGAAGGGTGCTATGCCCCGGCCATCAGCCAGGAAGTGGAACCAGTCAAAGCAGACGACCTTCCCCTCATAGCTCAGGGCAACCGTAAAGCCGTTCTCGTCCGGAAATTCGGGCTTTGCGCTGCCCTGCCGCACCGGGCAGGGGGCGTCCGACAGCTCGAGGTGGAGCAGCTTTTTCTCCCACACCGGCTTCTGGAAATAGTAGGGTGCCTTTGCCCGGGCCGCATCCAGAGCCTGCTGCAAAAGCGCACCGTCCACGGCATCCTTCAGCGTGACCTGATAGCGGCAGTTGACCATGTTTTCGCGGTAATAGTAGACGATGCCCTGAAAAACAGAACGCTGTTCGGCATCCATTCCTTATTCCCCCGCGTGTGCGGCCAGATAGTCGGCCAAATCGCTGATGGTGACGAAGTTGCGCAGCTCCTTTTCGGGGATGCGCAGGCCGAACGTCTCCTCCAGGTCGGCGACGACGGTCAGGATCTCCATGGACGACAGGTCCAGGTCGTCCATCAGGACGCTGTTCTCGTTGACATCCTCGGGGGAAATCTCTGCAACATCTTCCAGAATTGCAAGGATCTGGGACACGATCTCGGTTCTTTCCATAGTTTGAATCTTCCTTTCGTAGTTCCATTCAAGGCGGCTGCGGCTCTTTTCCAGTATTCCGCAGCCTGCCCGGTTTATTCTTACTTGCGCAGCAGCTTGCCGGTGCCGGTGCGGGGCAGAGGCTCGGTGCTGAACTCCACGGCGCTCATCCGCTTGTAGAGCGGCAGGGTGCGGTTGGTCTCGGTGATGAAGTCGCGGACGGTCTGCTGGTCGGCCTCGCCGCAGTAGATGACGGCACAGATTTTCTTGCCCTTCTCCCTGACGATGCATTCCTTGACGGCCCCGCACTTGGACAGCAGATCTTCCAGTTCTTCGGGGCTGACGTTCTCACCGCTGTCGAGGATGATGATATTCTTCCTGCGTCCGGTGATGTAATAGAAGCCGTCCTCGTCCACACGGGCCAGGTCTCCGGTGTGGAACCAGCCGTCGGCGTCGAGGACTTCCGCGGTGGCCTCGGGGTCCTTGTAATAGCCCAGCATGACGCAGCCGCCGCGGATGCAGATCTCGCCCGTCTCGTCCAGCTTGTACTCGGCGTGGTCGTCGGGCCTGCCCACGGCGCGGATGTGCTTTTCGTCCTGCTCGTAGTTGATGATGCCGTCGCCGCAGGTCTCGGTCATGCCGTACACCTGAGTGATCATCATGCCCTGCTGCGCCAGCTCGGCCAGCATGGCACCGTCAAACATGGCAGAGGAGCCGCAGGGGTTCCAGATGCCGTTCAGGCGGGCGCGGCGGCCCCGCTTGACATCTTTGTAGATGGCCTCCATCAGCATGGGAGCCACAGCGATGGCATCGCTGTGCATCAGGCCGAGGTCGCGGTAGAAGTCGCGGATGTCGGCGGAGAGGTTCAGCGCCCAGCCCTTGCAGGCCCAGATGAAGAGGCAGATGAACGTACCCAGATGGAACAGGGGCAGGATGGCGAAGTTGCTCAGGACGTCGTTTTTGTCCTCGGGCATATGCTCGTGCTTATAGTCCAGCATGGCGTCGCCGAATTTGACCTGGCACTCCACCGTGGTAAAAAAGTTGCGCTCCGAGAGCATGACGGCCTTGCTGCGGCCGGTGGTGCCGGAAGTGAACATCAGCACCATCAAATCATCATGGCCCACGCAGTCAACAAGCTCTGCAGGCGCGCTGTCCTTGAAGGCGTCCATCGGGCGGAGTTTATCGCCGTAGGCGGCCTCGATGTCGGGGCGGCAGCCATAGTCGATGCCGTCGTTGACGATGAGGGAAGGCTCGACAAGGCCCAGCTCATATTCCAGCTCGGGCCAGGTCTTTTTCTGGTTGATGGTCACGACGACGGCCCCGGCGAGGATCGCGCCGAAGCTGTTGACCCCGTACTCATAGCAGTTGCGGCTCATGATGCCGACACGCTTGCCCTTGATGTCGGGGATATTCTCCTTAAAGTAAGTAACAGCCCTGCGGATGTCCTGCACATACTGGGCGTAGGTCTTTTCCACCACAGTCTTGCCATCGGCGGCCGCATAGCGGAACGCCACCCGGTCGGGGTACTGCTTCGCCATGACGTCCGTGATGAGCTCATATACAGTATTTATCATTTTTGTCGCTCCTTGCTGTTTTTCTTTATTACAGCGAAACGCCGGCAGCTGACATTTTCTGCCTCAGAGTAATAATACCTGTTTCGGCTGAGAAATGCAACCACGCGGCGTATCCTTTTCACTGTTTCTTCTTACTTGTTACTTCCGCAGCAGCTTCCCCAGAGCGTTGCGGGGCAGGGGCTCAGCGGTGAACTCCACGGCACTGATGCGCTTATACATCGGCAGGCTGCGGTTCACCTCGGTGACGAAGGCTCTGACCTCTTCCTGCTTATCCTCAGGGCAGTAGATGACGGCACAAATTTTCTGGCCCTTCTCCTTCACGATGCACTCGGTGATGGCCGGGCAGAGGGCCAGCTTCTTTTCCAGCTCTTCGGGGCTGACGTTCTCGCCGCTGGCAAGGATGATGAGGTTCTTCTTGCGGCCGGTGATGTAATAGAAGCCTTCCTCATCCATCCGGGCAAGGTCGCCGGTGTGGAACCAGCCGTCGGCGTCGATGACCTCTGCCGTGGCCTCGGGGTCCTTGTAGTAGCCCAGCATCACGCAGTCGCCCTTGATGCAGATCTCGCCGGTCTCGTCCAGCTTATACTGAACGTGGTCGTCGGGCTTGCCCACGGCACTCATGTGCTTTTCGACCTGCGTAAAGTTCAGGATGCCGTCGCCGAAGGTCTCGGTCATACCGTAGCACTGGTTGATGACGAAGCCGTTCTGGGCCAGCTCCAGCAGCATCTTGGGGTCGAGGGCAGCGGAAGAGCAGCACAGGTCCCACAGGCCGTTCAGGCGGCCGACGCGGCCGCGCTTCATGTCGTTGTAGACGGTCTCCACCAGCATGGGGGCCGAGGCCATGACATCGCTGTGCATCAGGCCCAGGTCGCGGTAGAAGTCGCGGATGTCGCCGCAGAGGTTCAGGGCCCAGCCGGCAGGCGGGTAGGACATGACGCAGACGAAGCAGGCCATGTGGAAGAGGGGCAGCAGGGTCATATGGCTCAGCGGCAGCTTCTGGCCTGCCGGGAGGCGGTCGGTGACCCAGTTCTCTGCCACCTCCGAATAGGTGTGCAGGCTGGCGCACATATTCCGCTCCGAGAGCATGACGCCCTTGCTGCGGCCGGTGGTGCCGGAGGTGAACATCAGCATCATCAAATCATCGTGGCCCACGCAGTTGGTCAGCTCGCCGGGGGCAGTATCCTTATAGCAGTCCATGGGGCGGAGCTTCGGGCCGTAGGCGGCTTCCAGCTCGGTGCGGCAGCCGTAGTCGATGCCGTCGTTCAGGATGAGGGCAGGCTCCACGAGGCCCAGCTCATATTCCAGCTCGTCCCAGTTCTTTTTCTGGTTCAGGGTCACGAGGACGCCGCCGGCGAGGATGATGCCGTAGGACGCCACGCAGAATTCATAGCAGTTCCGGCTCAGCAGAACGATGCGCCGGCCCTTGATGTCCGGCACTTCGGCCTTGAGATAGGCCACCATCCGGCGGATGTCCTGCGCATACTCGCAATACTTCTTCTCCACGACAGTCTTGCCGTCCTCGGCCACATAGCGGATGGCCACATGATCGGGGAACTCCTGCTCCATGCAGCGGGTCACCATATCGTATACGCCTGCGGGTACTTTGATGTATTCAGCCATCGGTCTTTCTCCTTTTTTGTCAAATTTTCAACTCAGCACTTTTTTCATTCACCTTCCAGAGCCATTCCGAATCTCTGGCATTTCGAGGAAAACTCTGGCACGGCTTCTCATGGCAACAGTATACCGCAAGCAGAGCACAAACGCAAGATTTAATTGCACAAATATGCAATTTAAACTTGCATTCGATTTGTGCAGGCAGATGTAATTCTTTCCTTTTGTTGCGATATGCAAAAAGCTGTGATACACTTTTTTTCGTCAGGACGAAACTTCGCCCGGAGGTCGAGTCCTTATCAAATTGACAGCAAGCCCAAAAAGCATTATACTGTTTATATCATTTAGCAAAAAAGCTCCCCGCCGAGCTTCATATTTTTATTTATCGCGCCTAAAATACGGCCTTCCGGGGCCTCCGGGACGAATGGCGCACAAGGAGGACCCTTTTCATGGAAGGCACCAAGCCCCGCACTGTAAGCAGCCTTGGCATGTTCGACCTGCTGAAAGGCATCGGAATGCTGGCCATCGTCTTTGCCCACACGGCAGAGCTTTACCCCCTCGGCACCAACGACGTCATCCCTTTCGCGTTCGCGCTGTTCGCTTACCGCGAAGCGCTGATGGCCGCCTTTTTTATTGCCAGCGGCTACGGCTTCCGCAAGCGCTCCATCCACAAATGCATCGAGCAGCAGCTCAAGACCCTGCTCAAGCCTTACCTTTATACTGCACTGGCCACCACGGTGCTCCACGCTTTCGTTCACCGCGCAGCTTTCGGCTCGTGGGATGCCGCCCTCTCAGAATCGGCCAAGGTCTTAGGCGGCTTCCTGTTAGGCCTGCCCCACACGGCCACTTACTTCGGGCAGCAGTTTTTCTCCTGCGGACCCATGTGGTACTTAGTGGCCCTGATGCTGGCGTGGGTGCTTCTGGACGTGCTGCTCGAGATCTTCCCCGAGCGGTACATAACCCCCGCAGTCGTCGGCGTCACCCTGCTTGGCTGGGGCGTCACGCTGGTGTGGGAGGCTCCTTTCTGCATCGCACAGGGCATGGTGTCGCTGCCCTACCTTTACATCGGCTATCTGGCCAAGAAGCGCCGCCTTTTCGAAACTCCCCTTTCCGGCAGAGCCAAAGCCGGACTCATCGCGTCCGCGCTGGGCGTCGTCGCGGGCGTTTTGCTGACCCGGAGCACCGACTGCGTTTCGCTGGGTGAGTGGACGATGGGGCCGCTGAGCATCCTGCTGGATGGCGCAGCGGGCTACGGCATCATCCGGCTCTTTTTGGAATGGCAGCGCCGGGTGGACGGCCCCATCTCCCATGCCATCGAGTGGGTGGGCCGGCGCTCGCTCTTCATCTTCTGCATCCACACGGTGGAGCTGACGGCCATCCCGTGGTATCTGATGGCTGCAAAGTATGCTGACCATCCGGTGCAGGGGATGCTGCTGCAGTTCGTGTTCTCGCTTGTCTCCATCTTCGCCGTCACCGAGCTTCTGATGCGCCGCAAAGAGCTTGGCCGGAGGCTTCGGGGCGGCAAGCCTGCGGACAAGCCCCGGCAGCGGAGCAAGACCCGCCGCTATGCGGCAAAACACTGAAATTCCTGCGCTTTGGTATCCAGCCATTTTGAGGGCAGACTATAGTTACTTTTGATGCATGGGCTTGCAGCGCGGGTTGTACGCCTTGCGATAAATCGGAGGAGGACCCGGTAATGATGAACGAAACTCCTGAGACGGCTCTGCGCAGCCGCATTGCAGACCTTGAACAACAGCTCAAACTTGCAGACGAAGGCACTTCGCGGCTGGCCCAGCGCTGCCTCGAGCTGGAAAAACAGCTGCAGACCTTCTATGCTGCCCACCCCCAGAAAGAGAGGCAGACCGACTCGCCTGCTCTGGTGCAGCCGCTGCTTTACTATGACGCCGGGTTTGGCTTTTCCCAGAAAGACACCGTCAAAGCCCCGGACTACGAATACGACGAGCTGAACGGCATGGTGACAGCGACCTTCGAGCTGCCGGAGACCGCATTCAATCTCCGTCTCGACCCCGGCGAACTGCCCTGCTGCATCACCGATTTCGTCTTCTCGGATGACCGCATCCTCTGCCGCCCGGTGAGCGGTGTGCCGCTCCACGGCGACGGCATCCTGTTCCTCAACGACGACCCGAATTTCATGCTGGAGGGTCTGAACCGTTTCCCCGCCGGGATGGAGCTGGGCGTGAGCTACTGCTACTTCCCGCTGGAGCCGCTGGCGGACGACCCATTGTTCGCCGCCGTTCTCGAGGGCGTACAGTATTTCCAGAAGACCCGCGTCTGCGAGCAGATGCACCTCGACCAGCTGGAAAAGACTGCGGCTGACCAGAAGCAGACCATCGAGGCCCTGCAGAAGAATCTCTCCGAGCTGCATCAGGCCAACGCCGAGCTGTGCGCCCGGAGCAAAGCCTACGAGAGCTCGCTGGAAAACATCCTCTCTTCCAGCAGCTGGAAACTCACGCAGCCCCTGCGCCGCCTGCTGGGGCTGTTCCATCGCAGCCATTGAGCCTGCCTGCGGAGAGGAGGATACGATGTACAGCAGTTATACCACTCTGCAGCGGGCTCAGCTCGCCAAACAGGAATATCTCGACACCCAGGAAGTTTTTCTCGGCGTCTATGCGCCGGGGCGGAGCGCCGCCCTGAAAGCTTCCCTGCAGGACCAGCTCCACCGCAAATTTTTATGGACGGACAGCCTCCGCCCCGAAGCCCTGGGCAGCGCCGTCGGTCTGCTTCTGGTCAGGGAAGACCTTTTCCTGATGCCCACGGCCCTTTCCTGCTTTGCGGACGCACTGCGCAGCGGCGCAGACTACGTCACCAGCGACGCCGTCTTCGGCTACTCAGGCGTCACCACCCTCTACCACAGTCAGGGCTTTGCAGCCTGCCCGGGCTGCGCCCTCGTCTCCCGGGAGCTGCTGCGCCGCTGTCAGGCGGAAGCCCGCGACCCGGAAAATCCCGTCGAGCTGCTGACGCTGGCGGCGAAGCTCCGCCGCAGCCACGTCTGCCTCCCGCTGGCGCTGGCCCACTATGAGCGGGACATCTGCGCCGAAGACGTCTGGTCTGTAAAGGGGAAGCGCGTCTTTATCATGAGCCACCTGCTGGACATGACCGGTGCGCCCATCGTGCTGGTGAGCGCCGTGCCGGTGCTGCGCAGCATGGGCTACGAAGTGGTCGTCCTCGGCCCTGAGGACGGCGGCTCCATGCCGCTCTTCCTCGAGGCGGGAGCTACCGTCATCACCCGCAAGGGCTGTGTCCAGTCGCCCCTGCTCTGGGGGCTGGCTCTCTGCGCCGACCTCGTTCTGGCCAACACCGTCGTGGAGGCCCGGGCCGTCCGCGCCCTGAGCGGTGCGCGGGTGCCGGTGCTCTGGTGGCTCCACGATGCCCTTGCAGGCTACCCCCACATCGCCCACCAGATCCCCAGAGAGCTGGGCGAAAACATCCGGCTCTACTCCGTCGGCAGCCACGCCGCCAACGCCATGCACTCGGTGCGGCCGGAGTTCAACATCCGGCCCCTCATCTACGGCCTGCCGGACTACGCCGCCGAGAAGTTCTCCCACTACGATCTGAGCTATGCGGGCGGGCGGCCTCTGTTCGCCACCGTGGGTTCCTTCGAGAACCGGAAAGGCCAGGACATCTTCTGCAAGGCCATCCGGCTGCTGCCGCCTGAGACCATGAAGAAGGCATCCTTCCTCTTCGTGGGCAAGGCCGCAGAGGCTGAGATGATGGACGCCGTGCGGAGCCTGACCGCTGACTGCCCCGACAACGTCTTTTATGTCAAGCGGCTCACCCGCGACGAGATCAAGAGCCTGATGGCCCAGTGTACCTGCCTCGTCTGCGCCTCCCGCGACGACCCCATGCCTACTTTCGTCACCGAGGGCCTCATCTTCGGCAAGCCCGCCATCGTGTCGGAGCACACCGGCACCGCCGGGCTCATCACCGAGGGCGTGGACGGTTTCGTCTACGAGGACGACGACCCCGAAAAGCTGGCCGAGCGGCTGGCCTGGGCCATCGAGCACCCGGAAAAGCTGGCTGCCATGCGCCCCGCCTGCCGTGAGCTTTACGAAAGTCATTACTCCAAGCAGGCGTTTTCCGACAGTTTACAACAAGCTGTAAAGGAGCTCACCGGCGAATAAGCTCCCCGTTCTTTATCACTCTGCCGAAACTGAGGCAAAAAATTTGGCAGTTGTTCACAAACACATCTCCGGACTGTGATATACTCTCCTAAGAGTTTATCCCAGTCCGTTTTTTGTTGAAATTTGAAAGGAGTCCCCGCATGAGTTCGTCCGCCTCCCCCGCCCCTTCGCGCCGAAAGACCCTGCTCTCGCTGGGCGTTCTGGCCCTGCTGACCGGCATCGTGGTGTTCATCTTCCGGGAGCACTGGGCCGAGATCTCCGAGGCGCTGAGCCGGCTCACCCTCGGGCAGGGGCTGCTGGCACTGGCCGTGGGCCTGAGCTACCCGCTTCTCGAGGGCGTATCCAGCTGGCTCATCGTCCGCAGCCGCCTGCCCCATTTCCCGCTGCGGCAGGGCATCGATAACGCATGGATGGGGACCTTCGGCAATGTGGTGGGCCTCGGCGCAGGGTCGATGCCGTTTCAGACGTGGTATCTCCACCGGCGCGGGCTGGACGTCGGCCCCGGCGTGGGGCTGATGACCCTGCAATACGTCTTCCACAAGACAGCCGTCCTGCTTTACGCCACCGTGCTGCTTCTGGCGGGCCGCCCCTGGATGGCGGCCCACTCCGACGGCGTGCTGCGGTATCTGCCCGGGGCCTACGCTGTCGTGGCGGGCGTCATCGTGGGGCTCATCGCCCTCTGCGCCCTGCCGGTGGTGCAGCGTCTGGCCCGCTGGCTGCTGCATTTTCTGCCCGACACGGGCCGCTGGGCCGAGCGCCGGGAAAGCTGGCTCAAGCAGCTGGACGCCCTGAGCGCCGAGAGCCGCCATCTGCTGGCGGACAAGCCCCGCTGTGCCGCCATTCTGGGCGTGCATCTCGTCAAGCTGTTCCTGCTCTTCTGCCTGCCCTGGATGGGGCTGCGGTTCATGGGGCTGGATACCGGACTGGCCTTCTGGCAGGTGCAGCTTCTCACGTCGCTGACCTTCTTTGTCTCCAACGCCCTGCCCAACGTGGCGGGCATGGGCTCGGTGGAGACGGCCTTCCTGCTGGTGTACAGCAGCTTCCTCCCCGATGCTTCGTCCATGAGTCTGCTGATGTTCTACCGGCTGGCCAGCTATTACGCCGTCTTTGCGGCAAGCGCCGTCGGCTTTGCGCTGGCGCAGCGGCGGCTGAACCGCGGATGACTTTGTGAATGTTTTATTTCATTTTGGTAACAGTTCTTACTTCATTGTGCATTCTGCGCGGAATCCCTTGATTTTTTAGCCAAAATAATTCATATGTATATGTTGACAACTATCCGCTTTTTTTGTATAGTATTATTAAAAGGGGGAAATGTTTATGTTACATAGCATGCGTATTCGATAAGCATTGAAATCAAAAAAGATT
>ERZ857801.3521-NODE-3521-length-10798-cov-5.516522_pt1 | contig 10798 bp, 9 predicted proteins | sample MGYA00519762_ERZ857801 | MGnify/ENA primary metagenome ERZ857801 (study PRJEB31778, sample SAMEA3449368) | human gut metagenome | biome: human gut; feature: human-associated habitat; material: faeces | place: United Kingdom | collected 2010/2012 ...
TATACCCTCACCCATAACCTGGACTTGGGGCATGTATTCCTGCCCATGGACAAGCTCTTGGCGGCGGCCAGCCGATTGCTCTCCAATGGGGCGGAACATATTCCCAGTGACCTGTTGGCCGAGGGACTGGAGGCGTTGGAGTTCCAGGAACGGGTGGTTTGTGAGCACATAGCTGGCGTGGATGCGGTTTATCGACAGGATCTATATGAAGCGGAGCAGTATATTGCTTGGCGGGTCACTGAAATGTGCCAGCAGGAGCTGCATCCGCCGGAGGGTATCCCTGAACTGGTGACTCAGGTGGAGCAGGAGCAGGGGGTGCAATACGCGGAACAGCAGCGGGAGGCGGTAGAGCTGGCCGGATGAGTGCAGCTCATGCTGCTCACTGGTGGGCCAGGTACCGGCAAGACCACCTCTCTGCGGGGGATTTTGGGCTTGTTCGAGGCCATGGGTTTGGAAACCGCCCTGGCAGCCCCCACTGGTCGGGCGGCCAAACGGCTCAGTGAGCTGTGCGGCACGGAAGCGACCACCATCCACCGCTTGCTTGGAGCGGGCTACGACCCAGAACGGGGACAGCTGGCCTTTTCCAAGGACGAGGAGGAACTGCTGGATGCCCAAGCCATCATTGTAGACGAGGTGTCCATGGTGGACGTGCCCCTAATGGCCGCCCTCCTCTCCGCCTTGAAGGGGGACTGCCGGCTGGTGCTGGTGGGGGACCCGGACCAGCTGCCGTCGGTGGGGCCGGGCAATCTGTTCTCTGACCTGATCCGCAGCGGGACGGTGCCCATGGTCCGCCTCACCGAGATCTTCCGCCAGGCCGCCCAGAGCGCCATCGTCCGCAACGCCCACATGGTGAACGCCGGGGAGCTGCCCAACCTGAGGCAGAACGACAGCGACTTCTTCTTCCTCCGCCGCCGGGACCCCCAGCTGGCAGTGGAGACCATCGTGGACCTGTGCCGCCGCCGGCTGCCTGAGCGCATGGGCATCCCCGCCGACCAGATCCAGGTGCTCTCCCCCACCCGCCGCCGGGGGACCGGCACCACGGTGCTCAACCAGGCCCTCCAGGCCGCCCTGAATCCCCCCTCGGAGCGGAAGGGGGAGCGCCGCTTCGGAGACTGGATCTTCCGGGCGGGGGACCGGGTGATGCAGGTGAAAAACAACTACGACATCCTCTGGAGGGAGGAGGACGGCTCCGCCTCCGGCATGGGGATGTTCAACGGGGACATCGGGGTCATCCAGTCGGTGGACAAGGAGAGCGTGGTGGTAGACTTCGACGGCAAGATCGTGGAGTACACCCCGGACATGCTGGGGGAGCTGGAGCCCGCCTTCGCCGTCACCGTCCACAAGTCCCAGGGCAGCGAGTACCGGGCGGTGATCCTGGCTGCCCTGGAGGGAGCTCCCATGCTCATGACCCGGGGCATCCTCTATACCGCCATCACCCGGGCCAAGAGCCTGTTTATCGTGGTGGGGGACGAGAGCGCGGTGGCCCAGATGGTGGCTAACAACCGGCAGACCCGCCGGTACTCCGGCCTCCGGGCCCGGCTGGCGGGAGAGATCGAGAGCTAAAAATAGGTGCCGCGCAGATGCGCGGCATCTATTTTTTATTCGAGGCGGGTACTGTCCCCTCGAGAACCCCCAGCTGCCTGGGATCGTTCCCTTTTGGAGATTGTGCATCAAAAAGCGAAGCGGCCGCGCATCCGCGCGGCCGCCTTTGCTGACTGGATGTATAGATTCTGCGATTGATTACTGGATGGACAGAGCGTCTCCGTCCACGGTCACGGTCCGGCCCAGTATCTCAAAGAGCTGAGCGGGGGCCCAGGTGGTGCCGGGCTCCACAATATAGGGGGCCATTCCATAGTCCATGGGGGAGGTCATGCCCACCGCGCCCTCAATCTTGGTGACGCCCTGGATCAGGTTATCGCCGATGTTCAGATTGACCCGGAAGGAGTCGTCCTCCACGGTGACCAGGGCGGCCTCGCCGTTCTCGCCGGGGGTGTAGGTCACCTCATAGCCCAGGGCCTGGGCCACGGCGGCCACGGGGACCATGGCGGCACCGTTCTCCACCTTGCCGGTCACCGGGAGCGCCATGTCGCCCTCCAGCACGATGGACAGCTCAGTTCCATCCTGGAGCGCCTCAGCAGGGGCGGTGGTCTCAGCGGGGGCGGAGGTCTCGGCAGCCTCGCCGTCCCGCTCCTCCGCCGCGCCGGGCAGGAGCATCAGCTGGTCCGTGCCTGCCTGTCCGGGGTAGGACAGCAGAACGATGTCATACCAGGCCATCACGTGGCTGCCCACCTGGAGATCGGCCAGGGAGGCCTTTTCCCCGGCGTAGGTGGTCACAGAGGCGTCCGCCTCCACGGTGAGCCACAGTCCGCCGTTGTTGGTGGTGATGGTGGCGCTGCCGTCCTCATTCTGGGTGACAGCCTCCACCTCCAGGTACTTGGCCGCGCCCACATCCTGAGGAACATTGCGCACCACCGCGAAGGCGGGGGACTGGGGGGGCAGGGAGCGGGTGGAGACCGGGCTGTGGTACACGTAGACGGACTCACCCACCTGGAGGGTGGCGGGATCGGAGGCGGTGCGCTCCCCGCTGTCGATCCACACGGTCTCGCTGGAGATGTTCATCACATATTCCCCATAGCGCTCCGAGGTGAGCAGCAGGCTGGTGATGGTTCCGGCCTCATCCCGGCCGATCTCCTGGACCTGGCCGTAGTACAGCTCGCTGTCGGACATGGTCTCCTCCTGGACTGCGGCAGAATCGGTCTGCGCGGGGTCGGCGGACTCCGCCGCCATGGTGGGCAGGACTGCGGCGCACAGCAGGGCGCTGCTGACCAGCAGAGCAGATAGGGTACGCTTCATAAGTCAACACTCCTTTTACAGTGAGGGGAATTTCCCCGTTTGCTGGCTTAGACGACGGCGCAGGGAAAAGGTTCCCTGGAAAAAGAAAAAATTTCCGCGCCCGTTCCGCCCTTGAATCTATGCGGGCGGGCGGGGATATGGTATAATGACAGCAGGAAAACAAAACAGAACATCTGCCCCGCTTCGGCGGGAGGCGCGGAAAGGATGGGAAATGTATGAAGCGTTGGAAGCGCAGCGGAGCACTGATCCTGGCGGCCGTACTCTCCCTGTCCCTGGCGGCGTGCGGCGGCTCAGAGCCCACCCCGGAGGAGATTCTGGACCAGACCCTGCAGAACAGCCAGGAGGCGCTGGAGAGCCTGTCCGCCTCTGTCACCGCCCAGATAGACATGGAGATCCAAGTGGGGGACCAGACCCAGGCCATGGAGACCACCACGGCAATGGATATGGTGTGCTTTTCCGATCCTCTGAAGCTGAAGGCGGAGACCTCCATGGACATGGGGGAGCTGGGCTCCTTTTCCGCCACCGTCTACGCCCAGCAGGAGGGGGAGACCTACACCACCTACACCGACGTGGGCGGACAGTGGTTCCGGGAGACCGCCAGCGCCGATCTCCTGGAGCAGTATAACGCCTCGGCGGAGATGAATTCCTATCTGTCCAGCACCGACCAGTGGACCTTCCAGCAGGAGGAGGAGCTGGACGGAATGACGACCCTGAAATTCTCCGGCACGGTTACCGGCAGCCAGGTGTCCGCCCTGATGGAGGAGAGCGGCGTGCTGGACAGCCTGGGCACCATGCAGCAGCTGGGGGTGAGCACGGAGAACCTCCAGGGGATGCTCCAGGATCTGGGGGACATGACCATTGAGATGTGGATTGACCCGGAGATCTGCTACCCGGTGCGGTATGAGATGGACATGACCCAGGTGTGCAACACTCTGATGGAACATGTGCTCCAGGTGTTGGAGGACATGGGCCAGTCCACCGATGGGGTTTCCATTCAGTATCCCCAGGTACAGATGACCATGACCTGTTCGGATATCAACTCCGCCCCCGACTTTGAAATTCCGGCGGAGGCGCTGGAGGCGTAAAAAATGGAGGCCAAACGGCCTCCGTTTTTTATTTATTTCAGCTCCCGCTCATAGGCCGCCTTGGCCGGCTCATTGAAGCAGACGAAGGTGACCTCCGGGCCCTCCGGGTGCTCCGTCAGAAAGCGGCGGACCGTTTGGACGGCGATGCGGGTGGCCTTCTCCAGGGGGTAGTGGTACACCCCCGTGCTGATGGCGGGGAAGGCCATGGTCCTGCACCCCAGTTCCAGGGCCAGGGCCATGGAGTTCTCATAGCAGCTCACCAGCAGCTCCGCCTCCTTGTGTCCGCCCCCATGCCACACGGGGCCCACCGTGTGGATCACATACTTGGCGGGGAGCCGGTAGCCCTTTGTGGCCTTGGCCTGGCCGGTTGGACAGCCGTGAAGAGTGCGGCACTCGGCCAGCAGCTCCGGCCCCGCCGCCCGGTGGATAGCCCCGTCCACGCCCCCGCCCCCCAGCAGAGAGGTGTTGGCGGCGTTGACAATGGCGTCCACGTCCAGTTTGGTGATATCTCCGGTGACAACATGCAGTTCCATGGTGGAAGACCCCCTGTCCCGATTTTGGATGGTTTTAGTGTACCACGGGCCGACGATGGATTACAAGAGCTGACAGATGCGGAACATTGTTTTCTCACGGGGAAAGTGCGGGCTGCACGCTTCTTGCAGAAAACGAAGGGCCCCACAGCCGACGGCTGTGGGGCCCCGTTGAATAGGGAGTAAAATCACTCATTGGTCTCGGCCGGCTGAAGTTCCGGCTCATGGGAGAGGGGCATGGCATTCTCCTGCTCCCCCTTCTTTCGGGTCAGGAGCACTCCCGCGCACAGGGCGGTGAAGGGGGCCACAGTGACCAGGCCGAAGGAGCCGATGACAGTGTGGATGACCTCCGCCGCCACGTACTTGTAGTTCAGAATGTGGTCCACCGGGGTGCCCTGGGCCATAAAGACCATGAGCAGGGCGATATAGCCCCCGGAGTAGGCGAACAGCAGGGTGGTGGTCATGGTGCCCATGGCGGCCCGGCCCACGTTGACGCCGGACTTGGCGGCCTCCTTCCAGTCAAGGTCGGGGCGCTTCTCCACCACCTCGTGGATGGCGGAGGTGATATCCACGGACAGGTCCATCACCGCGCCCGAGGCCCCGATGAAGATGGAGGCCATAAAGATCTGGGTCAGGTTCAGGTGGGCGTAGCCAGAGTACAGCAGGCTCTCCGAGTTGCTCATCACCGCCCCATGGATCTGGAACAGGTCGGTGAACAGGATGCCCAGCACGCAGGTGACCAGGATGCCTAGGAAGGACCCGGACACCGCCGCCCAGCACCGCCGGTCAAAGCCGTACACCAGGGCGATGATGATGAGGGTGAGGAACAGGGTGATGGCCAGCCCCACCCAGATGGGGTTCCAGCCCTTCAGGTACAGGGGGACCAGCACCTTCCACAGGGTGAGCACCGTCAGGGCGAAGGAGGCGATGGCCCGGACGCCGGTGCGCCCGGCAAACAAAATCAGGAACACTGCGAAGCCCACCGCCATCAGGGCCTCCCAGCCCAGGCGGTAGTGGTCGGTCATGGTCACGTTGGTGATGGTGTCCCCGTCGTAGCTCACCACCACCTGAGCCACATCCCCCGGAGCGAAGATCTTGTCCTGCTCCAGAGATCCGTTGAGCATGTTGATTCCGGTGACGATCTCCCCTTCAAAAGCTCCGTCCAGAATTTCCAGCTGGCAGCGCTGCTCACCGGAGCGGACCAGGCCGGTGTCAATAATGGCGGAGTCGTCCACCGACAGCACCTCGGCCTTGCAGCGCTCCGCCTCCTGGTAGAGAAGGGCGCCTTCAAAGCCGGTGGGCAGGAAGATCAAAACGAGAATGGCCAGCAGGCACACCAGCACCGGGGCGTGGTAGCGCAGGGCCTGGGGGGTCAGACGGTTTCCCATGTATCATAAACTCCTTTTTCGAGTGAAATTTCGCAGTTCAGTGGGACCGGCAGTTCAGAACAGGAACCAGCCGATCAGCAGCAGGGCGGTAAGAATGGCGTCTGGGATGACGAGCCAAAGGGGCGAGACGTGATAAATACGCATAGAGAACACCTCGATTCCATGTACAGAGAACAGCCGCGCAGCCCGCTCCTGACGAAAGAGCCAGGAGCGGGCCGGCAGTAGAGAAAAGAAGGAAGTTGAAGGATTCAGAGTGATAGGGCCATCAGGCGATGTTCAGCAGGTCGGCCATCTTCTCATAGATCTGGGTGTTGTCGTAGTAGCCGCTGAAGTTCTCAGCGCCCACGCCCTCGGCCAGGACGGCCACGGGCAGGCCGGTGTGGCTGTAAGAGGTGAAGGAGATGCCGGACTTGTTGTTGATGATGTGGGTGATGGTGACGCTCAGGGGCTCGTAGGTGCCGTAGAGCACATACTCCTCCTGGTCGTACTGGCTGGCGGCGGTGCCGTTGACGCTCTTCTCATAGGCGGCCCGCAGCTGCTCCATCTCGTACTCGGTGAGCACCAGCTTGTCGTCGGCGGCGCCCTGGGCCTTCAGACCGAAGAGCTCCTCGATGTCGGAGAGCACATCCTCGAAGGGGGTCTTGTTCTCCTTGTAGGAGGCCACATAGTCGCTGTCAAACTTGGCGTAGGAGATCTTCTGGTTCTCCAGCAGGTCCAGGTAGGTGTCGTAGTCGGTGCCGGCGAAGCCGATGGTCAGGCCGCCGGTCTCGTGGTCGCCGGTGACCAGGATCAGGGTCTCGTCGGGGTGCTCCGCGGCAAAGTCGATGGCCACCTGCACTGCGTCGGCCAGAGCCTGGGTGTCGTGGATGGAGGAGCCGGCGTCGTTGGCGTGGCAGGCCCAGTCGATCTTGCCGCCCTCGCACATCATGAAGAAACCGGTGTCGTTGTCCAGCACCTCGATACCCTTCTCCACATAGTCGGCCAGGGACCACATGTCGTCGGTGCGGTCGATCTCATAGGGGATGGCGTCGGAGTCGGCCAGGTTCTCCTCGATGATGATGGCCTTGTCGGTGTCGGCGCTGATGGCGTCGGCCTCGGCGTAGGTACGGGCCACGGTGTAGCCGGCCTCCTGAGCCAGCTGGTACAGGTCGGTCTGGTCGCCCTCACTTCCGGTGGGGTCCAGCAGGCCGCCGCCGGCGAAGTAGTCGAAGTCGGACTCCACCATCTCCAGGCCGATCTCATAGTAGCTGCTGCGGCTGGCCTGGTGGGCGTAGAAGGCGGCGGGGGTGGCGTGGTTCAGGTTGACGGAAGTGATGACGCCGATCTCATAGCCCTTCTGGGCTTTCAGCTGTTCGGCGATGGTCTCGTACTCCACGGTGCCGGTCTCGTCCACATTGATGGAGCCGGAGTAGGTCTTGTGTCCGGTGGCAATGGACGTGGCGGTGGAGGCGGAGTCGGGGGCGAAGGAGTTGGAGTCGAAGGTGACAGCGGTGCCCACGCCCTCAAAGTTCATGAAGTTCAGGTACTCCGGGCCGTCCAGAATGGCACCCTGATTGTCGTCCAGGCTGGGCTGAGCCTGCCAGTAGTCCTCATCGTTCAGGGCGCCCAGATAGTCGGACGTGGACTGGATCTGGGGATAGCTCATGCCGTCGCCGATGAACAGGAAGACGTACTTGGGGGTCTTTCCGGTCTCGTTGGACATGGTGGCGGCAGCCACGGTGTTCTGGTCGTCGGTGGGCGCAGCGGCATTGGCGGCACAGCCCGCCAGGGCGGCGGTGGTGAGCGCCAAAGTCAGGGTCGCGGCGATCATACGTTTCATGTGATGTTTTCCCTCCATAACAATTTCCTCGTCTGGTTCAGACGGCTTTATTTTACGGATGGGATGTAAAACCATCCACCGGCGGGAGGTAAAAACTTGGTAAAACCACGGCGGGCGCATCCGTAAGAGCCGGAGCCGGGGAAAATAAATTGACAGGGGAGAGCATGCCTGTTATAATAAAGAAAAATATAGCTGATCCTCTATCACCGGATAGAGAAGATCGTGAGGGCATTCAGAAATTGGCCGTAGGTACGGCGCGGGTCTCCGCGCTATAAGGTCAATTTTTGGAATGCCTTTTGTTTTTATCCGGAGGATTCAGCGAAGTTTCCAGGCATACCAGATTTTTAAGGAGGCGCATCCCTATGCCCCAGCTCAGTCAGCGGGTACAGCTGTTTACCGACTCCGTGATCCGGCGGATGACCCGGATCAGCGAACAGTACGGGGCCATCAACCTGTCCCAGGGCTACCCCGACTTCGATCCCCCCAAGCCCATGCTGGACCGCCTGGCCCAGGTGGCCTATGAGGGTCCCCACCAGTATTCCATCACCTTTGGCGCCCAGAACCTGCGGGAGGCCCTGGCGGACAAGCACGGGCGTGCCATCGGCCGCACTGTGGACCCCAACCGCGAGGTGCTGGTCACCTGCGGCGGCACCGAGGCCATGATGTCCGCCATGATGACTGTGTGCAACCCCGGGGACAAGGTCATCGTGTTCAGCCCCTTCTATGAGAACTATGGGGCGGACGCCATTCTCTCGGGGGCCGACCCCATCTACATCCCCCTGGTGCCGCCGGAGTTTGACTTCGACCGCTCCGCCCTGGAGGATGCCTTCCGCCAGGGGGCCAAGGCCATCATCGTCTGCAACCCCTCCAACCCCACGGGGAAGGTGTTCACCTGGGAGGAGCTGACCTTCATCGGAGAGCTGGCCCGGAAGTACGACGCCTTCGTCATCACCGACGAGGTGTACGAGCACATCGTCTTTGCCCCCTATGAGCACGTGCGCATGGCCTCTCTGCCCGGGATGTATGAGCGGACCATCACCTGCAACTCCCTCTCGAAAACCTACTCCATCACCGGCTGGCGGCTGGGCTGGCTCATCGGCCCGGCGGAGGTGGTGGAGAACGCCAAAAAGGTCCACGACTTCCTCACCGTGGGGGCCCCCGCCCCCCTCCAGGAGGCGGCCTGCGTGGGGGTGCGCTTCCCGGAGTCCTACTATCGGGAACTCAACGCCATGTACACCCGCAAGCGGGACTTCTTCTGCGACGGGCTGGAGCGGCTGGGCCTGAAGCACAACCGGCCCCAGGGGACCTACTTCGTGCTGCTGGACATCTCCGACTTCCTGGCCCTGGACCAGTTTAAGGGCTGGAGCGACATGGAGTTTTGCGAGTGGATGATCCGGGAGATCGGGGTGGCGGCGGTGCCCGGCTCCAGCTTCTTCCGGGAGCCGGTGAACCACCTGATCCGCCTGCACTTCGCCCGCAGCGAGGAGACTCTGCAGGAGGCCCTGGACCGCCTGGCCAAGCTGGCGGAGCTGTTACCGTGATCTTCTGAGGTGGGCGCACACTGTGCGCCCCTACAAATGGGATGGAATCACAAGGGCGGGCGGCCCAGTGTGCCGCCCCTACGAAAAGGGAGAAAGCCTGAACCGGCAGGGGACGGAATTTTGCAGGGGCCGATGTCCCCATCGGCTCTCAGGCGGGTGGGGACGCCCGCCTCTACGGAAGACGCTCCAGGTAGGGGCGGCTATCAGCCGCCCGCATGAAGGGGGCGAAATACCAAAAAACGGGCGGATGATATCCGCCCCTGCGAAGTTTCCCCCAGTCCAAATTTTGTAAAGGAGCAGTTTTATGAACATCAAACCGTTTTTGGTAGAAGAGTGGATGAACGAATACGAGGTGGGGGCTAAATACAACATCGCCGAGACCTGTGTGGACTCGGTGTCTCTGGACGAGCTGTTCGCCCTCACCGGAGAGGACAAGGGGGCCTTCCTGGAGGAGCTGTGCGCCCGGCGGCTCACCTACGGGGACATCTTCGGCCTGCCCGCCTTCAAGGAGGGCATCTGCAGGCTGTACCGGGATGTGAAGCCCGAGCAGGTGATCCCCACCCACGGGGCGGCGGGAGCCAACCACCACCTGTTCTATTCCCTGGTGGAGCCCGGGGACAAGGTGATCTCCGTCCTGCCCACCTATCAGCAGCTCTATTCCATCCCCGCCTCCCTGGGGGCCCAGGTGGAGCTGCTGCACCTGACCCGGGAGAGCGGCTATCTGCCTGACCCCAAGGAGCTCGCCCGGCTGGCGGAGGGGGGCGTGAAGCTCATCTGCCTCAATAACCCCAACAACCCCACCGGGGCCCTCATGCCGGAGGAGCTGCTGGAGGAGATCATCGCCATTGCCCGGCGGCACAATGCCTACATCCTGTGCGACGAGGTGTACCGCCACCTGACCCAGGAGGAGGGCTACTGCCCCTCCATCGTGGACCTGTACGAGAAGGGCATCAGTGTGAGCAGCATGTCCAAGGTGTTCTCCCTGGCGGGGGTGCGGCTGGGCTGGATCGCCTCCAGGGACGAGCGCGTGCTGGAGGAGTGCCGCATCCACCGGGACTACGACCTCATCAGCTGCGGCATGCTGGACGAGGCGGTGGCCGCCCTGGCCCTGAAGCACGCGGACAAGCTGCTGGAGCGGAACCGGGGCATCGTCCGGGAGAATCTGGCCATTCTGGACGCCTGGGTGCAGAGAGAGCCCCACGTCTCCTATGTGAAGCCCCAGGCGGGGACCACCGCCCTGGTCTCCTATGACCTGGACGTCCCCTCCTACGACTTCTGCAGGGAGATGTACCACGCCACCGGGGCCTTCGTCACTCCCGGGGACTGCTTCGAGCAGGAACACGCTATGCGCATCGGCTACGCCTGTGACAAGGAGACTCTCCAGAAGGGGCTGGAGGCCGTCAGCGCCTATCTTGCACAGAAGAAGTAAAAAAATCGCCGCCCTCGGGCGGCGATTTTCAGGCTGTCGAAAAAGTCCAAGGACTTTTCCGACAGCCTGAAAAATGCCGTTACTTTCCCGCCGTTCAACGGCGGAAAAGTCCTCGCTGCGCTCGCTGAACGCCTTGCCAAGCAAGGCATTCAG
>ERZ857801.3522-NODE-3522-length-10797-cov-13.021877_pt1 | contig 10797 bp, 10 predicted proteins | sample MGYA00519762_ERZ857801 | MGnify/ENA primary metagenome ERZ857801 (study PRJEB31778, sample SAMEA3449368) | human gut metagenome | biome: human gut; feature: human-associated habitat; material: faeces | place: United Kingdom | collected 2010/2012 ...
ATGTTCCTTGAATAGCAACGGAAAATGCCCAGCGCCATGAACAACAGGGCAAACACTGACAAAATGCCGGAATGCGCGAAGAAATTCACCAGAACGAATCCGCATCCCAAAAGCATCAGGGCCTGAGTCAGCTCGTCGATGCCATAACGACCCATCATGCATTGAGCCATACGATATTTGAAATTGCCGCCCTTGCTAAAACGTGCCATAAGAACAATCAGCCAAACTTTCCTATTCGCAATACGAGAATACAGTGCGTTATTCATAGTAATCGGGCTAGCGAGGCAGAATTGAAGCATCACGGTTTCGCCACGATCTTGTTGAAATTGACCCATCGCAATTTCGCAGAACCTTGTTGAGGGCTATAAAAGCCTATGTTTGCTGCTTTAGGCAAACACTCGCCAAGAAGCTGAAACGACAGCGTAATGCGCTTAGGTGGCGTCCTGCAGCAAAGCCGCATGGGGCATGGACGTCGGATTTCGGAAACTGCACGCTAAGCTATTGGTGCACCAAAACAAAAAGGACCCGTTCCTGCGAACGGGTCCTTTGAAAGCTATAAAGCTAAAACTATTCAGCAGCCTCTTCGGTTGCCTCTTCAGCCTTAGGCTCCTCTGCAGGCTTTTCTTCCTTCTTGGGAGCTTCCTTCGGGAAGGTCAACTCCAGGATGCCATCGGTGAACTTGGCGCTGACATCCTTGGGCTGCAGGTCGGTGCCAACATAGAAGCTGCGGCTGCAGGCGCCGGTGTAACGCTCCTGGCGGATATACTTGCCTTCGGAGGTCTTTTCGTCTTTATCCAGGCCCTTGGCGGCGCTGATGGTCAGGTAGCCGTTTTTCAGCTCAATGTGGATCTCATCCTTCTTGAAGCCCGGCAAATCAATGGCCAGCTCATAGTTGGTATCGGTCTCGCGGATATCGGTCTTCATCAGGTTGCGTGCATGCTTGCCGTACAGCGGGTTGCGTGCGTTCATCATACCAAAGGAATCGTCAAAGAAATCATCAAAAAGATTTTCACCAAAAACAGTCGGCAACATAAGTCATAACCTCACTTTGTAAAAATCTGGAATTTTATTTGGTGCCTCTCCGGGAAGTCTGACGCTTCCCGAGCCTTGTGGCTCCTTGGCGGTGTTTCCCGGAACGCTCTTGCGTTCCGCACCCCCTCTTTCAAGGTACGCCTTTATTATAACCCTAAAATTAGCACTGTCAATAGCAGAATGCTAATGTTTACAACCTATGCAATGATTGTTCACAAAATATATAATATTGGGAAATGACGGAAAAAACCGCCACAAAATAATACGAACGTTCGATATAAAACTATGGTGCGATAAAGCGAGAAACAATGCTATATTTTGGATGACATAAGAAATTGGCAGAGAAACTATTCGATAAACAAGGCTGTGACAACGTAAGGCGGGGAAAAACAGCGGAATAAGGCTGCCGGACTGGGCCGTCTGCTGCCCGGCATGACCCAGTGGTGCGGGGGAAAAGCTGTAATTTTGAAGTTATTTAGCCCAAAGGACAATTTGACGGAAAAAAAGAAAGCAAAAACGGGGATGCGAGATGAAAAACGAAGAAACAGCTTAATAGAATAAGGCGATCGGCGGCAAAAATCCACCTGATGCCGACAAAAAGTGCTTGCAAAATTTTGGCAGTATGCTATAATCAGAACCATCCAAACACGGAGCAAGGACAACGGGGTCCGCAGTGCAAAAGCTGCGGACCCCGTTCTGATTCCGGAGACAAAAGCATAAAAAGAACAAAAGAGATTTTGCTTTTGCACAAAGGCGTGCGGCACCCGCTTGACGGCGGGGCTGCGCGCTTTTTGTTTGGTCAGGAGATATCCGAGGCAACACCGCACAATTCCCGCCTTGCGGCTTAAGCACCGCTCCGGCGGCTGCGGCACGGCATCTGCGTTGCCAAAATGCTCGATAATGTCGGGTTGCGGTACCCGCATCGTGCTTCGGGGGCAAAAGCCCCTCGCACTCTGCGACCGCTGCCCCTGCTTCGGTTCGCTGTATCCGCCACTGGCGGCGCTCACCTTTGCAGCATCCAGTATTATCTGCGCTTTTGGCTTAGCATCTGCCGTACCTCGCTCGCCGTATCGGCACTTAGAATTATGCGGTATTGCCCTGAGAGAAGAAAGCAGAACAAACATTAAAGAAAGAGGGGCTTACGATGAAAAAGGCAACACGGGTTCTTTCTCTTACCATGGCGGCAGCGATGGCGGCAGGCGTTTTGGGCGGCTGTTCTTCCAGCGCACAGGGCGGCACAGCCAGCACGGCAGATACTTCCAGTGCCGCTTCCACCACAGCATCCAGCGCGGACAGCGGTAATGTGATCCGTGTTGGTGTGGTCTGCTCCATGACCGGCGGCTCCGCTATTTACGGCGAAGGTGCCCAGAACGCGGTGGATATGGCTGTGGAGGAGATCAACTCCGGCGATTCCGGCTACACGGTCGAGATCGTCAACGGCGGCAAGGTGGCTGACGATGCCAAGGACGCCAAGCAGGCCATGAACGCTTACAACAAGGTCATGGCAGATTCCCCGGCCGCTATCGTGGGCAGCTTCTTCTCTTCTGTTACACTGCCTATGGCGACCCAGGCTGCCAATGACGGAATGCTGCTGCTGGCAACCGGCGCTACCAACGTGGATGTGACCCAGAAAGGCTCCACGATCTTCCGTAACTGCTTCATTGACCCGTATCAGGGCAAGATGGCCGCCCTGTTTGTTAAGAGCAAGGGATTCAGCAAGGTAGCCGTGATTTATGCCAAGGATGATGACTATTCCAACGGCCTGAAGGACGCTTTTGTAGAAAACTGCGAGGCCAACGGCATTGAAATTACCTATACCGGCGAGTGCATGAGCACTGATACTGACTTTTCCTCCCAGGCAGCACAGGCCGTGGCTTCCGGCGCAGAGTTTTTGTATTATCCCTGCTTCCTGGATACGGTACCGCTGTTTGTAGGCGCAGCGCGCAACGCGGGCTTTACCGGTACCATCATGGGCGGCGATGCCTGGGATGGCGCGGATACCACCGGCCTGGAAGACAAGTTTGATGACTGCTACTTTACCAACCACTACTCCAGCGAGGATACCGCCCCCGCCGTTCAGAACTTTGTGCAGAAGTACACCGAAAAGTACGGCACCGAAAGCCTGAACGCCTGCGCGGCCCTGTACTATGACGCCATCTACATGCTGCTGCAAGCTGCCGAGAATGGCGGCGGCACCGATACCGCAAGCCTGGTAAAAGGCATGACCGGTATGGAGTTTACCGGCGTTGGCGGCAAGATCAAGCTGGACGAAAACGGCGATGCCATCAAGAGCATTGCATTCAACACCTTTGTTGACGGCAAGGTCAAGTGGTCTGAGACGCTGGATTCCGATGGCAACCTGGTTTCCTCCGCTGAGTAAAGTTTTTTAGTTTCCCCTAAACACCCCCTCCAGAGCAAAGGCGCAATGGTGCGCGCGGCAATGCAAGCAGCCGCGCGCACTTTTTTACTTGTTTGATTCCCCCGAATCAAACATTCACAAAAAATGATAGGAAAGGTGAATGGACCATGACGGCATCACTATTTGTTCAGGGCCTGATCAACGGTCTGAACCAGGGCGCTATTTATGCGCTGATCGCGTTGGGCTACACCATGGTTTACGGTATCATCCGCATGATCAACTTTGCCCACGGCGATTTTATCATGATCGGTGCTTACACATTGTTTTACACCATCCCGCTGATGGTCGATGCGGGAATGCCCGCCTGGATGGCCGTGATTGTGGCCGTTGCAGTGTGCGCGCTGGTTGGTGTGCTGGTTGAGATCCTGGCTTACCGCCCGGTGCGCAAGGCCGGGCCCATGTCCGCCTTGATTACCGCACTGGCCATGAGCATCTTTTTGGAAAACCTGGCCATGGTGCTGTTTGGCGCCAAGCCGCACAACGTGCAGGCTATTTTCAGCCTGCCCACCATTACGGTCGGCGGGGTATCGCTGCCGCTGAACGTGCTGCTGACCATTGGCATCGGCGTTGCGATGATGCTTTGCATGCAGCTGTTTGTAAAAAAGACCAAGCTGGGCAAGGCCATGCGCGCCGTCCCGCAGGATAAGGATGCTTCCACCCTGGTGGGCATCAACGTGAACAAGATCATCACCCTGACCTTTGCCATCGGCTCCGGTCTGGCGGCGGTGGCAGCGCTGATGTACTGCTCTACCTACCCCCGCGTTACCACCGATATGGGCTCCATGATGGGCATGAAAGCCTTCATCGCCGCAGTTCTGGGCGGCATTGGCATCATCCCCGGCGCCATGATCGGCGGCATTCTGGTCGGCCTGATTGAAATTTTTGTCAAGCTGTTTGCCCCCGGCTGGTACGAAGCCGTTACTTACGGCACATTGATCGTGATCCTGCTGGTCAAGCCCGCCGGTATCCTGGGCAAGAACACCGGCGAAAAAGTGTAAGGGAGGGAGCAGAGCAATGAGTAAAAAAATAAAAGGCTCCTATCTTTTGAACGCTGTGGGCGTGGCGCTGGTGTTTGCCCTGTTGACAGGGCTGTTCGCCGCCAATGCGTTCGGCACCTCCACCACCTATATTCAGGGCATCTGCACCACCGCCTGCTACACCATCATCATGGTCACATCGCTGAACCTGGTAGTTGGCTTTATGGGCGAGTTCTCCTTGGGGCATGCGGGGTTTGTTTCGGTCGGCGCTTATGTCTCCGCCATTGTATCCGGCGCGCTGGCAGGCAAAGGGCTTTCGGATCTGGGGCTGTTCCTGATCGCGCTGCTGGTCGGCGGCCTGGCTGCGGGCATCATGGGCGTACTGGTCGGCATCCCGGCGCTGCGCCTGCGCGGCGACTATCTCGCCATTGTCACCATGGCGTTTGCCGAAATCATCCGCGTCTGCTTCTGCAACTTTTCCATCACCGGCGGCGGTAAAACAATGAGCGGCATCCTCAAGCTGTCCACCTTCCCGCGGGTATTCTGGATCATGGTGGTCTGCGTTACCATCATGTACCTGTTCGTCCGCAGCAAATATGGCCGCACCGTGCAGGCCATCCGTGAGGACTACATCGCGGCTTCGGCTTCCGGCATCAACGTGACCTATTACAAGGTCATGACCTTTGCCATCAGCGCATTCTTTGCCGGCATCGGCGGCGGTATTTATGCCCATTACATGACGGCAATGATCCCCACCAACTTCAACTTTAACTATTCCGCAGAGCTGTTGAGCGAAGTGATCATCGGCGGCACCGGTTCGCTGACCGGTTCCATCATCGGCGCAGCGTTCCTGAGCGCTTTACCGGAACTGATGCGTGAATTTTCTACCTACCGCATGCTGGCCTACTCGGTGGTTCTGGTGCTGGTCATGCTGTTCCGTCCCGGCGGCATCTTTGGCCGGTGGGAGTTCAGCCTGACCCGCGCACTGGAAAAACTGACCGGTCGCGGCACGGTAAAAGCAAAAGCAGAAAAGGGGGCCTGAACCATGGCACAACCCGTTTTGAAATGCCAGCACCTTGGCATCCAGTTTGGCGGCCTGAAAGCCGTGGATGATTTTAATATGGAAATCGGCGAATCCGAGCTGGTGGGGCTGATCGGCCCCAACGGCGCAGGCAAAACCACCGTGTTCAACCTGATCACTGGTGTGTATAAGCCGACCGAAGGCTCCCTTTACCTGAATGGTGAGCGGATGAACGGCAAAAAGACCCACCAGATCGTTCATGCAGGCATTGCCAGAACCTTCCAGAATATCCGCCTGTTCAAAAAAATGACGGTGATCGAAAACGTCAAAGCTGCCATGCTGGAAGAACTGACCTACAACATGCCGCAGGCCATCTTCCGCACCAAGGCGTACTGGCAGCAGGAAGCCGCCGCCACCGCACGCGCCAAAGAGCTGCTGCAGGTGGTGCACCTTTCCGGCAAGGAGAACCTGGAGGCCGACAACCTGCCCTATGGTGAGCAGCGCCGCCTGGAGATTGCCCGCGCGCTGGCCACCAACATGAAGCTGCTGCTGCTGGACGAACCGGCCGCTGGTATGAACCCGACTGAAACGGAGGAACTGCTGGAGATTATTGATTATATCCGGAGCAAATTCAAGGTATCGGTGCTGCTGATCGAGCATGACATGAGTTTGGTCATGAAAATCTGCGAGCGAATCCAGGTGCTGGACTTTGGTACCACGATCGCTTCCGGCACACCGGCAGAGATCGCCAATGACCCCCATGTGATTGAAGCATACCTGGGCAAAGACAAAGAGGAGGAGGCCGAAGCGGATGCTTGAAGTAAAAGACCTTCATGTCAATTACGGCGCGGTACACGCGCTGAACGGCATATCGCTGCATGTGGATGACGGCGAGATCGTATCCCTGATCGGGGCAAACGGCGCGGGCAAAACCACCACCCTGCGCACCATTACCGGGCTGGAAAAAGCTGCATCCGGCAGCGTGATGTTTGACGGGCACGACCTGCGCAAGGCGGAACCCAGCAAGATCATTACCTACAAGCTGGCCCATGTGCCGGAAGGGCGGCATATCTTCCCCCAGATGACGGTGGAAGAAAACCTGGAAATGGGCGCTTATGCCGACCCGGCCGGGATGGAAGAGACGATGAAGGATGTGTATAAGCGCTTCCCCCGTCTGGATGAGCGCCGCCGCCAGCTGGCGGGCACCCTTTCCGGCGGCGAGCAGCAGATGCTGGCCGTAGGCCGCGCCCTGATGGCAAAGCCCAAAATGATTTTGATGGATGAACCTTCGATGGGCCTTTCGCCCCTGCTGGTCAAAGAGATCTTTGCCATCATTCAGGAAGTAAACAAGCAGGGCATCACGATCCTGCTGGTGGAACAGAACGCAAAGATGGCGCTGGCCATCTCGGACCGCGCCTATGTGCTGGAAACCGGCAACATCAGCATTGAGGGCAACGCCGCGGAGCTGCTGAACGACCCGCGCGTGAAAAAAGCCTATCTGGGCCAGTAAGGAGGGGTGGAAAATGTATCCCGATTATCCGTATTTTGCAGTCGCCATTACCCGCACCTGTGGTTCGGGCGGCGGCAGCTACATTGGCAAGCAGCTGGCAAAGGCATTTGACATTGACCTGTATGACCGCAAGCTGCTGCGCCTTGCCTCAGAGGACAGCGGCATCAGCGAGGAACTGTTTGCCCGCGCCGATGAGAACACCCGCAAAACCATGCTGTACCGGGTTTCGGAACGGGTGTATGACGGCAGCACCATCCCGCCGGAAAGCGGCAACTTTATCAGCGATGAAAACCTGTTCAACTACCAGGCCAAGGTGCTGCGGGAGCTGCTGAACGAGGAAAGCTATATCTGCGTGGGCCGCGCGGCGGACTTTGTTCTGCGGGATAAGCCCAACGTGCTGACCGTGTATGTGGATGCCTCCTATGACTGGCGTGTGGAGCGCGAGATGAAGCGCCAGGGCATTGGCAGCAGCCAGGCCAAGCACTATATTGACAAGCTGGACCGCTACCGTGAAAGCTATTACAAATACCACACCGGCCACCAGTGGAAGCGGGTGGAAAATTATGACCTCTGCCTGGATTCCGCCGCCATTGGGCTGGATAACTGCGTGGAGCTGATTAAAAAAGTGATTGAACTGAAATTTGATGGGAAAGCCAAATAACGGCTGAACATAAAGACAACCAAGATGAGAGGAGTAAGGGAAAATGGAATCCATTGCATATTATGATGGCAAAATCGGCGCACCGGAAGAATTGATGGTGCCGTTCAATGATCGCGTTCACTTTTTTGGCGATGGCTGCTACGATGCCACCGTTGGCGCGAACGGCAAGGTATACCTGCTGCAGGACCACCTGGACCGCTTTTTTACAAACGCCAAGGCACTGGATATCAACATCCCGATGAGCAAGGCCGAGCTGGGCAGGCTGCTGACCGACCTGCTGGCCAAGGTGGACAGCAAGGTCAACTTTGTATACTGGCAGGTCACCCGCGGTGTGGAGCCCCGCAACCATGTGTATGAGGAAGGCGTGCCCGGCAAGCTGTGGGTTTCCATCCGGCCCAACACCCTGAACGACCCTGACAAGCCCATCCGCCTGAACTCTGAGGAGGACACTCGCTTTTACCACTGCAACATCAAAACGCTGAACCTGTTGCCCAGCGTTATGACCGCCCAGCGCGCCAAGCTGGCCGGCATGAGCGAGACCGTGTTCCACCGCGGGGATATTGTAACGGAATGTGCGCACTCCAACGTTTCAGTGCTGAAAGACGGGATTTTCTATTCCCACCCGAACGATGAGCTGATTTTGCGCGGCATTGCCAAGACCCATATGCTGCAGGCCTGCTACCGCCTGGGCATTACCGTGATGGAAAAACCGTTCACGGTGGATTTCCTGCGCGATGCGGATGAGATCATCGTGACCTCCTCCTCCAACTTCTGTCTGCATGCCTGCGAGTTTGAGGGCAAGCCCGCCGGCGGCAAAGACCCCGCTACCCTGAAAGCCATCCAGGACGAAGTGCTGAAAGAGTTCTATGACTATACCGGCTGCGAAAGTCTGTGGGGCTGAAAAGGGGGAAAACACCATGACCCGTGACGAACTGGAAAAACGCAATGTAGGCGAAAACCTGGATGCCATCATGTGTCTGGACCCCCGCGGTTACGGGGTGTGCCGCATTTTGTACGCGGGCAGCCGGGCATATACCGGGGAGCCGACCGCCATGCACGCAGCCGAAGCGTTGTGCAAAGCCATCCACCCCGGCGACCCGGTGTATATCCTGGTCGGGTTTGTATTGCTGCCCCACAAGGTGCCGGAAATGGACGGTTCTGTCAGCGCGATCCTGCTGGCGCGGTCTCTGGTATTGGCCTTTGGGGCAAAGCCGATCATCGTCTGCCCGCAGGACAGCGTGGAAGCCTTTAAGAAATGCGGCAATGTGGTGGGTCTGCATGTGTATGAGGACCTGGATACCGCCATGGAGCTGCCGCTGAGCCTTGGCGTTGTGGCCTTTACCAAAGATAAGGCCAAAGCCCCCGCCCAGGCCAAAGCGTTGGCGGATAAGATTTTACCCGCAGCGGTGATCTCGGTGGAAGCCTGCGGCGGCAACGCCAAGGGTGTTTACCACAATGCGGTGGGCAAGGATGTGACCGCACTGGAAGCCAAAAGCGATGTGCTGTGGAACGAACTGCGCGCCCGCGGCGTGCCCAATGTGGCCATCGGCGATCTGGGCAATGAGATCGGCATGGGCACCATTGGGGAGCACATTAAAAAATATGTGCCTTTCACCGCCCCCGGCGAATGCCAGGACGGCTGCTGCGGCGGCATTCTGGCCGCAAGCAGCACCGATAACATCATCACGGCAACCTGCTCTGACTGGGGCTGCTATGCGCTGATGGCCGCGCTGGCCTACCTGAAAAAGGATATGGACATCCTGCACCGGGAAGAGATGGAAAGCGAGGTCATGCGGGTGCTTTCCCGCAATGGCATGATCGATATGACAGGCTCGCTGCTGCCGGGTGTGGATGGGTTTGATACCCGCATGAACGTTGGCATTGTCAGCATGATGCGGCAGTGCACGGCGTATGCGGTGCGGTATTCCCACAATTCGGACCACTGGTTCGGCCCGGTGCTGGCAAAGAAATTTTTTGAGCAGGCATAAAGCAGGTTGTGCTATAATAGGCACATTGGCCTTGGTCAGGAAGCAGTGAACCCAAAACGGCACGTTTAGGGACCGTAGGGGCGCACAATGTGCGCTAAAGGTACAGCACACGTCCTGACCGGCCCCAAAATACCGGACGCAAAGGGGATTTTTGTTATGATCCAGTTTACCCCCGTGGGGGACAGCGGCGTGCTGGCCGTCTGCGGCAGTGAGATCAGTGAACAGGTGAACGCGCAGGTTATGGCGCTGGATGCCGCTGTGCAGGCGGCGCAGTTGCCCGGCGTGGTGGAAACAGTGCCCACCTATGCGGCGCTGCTGGTCACGCTGGACCCTTTGCAGACCGATGCCGATACCCTGATCCCCGCGCTGCGCCGCCTGTGGGACGCTTTGCCCCCGGTCAGCAGCACCGCGGCCGGGCGGCTGGTGGAGGTGCCGGTGTGTTACGGCGGAGATTACGGCCCCGACCTGGCTTTTGTGGCACAGCACGCCGGGCTGACCGAACAGCAGGTCATCGACATCCACTGCGGGCGGGACTACCGCATTTTTATGCTGGGGTTCCTGCCGGGGTTCCCGTACCTGGGCGGCATGGATGAACGCATTGTCTGCCCCCGGTTGCAAACCCCGCGCACCAAGATCCCCGCGGGGGCGGTGGGCATTGGCGGCAAGCAGACGGGCATCTACCCGCTGACTTCCCCCGGCGGGTGGCAGCTGATCGGCCGCACGCCGCTGCGCCTGTTTGACCCGGCTGGCGGCGGCAAACTGCCTTACGCGGCGGGGGACCGCATCCGGTTTGTGCCCATCAGCCCGGAAAAGTTTGAAACCATCCAGAAAGAACAGGGGGTGGCACTGTGAACTTGCATGTGATAAGCCCCGGCCCGCTGACCACCGTGCAGGATGCAGGCCGCACCGGCTATGCCGCGCGGGGGTTCCGCACCTGTGGAGCGGCGGATGGTTACGCTATGCGGACCGCCAACCTGCTGGCGGGCAACCCCCAGGCAGCCGGTGCCGCCGTGCTGGAAATGACCCTGCAGGGCGGCAAGTATCAGTTTGACGGGGACGCTGTTTTTGCCCTGGCGGGGGCCGATATGCCCGCCGCGCTGGATGGCCGCCCGGTGCCCGCCTATACGCCGCTTTTGGCCCGCGCGGGGCAGGTGCTGGCAATCGGCGCGGCCCGCAGCGGGCTGCGCGG
>ERZ857801.3523-NODE-3523-length-10794-cov-2.776422_pt1 | contig 10794 bp, 8 predicted proteins | sample MGYA00519762_ERZ857801 | MGnify/ENA primary metagenome ERZ857801 (study PRJEB31778, sample SAMEA3449368) | human gut metagenome | biome: human gut; feature: human-associated habitat; material: faeces | place: United Kingdom | collected 2010/2012 ...
CGGACCGGGGGCGACGAATTTGGTGACCGGACTTGCAACGGCGAACTATGACAGTGTGCCGTTGGTTTGTTTTACCGGACAAGTAGCAAAGCATCTGATTGGAAACGACGCCTTCCAGGAAGTTGATATCGTAGGAATTACGAGGAGTATCACAAAGTATGGCGTGACGGTGCGCAATAGGGAAGATTTAGGAAGAATTATAAAGGAAGCATTTTACATTGCGCGCACAGGACGTCCGGGGCCGGTACTGATCGATTTGCCGAAGGACGTAATGGGAGAAGCAGGCAGTGCGGAGTATCCGGCGGAGGTAAACATCCGTGGATATAAGCCAAATACGAATGTGCATGTCGGACAGCTGAAACGTGCTATTAAAATGCTGCATAAGGCAAAACGCCCGTTGTTTTTGGCAGGTGGCGGTGTGAATATCGCCCATGCAAATGAGAGCTTCAGAGAAGTAGTGGAGAAGACAGAGGTTCCGGTTGTCACGACGATTATGGGCCGAGGCGCCATTCCTACAAATCATCCGCTTTTTGTAGGAAACTTAGGGATGCATGGCGCTTATGCGGCGAACATGGCAGTGAATGAGTGTGATCTTCTCTTCTCTATCGGCGCACGCTTTAATGACCGAATTACGGGGAAGCTGCATGCGTTTGCTCCGAAGGCGCAGATTGTGCATATCGATATTGATACAGCGTCCATATCCAGAAATATTCATGTGGATGTTCCAATTGTGGCAGATGCGAAGGAAGCGGTTTTGAAAATGAAGGAATATGTAGAAGGGTGCAAAAGAGAAGCATGGCTGAAACAGATTGCCTCCTGGAAGGAAGAGCATCCGCTGAAAATGAAAAAACGTGCGGTGATGGGGCCGCAGGATATTATTGAAGAAATAAACCGGCAGTTTAAAGAAGCGATTATTGTAACGGATGTAGGGCAACATCAGATGTTTGCCAGCCAGTATGTAGAGATTACGAAGAAAAAACAGATCATCATGTCCGGAGGACTTGGGACAATGGGGTACGGTTTTCCCGGCGCTATCGGCGCCCAGATTGGAAATCCAAAGACACCGGTTATTGCGATTTCCGGAGATGGGGGGATGCAGATGAATATCCAGGAGTTTGCGACTGCTGTACTGGAAGAGCTGCCTCTGATTCTCTGCGTGTTTAACAACGAATATTTGGGAATGGTACGGCAGTGGCAGAAGCTCTTCTACGGCAAACGCTACGGCATGACAAATTTACGTTCCGGAGCACTTTTTAGAAGGACAGAAGGGCAGGAGATGCCAGCGTATACGCCGGATTTTGTAAAACTGGCAGAAAGCTACGGGGCAAAGGGAATACGAGTGACAAAGAAAGAAGAAATCAAAGCGGCGTTTGAGGAAGCGAAAAAGAACACAAAGCTGCCGACCTTGATTGAATTTATTATCGATCCGGAGGAAATGGTGTATCCGATGATTCAGCCGGGTGGAACGCTTAAGGACATGATTATGGACTGTTAGGAGGAAAAAAGATGGATGGAATGAAAAAAAGATGGATTTCTCTGTATGTAGAAAATCAGGTGGGCGTACTTTCCAAAATTTCCGGACTGTTTTCCGGAAAATCCTATAATTTGGACAGCCTGACGGTCGGTACGACAGAGGATCCCACAGTATCTAGAATGACGATCGCTACAGTCAGTGACGATGAGACATTTGAGCAGATAAAAAAGCAGTTAAACCGAATGATAGAAGTAATCAAAGTCATTGACTTTACAGATATTTTTGTAAGAATGAAAGAAATTCTTTATATCAAAGTACTGAAATGTACTCCCCAGGATAAAATTGAAATATTCCAGATTGCGGAGACATTCAAGGCAAAGGTGATCGACTATGGAAAAGACAGTCTGCTTGTAGAATTTGTACAGACAGCGACAAAAAATGACGCAGTTGTCAAATTGATGAAAGAAGAATTCAAAAGTATTGAAGTGGTACGGGGTGGAAGCGTAGGTATTGAATCTATCAGTATGATGGAGAGATAAAAACAGAGTGCGCTCTTGATTTTTTTTGCCGGAAGTATTATAATCTAGGCGAAAACAATGAGCAGACGAAAGAGCCGGACGGCTGGAGAAAGGTCTGCATGGTGCAGAGGAATGGAGGAGTCTATATGGAGAAAAAAAAGATTGACTGGGAAAACCTGGGATTTAGTTATATGCCTACTGATAAACGGTATGTTGCAAATTTTAAAGACGGTAAATGGGATGATGGAGCGCTGATAACAGATGCCAATATTGTAATGAACGAATGTGCAGGAGTTTTGCAGTACGCACAGACGATATTTGAAGGGTTGAAGGCGTATACAACAGAGGATGGACATATTGTGGCATTCCGTCCGGACTTGAATGCAGAACGTCTGGTCAATTCTGCAAAACGCTTAGAAATGCCTCCATTTCCGGCGGAACGTTTTGTGGACGCAGTCGTGCAGGTAGTAAAGGCAAATGCGGCTTATGTGCCGCCATATGGCTCCGGAGCGACACTGTACATCCGGCCGTATATGTTTGGAATCAATCCGGTTATCGGGGTAAAGCCGGCAGATGAGTATCAGTTCCGTATTTTTACAACCCCAGTCGGGCCATATTTCAAAGGAGGCGTAAAGCCGCTGACAATCTGTGTGTCTGATTTTGACCGCGCCGCGCCGCATGGAACGGGACACATTAAGGCAGGGCTGAACTATGCAATGAGTCTGCATGCAATCGTGACGGCGCATGCGAATGGATTTGATGAGAATATGTATCTGGATTCTGCGACAAGGACGAAAGTAGAAGAGACTGGCGGTGCAAACTTTATCTTTATTACAAAAGACAATAAGGTTGTAACTCCTCATTCTGATACAATTCTTCCTTCTATTACAAGGCGTTCCCTTCTGTATGTGGCAGAGCATTATCTGGGACTAGAGGTAGAAGAAAGAGATGTCTATTTAGAAGAAGTGAAAGAATTCGCAGAGTGCGGCCTGTGTGGAACTGCAGCAGTTATCTCTCCGGTAGGCAAGGTCGTTGACCATGGAAAAGAAATTTGCTTCCCAAGTGGTATGGAGAAGATGGGGCCGACAATTCAGAAGCTGTATGACACATTGACTGGAATTCAGATGGGACATATCGAGGCGCCAGAAGGTTGGATTAAAGTGATTGAATAACAGTAGACAAAATAGAAGCGCAGGGGAAATCGGCTTATACCGATTTCCCCTATAATTACAGTATTTTTCACTTCCACCTGCCAAAGTGTAATTGTTTCTCGATTTCAGGGTAATGCTGCTCTAATTCTTTTTCGTTTGGGTTAGCATAACCAATTCCAATAAACGCAGGTATCATATATGTTCTCGGTACCTTTAATTTTTCTTTCACAATATCATGTTCTTCATTTAAAGGTATCCTCATAGAGCATGCCAGCCCTTCAGCGGCCACCGCTAAAAATATGTTTTCTATGACACACCAAATCGTGGAAAATGGATTTAATTTAGATACATACTCGCCGTTTAAGTCTTTTGATTTAAACACAGGAATTATTACATAGGGAGCATTTTTTAACATTGTAAATTGTCTTGGCATTGCATATGCATACATTTTCTGAGCAAGTGTAACTGGATAAGGTCTTGGAATATTCAAATATTTATCAGCGTCAAATTTATCAGCTATTTTTTTGGCATACTCAAAAGCATATTCTTTTTCTTCATCTGTTTTTAAAATAATAAAACTCCAATTACGATTATGGTTCCATGTCGGGGCTTTATTACCAGCTTCTAAAATTTTTTTAATAACTTCAAAATCAACTTCTTTATCCAAAAATTCTCTTACTATTCTTCTTTTTTCTACTGCTTCATAAAATTCCAATTTTAAAGCCTCCCACTCTTATTTTATGATTTCCTCATGGTAAAATAATTTACAACTTTCGCGGTTTATTTATATTTCCTACGTTTGAAAAGGTGTGTATTAGCTTATATTATGTGAAGTATGCGTTTATACGAGGATTCGTGATTTTATAAATGAAAGAACACAGTTGCAATATTAAAATAAATCAAAATAGAAAATGTATCTACCAGTGTGGTGATAAGCGGAGAAGCCATAATTGCAGGATCCAAATGGATCTGTTTGGCGCACAAGGGAAGAAGGCATCCGATGAGCTTGGCAACTACAATGGTAGCTGCAAGCGAACATGCAATTACGAATGCCAGTGTTGCATCCTGATACATGATAAAAATTCTTACTCCGTTGGCGAGGGCAAGGACGAGTCCTACGATTACAGAGATACGGAATTCTTTAAACATTACTCTAAATAAGTCTTTAAAGTGAATCTCATCCAGTGCGATTCCGCGTATAACCAAAGTCGAGCTTTGAGAACCGCAATTTCCTCCTGTGTCCATCAGCATTGGAATAAAGGAGACAAGCAGAGGAATTGCATTGAAAGCATTTTCATAACGGGTGATGATGGTACCTGTCACGGTGGCGGAAAACATCAGGACGAGAAGCCAGGGAATGCGGTGCCGCGCATGTGCAAATACAGAAGTTGCAAAATACGGCTTTTCACTGGGACTCATCGCTGCCATTTTCGTAATGTCTTCCGTTGTCTCTTCTACCATGACATCCATTGCGTCGTCAAATGTGACAATTCCTACCATATAATTTTCCGCGTCGAGCACAGGCAGGGCGAGCAGATCATATTTTCTTAACAGTTGTGCGACCTCTTCTTGATCCGTATGTGTGTGAACGGAAATAATTTCAGTTTCCATCAGTTCTGCTATCAGTGTGTTGTCATCCTCTGTCATCAGTTCTTTTGCCGATACGGTACCGATAAGCTGTCTGCGTTCGGTGACATAACAAGTATAGATGGTTTCTTTGTGGATACCCGTTTCTTTGATGTGCGCCATCGCCTGCGCTACCGTCATAGATTTGCGTATATCTACGTATTCCGTAGTCATAATGCTTCCGGCACTGTCATCTGGATAATTTAAAAGCTCGTTGATCATAAGCCTGTCAGACGGGCTTACTGTGTCAAGAATCCGGCTTACCAGATTTGCAGGAAGCTCTTCCAGCATATCAACGGTGTCATCCATGTACAGATCATCCAGCAGTTCTTTTAACTCTTTTTCTGTGAACATTTCCACCAGATAAGTCTGCATGGTGCCGTCCATGTTAGAAAAAACTTCTGCTGCTTTGTCCTTTGGAATCAGGCGAAAAGCAAGTGCGAGTTCTTTGTCGTCCAAATCGGAAAGAAGGGAGGCTATGTCGACTTCGTTCATGACGTCCAAAATACTTCTCACAGCTTTGAACTGACGCTGCTGGAGAAGCTTTACAAAAATATCTTTGTCCATAATATATACCTCTTGTTTCTATATATGTTGTAAATAAGCTGCACGAGTGATAACTGGCGCCAGAATCCATAACCTCACCTCCTTATGTAAACGTAAAGAAAAAAGACCATGCATCGCCTGAACTATGCAAAGTCTTCTACTTCAATCTTACTTATACCGTTCAAGCTTTAGTATCACAGGGCATAATAATTGCATTAGGTTATGCCTTCACGACATAGCCTGCTAACCAACTCGTTGTGTCTCCACAATCTCGCGGCAGCAATCTTAAGGAATCAACCAAATCCCTGTGGTAACCTCACCTACCGAAATAATATGATTTAATTTCTACCTACTCATTGTAGTGCAGAAGACAGGAGGTGTCAAGAAAAAAGTTTTAAAAATAAATATAGGAAGCGGACATTAAAAGCCTTGAACAAGGTGAATGTAGCGGTGATGCGGAAAAAACGATCCTGCATGCAGTGCAAACTGGAAAAAGATAAAGAACATTCCGCCGAGGTTGGAGAAAAGATTGCGGATGCCGATGAGAAGCTATCCATTATTCTGCTCGTAAGAACAAGTGTTTTAGACAATAAGGGCAAGAAAACACTGACAGGAAAAATTTAGGTGTCTGCCAAGGATTAAGATTGTCTTTCCAACTTAGCAAAAGAATAAGTGTGTTGTTAAAAAAGCGATAGATATCATGTCTAGCGGACGTGACATCTATCGCTTTTTAGGGTTATGCCGTTATAAATAAGAAAAATATTATTCTGTTACTTCGTAAATTCCAGGACCATCAGTCCAGTTATACCAGGCTTCTTTATCATCTGGATCTTCTCCATAAAAATCAAATACTGAGTGAATTGAATCGCCAGGATTAGGACAGTTATCAATAGAGGTTACGATTCCAGGGGCTATTATATATTCACCCACTGTGGAGATGGCGCAGCCTTCATCGCCGGGATTTAATCCTTTTACTTGAATGTCATTGATTACTTCACATGTCATATGTGAAAAATATTCGAAAGGCTGCGAATATGTATATTTTAATGGTGAGCCATTTCTAATATAACTCCATGTAGAAGAGCCGCCGTCTACACCGGCAAGAAATGTCTTTTCACCAGTTGTATCGCCGGCTTGCGTGACTGCCTCAGCAGCAGATAGTGCAGGCGTGTCAGAGGAGCAGAAGATGAATTGCAATTCATCGGAATATTGCTGCAGCCACGTTTGTGCAATTGTGTATCCGGAGGTATTGAGATCTCCGGTAGAAGCAAGATCCATAGAATCCAGCAGCGTAAGCTTGTCATTGGTTTCAGAATAAGCTTTTGCTTCGTCGGCGCGTAGTGTCATTACTTCGGACATTGCAAGTTCGAATACGGCATAGGAAATACCATCGGGATAATCAGCAACAACTTGATCCATAAGTTCTCGGGCAGCCAGTGCATTATCCATTGTAGAGTTAGAAATTACACCGTCGATAACACTGTTGTCATTTGAATATATTCCGATTCCGGCATCTCTTGCCTGGGCTACGAGATCTTGATAAGAATCAAAAGATTGAGTGATTCCTATAATGATAGCCGTGGGTTGCTGATTGATTGCGTTCTGAAAATATTCACGAAAATTGTCTTCCTTCTCATAATTAATCACTTGATAATCCCAGCCGCGATGTGCAGCTTCAATCGCAACTTGTTGTTCACAACGTTTGTTGCTTTCATCTGTAAGGTTGGAAATAAGATAAATAATACTTACATCTTCATTTGAAACAATTTGTGGCCGGGCATAGTCGTCAAAGGATTGGGCTTCTGCAGTTGCAGTATTAGATTGAGAATTTTTTGAAGCGCTGCTGCAGGCGGTCATTGAGGTGATCAGCCCCAGTGTGAGTAAAATGCTGAGTAATCGTTTTTTCATAAGTAATTCCTCCTTTTTTGTGATCCATATGCAAGCTTTATTGAAAGAACAAATGTTAAATAAAAGTTTACAAATGAATCATTAATTGTTTTGGATATATTATAAAATGCATAAAATAGTTTGTCAATAGAATTATAAATGTTAAAAAATATACAAATAAAAAGAATGATTGACAACTTATATGGACATATGTTAACATCCGTTTAAAGGAAAATTTTATTAAAGGAGGAAGTACTATGCGTTATAAAAAAATGGGAAAAACAGGAATTGAAGTGTCTACAATGACAATTGGAACGTGGGCGATGGGAGGGCTCGGATATGGTTCTGTAGAACGTAAGGATTGTATAAAAGCAATTCATGCCATGCTAGAGCAAGGTGTGAACCATATTGATAGTGCATGGGTGTATGGACTGGGCGAAGCTGATAAAGTGATTGGTGAAGCAATTAAAGGAAGACGAGATGAAGTTTTGATTACAACAAAATGTGGATTTAGAAATCCGGAATCAGGAAGCGGCCCCAATTATCCGGATTGTTCTCCTGAGTGGATTTCAAAATGTTTTGAAGAAACTCTAAAAAATCTGGATACAGATTATGTGGATTTCTTTTTGATTCATGTTCCGGATGCGAATGTTCCATTTGAAGAAACTGCTGAATGTGTGAACAAATGGAAAGAACAAGGGAAAGTAAGGCATTTGGGAATCTCGAATTTTGGAATCAAGGAAATGGAAGAAATGGGAAAGTATATTGATATTTCTGCAATTCAGTCAGGATATTCGATGATAGCACGTGAAGAGGAAGATAATTTGAAATGGGCAAAGGCGCATGGGATTGGTGTTATGACGCATAGTTCTTTGGCCAGTGGACTTTTGACGGGAGCCATTAGAGTTTTGCCTGAACTTCCAGATGATGATATTAGAAAGTTATACCAGTATCCACATTTTAAGGAGCCTAAATTTTCTCAAGTTATGGAACTCCTTAAAACACTTGATAAGATTGCAGAAGACAGAAATGTTCCTGTGGCACAGGTTTCGCTTAATTGGAATACTCAGAAAGACTTTGTTACAACTTCGTTATGTGGTGTAAGAAATGTTAAAGAAGCGTTAGAGAATTGTAAGAGTACATCTTGGGAACTGACAGAAGCAGAAATGAAAATAATTGATAATGCAATAGAAGAAACAGTAGGAAAATAGATGCGAAATGGCAGGTGATGATAGTGGGAAGTGAGACGATTCTTCGTTTTGATAATGCAACAAAAAAGTTTGGTAAATTTACGGCAGTGGATCATGTGAATTTTGAGGTTCATAATAAAGAAATCGTTTCCATTATCGGGGAGAATGGTGCCGGAAAAAGTACATTTTGCAAAATGCTGACAGGTGTTTATTCTATCGATGAAGGTGATATGTATTTTGAAGGCAAAAAAGTAAATTTCCGAAATACGACAGAGTCTATGAAAGCTGGAATAAGTATGGTTTATCAAGAACGAAATTTGGTAGGAATGCTTACTGGCGCTCAAAATATTTGTCTTGGAAACGAGCCTGGCAAAGGTCTGCTTAGTGAACGAGAGGCGTATGAAAAAGCAGTGAAACTTAGAGATAAATTGAAACTTAAAATTCCTTTAGATGTTCCGGCGGAGGAACTGGGTGCCGGAGAGCAGCAGTTGATTGAAATAATGAGGGCTTTTTATAATAAACCAAAAGTTCTTATACTTGACGAGCCGACAGCTTCTCTCGGAGAGGGAGAAGTAGAACCGTTTTTAAAATTCATAAAAGATGTACGCCAGACTATGAATATTGCTATCATTTTTATCTCGCATAAAATAGAAGAATTATTTGCGATTTCAGATCGAATAGTGGTTCTGACAGAAGGCCGTAATACATTAACAGATAAAGTAGAAAATTTGACACAAGTTCAGGTTATTGTAGCTATGCTTAGAACAGGGAAAAAATACGGACGTGTGTCGGTTTTAGAAAAAGATTTTTCGAAGCTGCCAGTCGTTATTGATGTAAAAAAAGCTATTTATGATGGGAAAGAACATAATTTAGGATTTCAGATACATCAGGGAGAGGTTGTAGGGTTTTACGGATTGGTTGGTTCTGGACGAACGGAATGTGCAGAGATGCTTTACGGACTCCGAAAAGCAGAAAAGACATATTTGTTTAACGGAGAGAATATATCCAAAGGAAATGCAAGGGATATGATTGAACGAGGAATGATAATGACTCCAGAAAAACGTGCCGATGGTATGTTTAAGGCACTGTCACTTGTAGATAACATATGTAATTTGTTTTTGAAAAAAGGATTAGCGGGAAAGGGAGTTGGAGTCGTAAAAAAAGCCAAAAGCCATGAATTTGCAGATGAAATTTTAGAGAAAAACAATGTAAAGTATAATAGTCCGTCACAAGCAATATCTAACTTGTCAGGAGGTAATATTCAAAAAATTATTATTGGCCGTTCCATTGCGATTGATAATATCAAACTTCTGATTTTAGATGAACCGACAAATGGGATTGATGTAGGTGCCAAATTTGAAATATATCAAAAAGTTCGTCAACTTACCGATGGGGAGGATGAAGAAAAACGGATTGGTGTGTTGTTTATATCATCTGAAATAGATGAACTTCTAAATGTATGTGATAAAATTTATGTTTTTGCAGATGGAAATATCATACAGGGATTCAAAAGAACGGAGTTTCAGAAACAGGATATTCTTAGCGTAGCAGTTAGGGGGAAACGGATAGATGAATAAAAAATATATTAAGAAAAAAACAGGTGTGAAAGAGCAAATATCCAGAGTATTCCTGTTGATTGCGTTGATTATAATTGCTGTTATATTTCAATTGATACAACCTAGATTTCTGATGTTGGGCAATGTGATGAACCTTCTTGCTACAAGCAGTATCATAGGTGTATTAGCGTTAGGAAATATGGTTTTAATGTCAGCAGGAGAAATGAGCTTTTCAATTGGAGCACAATGTACGATGATAGGTGCTGTATTTGGAAAATTTCTGGCAAGTCAGATATCAAATAATCTTTTGATTGCGTTCTTTGTAGGAATAGTGGCATCTGTGATTGTTGGGTTATTTCTTTCGTTTTTTACTGTAAAATTGGGTGTTCCTACATTTGTGTGTACGTTAGCAATGGCGACGATTCTGGATGGTTGTTCTCAACTTCTTAATAACGGAACAACATTATATTCTAAAGAATGGCCAGATAATTTTAATTTAATGCAGTATAAGATTGGTGGAATATTACCAATAGCAGTGATTGTTTTTCTGGGAATAGCAATTGTGATACATGTTGTTTATGAAAAAACAAGATTTGGCAGACATTTATATGCAGTAGGCTCAAATCCGACTGCTGCCAATAACGTAGGGATATCAGTTCCGGGAATGCGAGTATGTGCTTTTGTGATTAGTAGTGTGCTTTGTGGTTTTGCAGGTATGATTGCAGCTTCTTATAACAACAGCGTGTCTTTGACAATGGGAGCTGAATTGATGCTGCCGGCCATCGCTGCAACTATGCTGAGTGCTACATTTCTTCAGATTGGAAAGTATAATGTACCGGGAACAGT
>ERZ857801.3525-NODE-3525-length-10790-cov-3.100978_pt1 | contig 10790 bp, 10 predicted proteins | sample MGYA00519762_ERZ857801 | MGnify/ENA primary metagenome ERZ857801 (study PRJEB31778, sample SAMEA3449368) | human gut metagenome | biome: human gut; feature: human-associated habitat; material: faeces | place: United Kingdom | collected 2010/2012 ...
TAATTCCCCCATGAATGGGGGATAGGGGGCTGAAGTGTCGAAGACACTTTGTTCTATGGAATCTTTCATTTTTATAGCAGAATCACTCCATTGCCGGCTCCGATTCTGTCAGCCCCTGCTGCGATTAATTCTTCTGTAAATGCGCGGGTGCGGATACCGCCGCTTGCCTTTACCTGTAAACGATCCCCGACTGTTTCTTTCATCAGTTTTATATCTTCGATGGTTGCTCCGCCAGTGGAAAAGCCAGTGGAAGTCTTGACAAAAGCTGCTCCCGCTTCCTCGGAAAGCTGGCATGCTTTTCTTTTTTCCTCTTCTGTCAAAAGGCAGGTCTCAATTATGACTTTGACGATTGCCGGTTTGGAGGCGTCTACTACCGCTTTAATATCATCTCTTACAAAATCCCAGTCTTTGTCTTTCACAGCACCGATATTGATAACCATATCGATTTCAGAGGCACCTGCTTTTACAGCTTCTAAGGCCTCAAAAGCTTTTGCGGATGTCATCATAGCTCCTAGAGGGAAGCCGACAACACAGCAGGTTTTGACATCTGTTCCCTTTAGCTCTGAAGCGACAAGCGCAGCATGGCAGGTGTTTACGCAGACAGACGCAAACCCATGCTCCCTGGCTTCCTGACAATAACGGATGATCGTTTCCTTTGTAGAATCTGCTTTTAACATAGTGTGATCGATTTTCTTTGCAATATTCATTATTCTCCTCCTGTATTCCATAAATAAAATTAGATAATGGTACGTATTTTGGTTCTGTACTGACAGATACCTTAATTTATGATTATTATACCATAGACAAAACAGAAAAACAACTGAAACCGCTTTTATTTTTATAGGGGGGGGGGCAAATGGTAAAAATATACAAAAAATAATATAAAATTATATGAAAATTGACGTTTTAATGAATGATAGTGAGTTTTGGATTGACTATATTGGAATTAAATGGTATGGTTGACTTAAGAAAAGTGAAAGCGGTTTCAAAAAATGTTTCATAGAAACAGAACAGAAAATTGAAAAACGGGAGGGTGCAAAATGAGCAAGGTTGTTGTATTTGGCAGTTTTGTAGTAGATTTGATGGCACGAAGTCCTCATCTGCCAGTTCCAGGGGAGACGGTAAAAGGTTCCGTCTTCAAAATGGGGCCGGGAGGAAAAGGTTTCAATCAGTGTGTAGCTGCTCACAAAGCAGGATCAGACGTTGTGATGATAACAAAACTGGGAAAAGACAGTTTCGCGGATGTGGCGCTCAACACAATGGATGAATTGGGGATGACGAAAGAGAGTCTCTTTTATTCAGATGATGTAGAAACGGGAATTGCATTGATTTTGGTGGATGAGAACACAAGTCAGAATGAAATTATCATTGTACCTGGTGCATGTAACACGATTACGCCGGAGGAAGTAGCAAAAATTGAAAACGTTATAAAAGAAAGTGAATATGTTCTGCTTCAGTTAGAAGTAAACCAGGATGCAAATGAGTTGGTTGCAGATATGGCAAACCGGTACGGATGTAAAGTGATTGTTAATACAGCTCCGTATGCAAAAATCAGTGATGAGTTTCTATCAAAAGCCTATATGGTTACGCCAAATGAAGTAGAAGCAGAAGAGCTGACAGGAGTACATGTAGATAGTCTTGAATCGGCACATGAAGCGGCGGAATACTTCTATAAAAAAGGTGTACAAAAAGTGATTATTACGCTTGGTTCAAGAGGAGTATTTGTTTCATCAGATGGAAGAGAAGAAATTGTTCCTGCATTTAAAGTAGACGCGGTAGATACGACTGGGGCGGGAGATGCATTTAATGGAGGGTTACTTGCAGCACTCTCCGAAGGAAAAGACATATGGGAGGCGGTACGATTTGCAAACGGGCTCGCAGCGCTTTCTGTACAAAAAATGGGAACCACCCCGTCTATGCCGAAACTAGAAGAGATTAGGAAATTTTTAGAAACACATTAAAGATTCATATATAAAAAGGAGGAAGAGAAATGTTAAAAGGTATTCCAACAAGAATTGGATCCGACCTGCTGAAAGCGCTTGCAGACATGGGACACGGCGATTTGATTGTAATTGCAGACGACTTTTACCCGCCGGTTACAAAAACTCCTGGCGGGATCAGTATTCAGGCGAAAGGAAATACGGCGCCGGAGATGATTGAAGCTATTTTGCAGCTTATGCCGCTGGATGTAGAGTATTGTGAACATCCGGTAGAGTATATGGTGCCGGACAAGGATGCGGGCATCACAATGGAAAGACCGAAGGTATGGGATGACGCGATTGCCGCTGTAGAAAAGAACGGATATAGTGCAGGGCAGGTAGGAGAAATTGAGAGAACGAAATTTTATGAAAAAGCAGGAAGAGCCTATGTAACTGTATGCACCAGTGAGAGACAGCCATATGGATGCTTTATTATGCAGAAAGGTGTTTTGTAAAAAGAAATTCAAACGCTTATTGTCGGGTGACAATTTAAGTAAAATAAAAAGGAGGAAAACTTATGAAAATGAAAAAGTTGGTAGCAGCGGTATTAGCGGGAACAATGGTGCTTTCTCTTGCGGCGTGCAGTAAGGGTGGAGATTCCGGCAAAGCTTCTGGAGGAGGAGACGGAGAAACTTATACAATCGTATATTTGACTCCTTCTACGGCTTCCCAGTTCTGGACTTATGTAGGAATTGGAATTGAAAATGCCATGAAAGATATGGAAGAAGAACATGGCGTAAAAATTGATTTCTCAACAGTAGGGCCGGCAGAGGAAAGCCAGACAGAAGAATATGTAACGGCATTTGAGCAGTGTATTGCAAAGCAGCCAGATGCGATTGTGACAGCGACACTGGCGATTGATGCGACAGTTCCAAAAGCACAGGAAGCTACAAATGCAGGAATCGTGCTGAATTTTGTAAACTGTGGCCTTGGTGTGGGAGATGACGGGGCCCATGAAGAAGCATACAATCAGTTCTATTATTGCTCTAACGATACCATTGGAGAGATGGCAGCAGAGGCATTCCTTGACATTGCAGCAGAAAAAGGCATTTCAACAGAAGAAGGCGTTCTTGGGATGAATACAAATGTTGAAAACGAAGCGCTGAACCACAGAGTTGACAGCTTCCGTGCATATATCGAAGAGAACGCACCGGGATTGGAAATGACAGATACATATTATAATGGAAACGTAGTAGAAACAGCACAGTCTAATGCTGAAAATATCATCTCTACATATGGAGACAAACTGATGGGTATGTACTCCGGAAATAATATTACAGGCGACGGCGTGTGTCTTGCTGTACAAGGTTCTGGAATTGCAGATAAGATCGTAAATGTTGCGGTAGATTCTGATGATACAGAGATAGCAGCCCTGGAGGGTGGTTATCTGGATGCGATTATTGTGCAGGATGCTTACGCACAGGGATATAAATGTATGGAAAATGCGATTCTGACGCTGATTAACGGAGAAAATCCGGAAAGTGAAAAACAGGTAAACTGCCCGCCAGTAGTTATCACAAAGGATAACATGAATGAGGAGGAAATGCAGGATCTGCTTGACCCGACACGACTGCAGAAATAAGAAAGGTGCTTGGAACAGAATAGTAGTTTGATGAATCTAGGGAGGCTGTAGGAAATTGGTGAGATTTGCCGCTGCCTCCCGTTGTTATCAGAAAGGATGGAATTATGAGCGAGACAATTATGAAGATCGACCACATAAGCAAATTTTATCCTGGCGTCACAGCGTTGAACAATGTGAGTTTTGAGATTAAAAAAGGTGAAGTTCACGCTCTATGCGGTGAAAACGGTGCGGGAAAATCCACACTCATCAAATGTATTATGGGAGTCGAGAAACCAGATGAGGGAAAGGTTTCGATGAACTATAACGGAGAATGGATAGTCAATGCCAACGCGTTGGAAGCGCAGAGTCACGGTGTATTCGCCAATTATCAGCATGTCAATATTGCCTTGGATTTAAGCATTGCTGAAAATTACTTCCTGGGCAGACAGCCTAAGACAAAACTCAAAATGGTGGACTGGAGGAAAATGCAGGAAGACAGCCAGAAGATTATCGATAAATTTGAGATGAACGTTAATCCGAATGAGAAAATAAAAACCCTTCCGATTGCTATGCAGGCGATGGTGACGATCAGCAAAATATCGGTAAATGATGACATCAGGGTAGTAATTTTTGATGAACCTACAGCACTTCTGGAAAATGAAAAAGTAGATATTCTTTTCAAGTTTATAGCAGAGCTGAAAGAAAGGGGAGTCAGTATTATCTATATTTCTCATCGTCTGGAAGAGGTTATGGATATCTGTGATACAGTTACAGTTTTAAAAGATGGTACATATGTGGATACAAAACCAATTTCAGAGGTGACGAAGGATTCTCTGATTGCCATGATGGTAGGACGTGAAATGTCAGATATTTATAATATCAAACATCAGGTTCCGGGAGAAGAAATCTTAAAAATTGAGAATTTTACAGACAGCAAACATTTTAAAAATATTAATTTCAGCTTGAAGAAAGGCGAGATCCTAGGATTTGTCGGATTGGTTGGAGCAGGCCGAAGTGAAATTATGCGTGCGCTGTGCGGAGTGGAAAAAAGGCTGTCTGGTGATGTATATGTAAAAGGGAAGAAAGTGAACATCAAAAATCCAAGCGATGCTATGAAATACGGAATCAGCTTTCTGACAGAGGACAGGCGGACAGACGGGCTCGCACTTCAACTTCCAATTAAGACGAATATCAATATGAATTCCTACGAAATGATAAGCAAAGGCGGCGTGATCTCTCTGAAGGAGGAAAACAACAGGGCAGAGGATTATTCAAAACGTGTAAATGTCAAGACACCGAGTGTAATGCAGCTTGTGGGTAACCTGTCAGGAGGAAATCAACAGAAGGTCGTTATTGCAAAATTGCTGTGCTGCGATCCGGATGTCCTGATTTTTGATGAACCTACAGTCGGCGTGGATGTGGGGGCAAAGGAAGAAATTTATAAAATTATGGAAGGACTGACAGCACAAGGGAAATCCATTATTCTGATTTCGTCTTACCTGCCGGAAGTTATGGGGCTGTCTGACCGGTTGATTGTTATGGCGCAAGGAAAGATAACAGGCGAATTTGCAGGGGAAGAACTGGCAGGCTTAAGAGAAGAAGATGTTCTGAAACGGGCATCCATTGAAGGTTAGGAGGGGCATTATGAATCATGCAAAAAAAGGAAAAAACAGTTCTTTGACCAGCGTGTTCCAAAAGACGGAATTTACGCTTGGCATTATTATAGTGGCGCTGTTTATAGTTGCCACAGTAGGGACAGATAATTTCTGTACAGTATATAATATTACAAACCTGATGAAACAATGTGCGATCATCGGTGTACTGGCAGTAGCGCAGACAATGATTATTATTACAGGCGGCATTGATATAAGCTGCGGCGCTATTACAGGGTTATCCTGTATGGTTCTTGCGCTCTTGCAGAGAGATACAGATGTAAACTTTTTCCTGACACTGATTATAGCGGTAGTCGTATCCGTCATTTGTGGTCTGGTAAATGGAATTATCGTATATGAATTCCAGGTTCCGGCTATGATTGCCACCTTAGGTACACAGACAATCATATATGGTACTGTAAAGATTATAAGCGGTGCCCTTACAGTCAGCGGCCTGGATCAGAGGCTTCTGGATATGGGAAATACAAATATCGGCGGTATTTTACCTGTTCTTGCTATTTTCTGGGTGATTGTATCAGTGATCATCTTTCTTGTTCTTAAATTTACTATCTTCGGACGGAACTTGTATGTAATAGGCAGTGGAGTAGAGGTAGCAAAGCTATGTGGTATCAAAGTACGCGGTATGTTTTACACCGTATATGCTTTTGCAGGTCTGCTGTATGGCATTGCCGGAATTATGCTTGCAGCACGTGTACAGAGTGCACTGCCGACAGGTGGAGAAGGATATGAAATGAATGCCATCGCGGCGGCTGTTATCGGAGGTGCATCACTGACAGGAGGAAGAGGTGCAGTAGCGGGGACGATTTTGGGTACTATATTGATGACGTTAATTAATAATGCAGGAGTGCAGTTTGGATTAAATACGCATGTACTGTCGATTACAAGTGGTGTACTGATTATTTTGGCAGTAACAATGGATATGCTTAAGGCAAGGAAAAAAGGATAGTACAGTTTAGAAAATATAACCCCTCGTTTTTCGGTATTCCGAAAGACGGGGGAGAGTTAAACTTTAAGGTGTATACAGCCTGTTTTTTTTCGACGAAATCTCTCAGTATTTTGTAATCAGTGCCCCTCTCTTTACAAGAATGCGTGTGTCTTTGTAAAAAGAGGATATGTAGTAATAAAATACCGCTTTATGATAGTTGACATATTCTCAAATTGTTGCTATCTTGTAAAAAGCTAAATAATTGCCAAATAGGGCGAAGGAAAGGTGTTTTCATGAATATCTATGATATAGCAAAAGAAGCGGGAGTGTCGCCGTCTACGGTTTCCAGAGTATTAAACAATAGAGACAATGTAAAAAAGGATACCAGGGAGAAGGTGCTTCAGGTGATAGAAGGCAAGGCATACAAACCCAACCTGCTTGCCAGATCCTTAAGTGTGGGAGTGTCGCGGAATATCGCGTTTCTGGTTCCTGATATTGAGAATCCTTTTTTCAGCAAGGTACTGCATGGTATTTCAGACTGTGCAATAGAGAAGGACTATAATGTTTTCATGTTTGGTACTGATGAAAATACAGAGCGTGAACATAAAGTTCTTGAAAATCTAAAACTAGAAATGATAATGGGGCTGATTATCACGCCGGTATCCGAGAAGGATGAAGAGACAGTAGAATTTCTGAAACGATTTGAACAGCAGGGAATTCCAATTGTACTGGTGGATAGAGATATTCGTGGCTGCAAATTTGACGGCGTTTTTTCAAATGATGTAGAAAGTGCCTGTGAGGCAGTAGAGTGTCTGATTGAGGAAGGACACAAAAAAATCGGTGTTATAACCGGACCGGAAACATCAAAACCAGGATATGACCGCTGTGCAGGATATAAAAGAGCACTGAAAAAGCATAACATTGAAATCAATGAGAACTACATTGTCAGAGGGGGCTTTAAGGAAGAAGGCGCCTATTGTGCAATGAAAGTACTCATGGAACAGAAGGAACCTCCAACCGCGGTTTTTTCCTGTAATAATATGACAACACTAGGCTGCTTGAGATATATGCAGGAAAAGGGCATGAAGCTGACACGAGACATTTCCATGGTTTGTTTTGATGAAATAAAGGAACTGGAATATACGGACATTCGCCTGACATCTGTGGCAAGACCTATCTATGAGATGGGATATGAGGCGATGCATATTTTAGAAAAGCGATATGAAGACAAGGAAAAGAGAGGATCGGACAGATATATCATTAGAAGGCATACAGTAAATCCAAAGCTTGTAAAACGTGGTTCTGAAAAATACTTGCAATTTTAATGTGAAAGTATTATAATATTTTCCGTGCAGATGTAGTTCATCGGTAGAACACCAGCTTCCCAAGCTGGGGAGGCGGGTTCGATTCCCGTCATCTGCTTTACGGAGATTCCCTGTATGATATAGCAGTTTAGCACTGTAATCATGCAGGGATTTTTTATTGTACTAGGAAACTTTGTTTCCTATACAATAAAACCCTCTGGGGATGCGCACGCCGCAATAAGGAAATTTTACCGCTTTGCGGTATTGCGGCGGCTATTTATCTCTTTCTCTGGCAGAAAAGGTTTGGATAAGCTGTTCTCTTTTTTCTTTAGGTATTTCCTGTATAGAAAGAACAGGTGCAGGCGTTCCTTCATAAGGGAGGAGCGCCTTTTCATACCATGACACATCTCGCCATTTTCCGCATTTATATCCTGTATTATGATAGGTTCCAAGACAAGAAAAGCCCAGAGCAGTGTGCAGGTGTTCACTTTTTTTATTGGGAATAGTGATCCCACTGTAAACAGTATGCACCCCCTGCTCTTGGAGCAGTGCGATTAAGAGTCGGTACAATTTTTGTCCGAATCCTCTGGAAGTATAATTCTCATCCAGATAAATAGATAATTCTGCGTTCCACTGATAAGCAGCACGTTCCATCTGGCGGTGTGCATAGGCGTATCCTATGATTTTCTTATCTTCCTCACAGACAAGATAAGGGTAAAATGCAGAAAACGTCCGGATACGTTCTTGGAATTCTTCTATGGAAGGAAGGGTCTCTTCGAATGTGATAGGAGTATCAATATACTGAGCGTAAATTTTCAGCAAATCTTCTGTATCAGATAAGCGGACAAATCGGATAGTCATAGGCAGGCTCCTTTTCTATGTAAATTATGAACAGTTCCAGACAACATTATAGCAAATCCAGGAAGCGGGAAAAAGTATTTTCGATCTTAAGAAATTCTTAAACAAATTCCCATACAAATATTTCAATCTTTTCTATAGACTGGAAAAGGAATAAGTATCCGAAACAGAAGATCGGGAAAAAGGAAAGATGAAGGAGGGGCGGTGTGAAAAAAATTATAGAAGTGAAAAACCTATATAAGCTGTACCGTGTCGGGGACTCTGCTGTACGGGCGTTAGACGGGGTAAACTTTGAGATATACGAAGGAGAATTCTGCGCTATTGTCGGAACTTCTGGTTCTGGAAAATCCACACTTTTGAATATGCTGGCGGGCCTGGAGAAGCCGACGAAAGGTGAGATCGTGATAGACGGACATCATATAGAGGGATTGAAAGAGGACGAACTGGTAAAATTTAGGAGAGAAAATGTGGGATTTATTTTTCAGTCCTTTCACTTAATCGGAACGATGACTGCATTGGAAAATGTCGCTCTGCCGTTAAGCTTCAGAGGGGAAGCGCGAGATATCCGTTTGAAAAAAGCGGATAGGATGTTGGATCTTATGAGTCTTAAGAAGCATAAGAAGCACATGCCAAATCAAATGTCAGGCGGACAGCAGCAAAGAGTGGGAGTGGCGCGCGCGCTCGTGACGGATCCCAAAATTATATTTGCTGACGAGCCTACAGGTAATCTGGATTCTCATACTTCGGAAGAGGTCATGCGGCTGATGCAAAAAATTGTGCAGGAACAGAAACGGACACTTGTTATGGTAACACACGACAATCATCTCGCAGAATATGCAGACAGAGTATTCCATATTATAGATGGGAAAATTGTAAAGATAGAAAACTTAGGAGGGAAAAACCATGAAATTGATTAAAAGGACAGCAAGCCTGCTCTGCGCGGCTTTATTAATGGCAGGAATATTTGCGCCGGCGGGAGTCAGAGCAGGAGATGCGGCAATTCCGCAGATTAAACTTTCTGTGGGAAAAGGACAGAATACACCTACATATAAGGCAGGAGAGAAGGTGAAACTGGAGCTTAATATATTGAATCAAGGGACAGCGCCGGCGAAAAATGTGACGGTAACGCCTGTCCTTGAAGATGCGGCGTCCTGGCCGTTTGATATTGACAGTATGAATTATGAGCAGGAGCTGGGAGAAATACCGGCAGGAGGAGAGGCGAAAACTGTATCCTGGGACTTTCAGGTGCGCTCAGATGTAGAGAGCAAATCTTACCGGTTAGATTTTGAGGTCAAATATGAATCGGAAGATGGCAAATCGGAGAAAGAGAACAAGTATGTCTATGTGAAAACCGTTGCAAAACAGACAGAGGAGCAGGGTGGAACGCAAAACGGCGGGGAAGGTGAACCGTCAGGAACAGGAGACGACGGAAGCGGCATACAGACATACGGAATGGACGGTGGAGGCATAGTCAACAGCGATCCCGTAGTGTCAGGCGGCGGTTCAGGGAACGCGTCCGTACCTCGCGTCATTGTGACCGGCTTTAGTACAGAACCGGGGGAAGTGAAGGCGGGGAGTGACTTCAAGCTGGTGGTACATGTAAAAAATACGGCGTCCTGGACAGGAGTATCCAACATGTTGTTCGATTTCCAGGCGCCCTCCTCCGGTACGGAAGCAGCGGCAGAAGCGCCCGCGTTTCTTCCCTCTTCTGGTTCTAGTTCTGTTTATTTGGAGAGTATTCCGGCAGGGGAGACAAGAGATATTGCAATTGAGCTGAATGCAAGGGCGGATTTGGTACAGAAGCCGTACAGCATTGCAATGTCGATGAAATACGAGGATGGAAGTCAGACACAGTACGAGGGAAATTCCAGTTTGGCGATTCCAGTAAAACAGGCTGCACGGTTCGAATTCAGTGAGATTAAGGCTGCCCCCGAAAGTATTGCAGTGGGGGAAGAGGCAAATATCACCTGCAGCTTATACAACACAGGACGGATTAAATTATATAATGTAAAGGCAAAATTTCAGGGAGACGGGATCGAAGGCGATGAAATTTTTATAGGAAATCTGGAATCAGGAGCGACAGGAACAATTGACGGGATTGTGACAGGGACCTCTGAGACAACAGAAAATACCAAATGTAAAATGGTAGTAAGCTATGAAGATGAAGCGGGAAAAGCCTCTACAGTAGAAAAAGAATTTTCTCTGGGAGTGACTGCACAGGCAGAACCGGCAGATATGTCAGCTATGATGACGCAGGAAGAGGAAAAAGGGCTCCCCCTCCTGCCTATCCTTTTGATTGTTCTGCTTCTGGTGATTGTAGTTGTAGTGGTGATAGTAGTTAAGGTGAGAAAGAAAAAGAAGACAGCCATGGAAGAGGAGGAGTTGTTAGATGAGGTGGACCGATTTATTGAGGATGAGCATATCGAGCCTTAGGCGCCGGAAGCTTCGTACATTTCTGACAATTCTTGGGGTGGTAATCGGAACAGCCTC
>ERZ857801.3526-NODE-3526-length-10783-cov-3.433166_pt1 | contig 10783 bp, 10 predicted proteins | sample MGYA00519762_ERZ857801 | MGnify/ENA primary metagenome ERZ857801 (study PRJEB31778, sample SAMEA3449368) | human gut metagenome | biome: human gut; feature: human-associated habitat; material: faeces | place: United Kingdom | collected 2010/2012 ...
CGTAAAATTCTCTCTGCTATTTTGTCATTAAGCGTTGTTTTTATCGCTTTAGCAGCTGTTTTATTTCTCTTCATTCCCCAGCTGGTCCATTCTATTTCATCACTTATTATGAATATCTCAGAACTCTCAGAGGAACTGTCACAAATTGTAGAAAGTGTTCTGTTACGTTTTCATATGACTTCTTCGCAGATTACACAGGTTCAAATCAAACTGAGCGATTTTGCCAGTCAATTAATTTTAGCATTAGAAACACTTTTACAAGATGCAAAAAACCTGATTTCAACATTCGTATCAGGCATCTTAGATGTCATGATGGGATTTGTGATTAGTGTTTATCTTATTTTTTCTAAAGAAAAGCTTTTAAAGAAAGGAAAACATCTTTGTTATGTGTTTATTTCAGAAAAATGGTTAAATCGATTAATTAAACTTTATCGCTTAATCAATAAAGTCTTTAAAAACTTTATTAACAGCCAAATCATAGAAGCTGTGATTATTGGTGTCATGTGTTATGTAGGATGCTTAATTCTTCAAATTCCCTATGCTTCAACATGTGCTATCATTATTGGTTGTACCAATATTATCCCTTATTTTGGACCCTTTTTCGGAACAGCTTTTTGTGCTATACTTTTATTATGTGAATCATTATCAAAATCACTTTTATTTATTGTATTTGGAACAGTGATTCAACAAATTGAATCCAATTTGATTTATCCACATGTGGTAGGCAATTCAGTGGGATTATCACCACTACTTGTTTTATTTACAGTAATAGTAGGTGGACGTCTTTTTGGTATTGCTGGAATGATCTTTGGATTACCTGTGATGTCCATTATTTATGAACTCTTAAAAGATTATATTCATACACGCGAAGCTCAGCTTCGCACAAAAGAGAATTCTGCATAAGAAAGGAATATGTATATGATTGATATACGAGGAAAGAAATATGGAACTGATTAATGTTTTTATTATTTTAATTATTTTATCATTAGATTGTTTTGTTGTGGTTATGGAAAAGGGAGCTGTAATGCCTTTTCTTTCATGGAAGAAGATTAGCCAATATAGTGTTTTGTTTGGAATTGTATCGTTGATGATGCTTTTACTTGGTTTCTTTGTTGGAGGAATTTTTACATCTTACATTTTAAGAGAAATTAATCGTATGGTATTAGCAATGTTATTTATTTTAATGGGAAGTCGATTTTTATATAATGCATTTTCTAGAGGAAAATTTTTTGAAGGATTGGATGAAAATATTGATTTTAAACATATGAGTCGCTTGGCTTTTTCAACATCTATTGATTTATTTTTATTAGGTGTGGGTCTTCGTATTGTTGGAGTCGATATAATGACTATGGCCATATTAACAACCTTGGTGACATTTTTGTTTGTTTTGATAGGTTTAAAGATTGGTCAGATGTTTGGAGTTAAATATCAAAAACAGGTCTATTGTATTGCAGGAATCCTATTATATATGAGTTCCCTGGTTTTGGTATTTTAAGAGAACTGGATATTGGTGAATGCAATGAATTCTAAGAATAATACAAAAGATTTATTAGCGGATAGTTTAAGAGATTTGATGTTGAAAAAGCCATTTGAAAAAATTACGATTAAGCAGATCTGTGATGCCACAGGTGTGATACGTATTGTTTTTTATAATTATTTCTCTGATAAATATGCTGCTTTGGAATATATTGTTTATCGTGATCTTTATGAAACAGCATATCCTTATATTCAAAGTCGAGATAGACATGAAGCTTTTCGGGTTGTAATATTTGCTATTCAAAAAAATATTGAATTTTATCGAGTTGGTTACCAGATTGTTGGACAGAATAGTTTTGAAGAAGCTATCTATAAAGCTGTTCATCAAATTATTCATGATTTCGTTAGTCATATGGATGGTGAAATTCCAATGATGGATAAGTTTTCTACAGATACATTTACGAAGTTTCATGCAATTGTCATCAGTGCTGGAATCAAGGAATATGTGAAGACAAATAAAGAAGTTGAACCGAATTATTTAATTGAACTCTATGAATGGTTAATTTCTTCCAGTGAGAAAGTTTTAGAGAGAAAATAAACATTTTCGTCAAAATGTCTATATGTTTATAAGTCAATAAATTGTATACTAAGAGTAGGAAAAGAATTTCTACTCTTTTTATAATCACAAGAATGGAGGGCTGAACATGATTATTTCGCATTATGAAGATAAAGATACACTTATTCAACAGTTAAACAGTGATGAAAATAAGGGGTTATCTTCTTTACAGGTAGAAGAGAATAGAAAGAAGTATGGGAATAATTCTTTAAAGGCGAAAAAGAAAAAGACTTTCTTTCAAAAATTCATGGAACAGTTTAAAGATGTTATGATTATTATCCTATTGATTGCAGCAGTCATTAGTTTTATCGTTGCTTTTTCTGAAGATGATATGGCAGCATTCTTTGAACCGATATTGATTGTTGCGATTGTTGTAGTGAATGCCCTGATGGGTGTTCTTCAGGAAAATAAAGCAGAAAAAACGATGGAAGCTTTGATGCAGTTATCTTCACCACATGCTAGAGTCATCAGAGATGGCAAACAACAGATGATAGATGCTAAGGATCTGGTTGTGGGTGATATCTTGATTTTACAAGATGGTGATTATGTTCCAGCTGATGCACGTTTGTTGGAAGAATCTAGCTTAAAGGTTGAAGAATCAGCGTTAACTGGAGAAAGTGTTCCGGTTGAAAAAGATGCCATTCAACCAGTAGATTTAGAAGCGCCATTGGCAGAACGCTTTAATATGGTCTTTTCCGGATGTAGTATTCTTTATGGAAGTGCCAAAGCCATTGTGACACAGACAGGTATGAATACTGAGATGGGAAAAATTGCCAAGCTGATAGACAATGAAGTTGAAATGAAAACACCGCTTCAAATGAAACTGGCCCAGTTAGGAAAGTATTTAGGTGTTTTAGCTTTAGTGATTTGTCTTGTCATCTTTGTGATGGGAATTATTGATGGCATGGATATCTTAGAAATCTTTATGACATCTGTTTCTTTAGCTGTTTCAGCAATTCCTGAAGGTTTACCAGTTATTGTGACTATTGTTTTATCTATTGGTGTCAGTCGTATGACACAGCATAAAGCCATTGTTAAAAAATTACCAGCTGTTGAAACTTTAGGAAGTACATCTATTATTTGTAGTGATAAAACAGGAACGTTAACACAAAATAAAATGACACTTGTCAAGATGTATACAGCTCAAGAAAAACAGTTGAAAGATATTGATCAAACGCAAAGTGATGCAGATATGAATTTATTAAAAGCGGCTGTTTTGTGTTGTGATGGCGATATTGAAGTCAAAGATGGTGAAGAAAAACCATTAGGAGATCCTACAGAAACATGTCTTGTAGCGGCATTGATGCATAAAGGTATCACTAAACAACAAGTGAATGATCAATATCCACGATTATTTGAATTGCCATTTGATTCTAATCGTAAATTAATGACAACAGTCAATCAGATTGGTAATAAAAGATATGCGATTGTCAAAGGGGCCTATGATGTTTTGGCATCACGTTGTTTAGATGAGAACATGGATGTTATTAATGACACAATGCTACAAATGAGTCAACAGGCCTTGCGTGTTATCGCAGTGGGTTATAAAGAAGTTAATGACAATGAAAGTGATTATGATAATGACTATTTGGAGAATGATTTACATTTTGCAGGTCTATTAGGTATGATTGATCCACCTCGACCAGAAGCGAAAAAAGCTGTTGCACAGTGTCAAAAAGCAGGCATTAAGCCAATTATGATTACCGGTGATCATGTCGTAACAGCAGGGGCTATCGCTAAAGAATTAGGTATTTTAAATGAAGGTGATATGGCGATTACTGGTGTGGAATTAGATAATATGTCTGATGAAGAATTTGATAACAAAGTTACACATATTTCCGTCTATGCCAGAGTATCACCAGAAAATAAGATTCGTGTTGTGAAAACATGGCAGAAAAAAGGTTATATTGTTTCAATGACAGGTGATGGCGTGAACGATGCGCCAGCATTAAAAGCTTCTGACATTGGCTGTGCAATGGGAATTACTGGAACTGATGTTGCTAAAGGGGCAGCAGACTTGACATTAATGGATGACAATTTCTCAACGATTGTGGCAGCGGTCAAGGAAGGACGAGGTATTTATAACAATATTCGTAAAACAGTTGGTTTCTTATTAGGAACAAATATTGGTGAAGTTGTCCTTGTCTTTTTATCAATGCTGTTTTGGAAACAGGCTCCATTATTATCTATGCAGTTACTATGGGTAAACTTAGTTACTGATAGTTTACCAGCCATTGCTTTAGGAACGGAACCTATTGAAGATGATGTTATGGATGAAAAACCTAGACATAAAGATGAAAGTTTATTTGCTCATGGTTTAGGTATACAGGTTATTTTACAAGGGTTTATGTTTGGTTGTTTAGCTTTAACAGCTTTTCGTTTAGGATGGCGTGAAACGGGTAATATTGAAGTAGGAAGAACAATGGCATTTATGGTATTGTCATTATCTCAAATTATTCATGCCTATAACATGCGTTCATCAAAGTCTTTATTTAAGATTGGTATCTTTAAAAATAAGAATTTAAATAAAGCTGCTTTGATTTCTATCTTCATGGTATTGATTGTTTTATTTGTTCCAGCTGTTAACCATATCTTTGGATTAGAAATATTATCTTTACATTTCTATATCAGTGCTTTGATTTTATCATTTGTACCTGTTTTGGTTTTAGAAATTGTCAAAGCTTTTCATCTTTTGAAATAAATGTTAACATAGATATGATAGCTATCTGGCTATCATATCTATATGTTTAAGGAGGATTTCAATATGCATAAACTCAAAGAGAAAAGCGAAGCAATCAAAGCGGAAATTCATGAACATAAAGCCTCTTTTACAGTCTATATATTATTAAGAGCCATTATTTTTATGGTCATGATTTTACAATTATGGAATCGTAATTATGAAAATGTGTTTTTATGTATTTTATCTTTGTTTTTGATGATTGTGCCAAGCTTTATTCAGGCAGAATTTAAAATAGAATTACCAAGTTTATTAGAAATCATTATCTTTTTATTTATTTTCAGTGCAGAAATTCTTGGTGAAATTTCATCATTTTATATTTATTTCCCTATGTGGGATACCATATTGCATACTTTAAATGGATTTTTATGTGCTGCTATTGGTTTTTCTTTAGTAGAAATTATGAATAATGATAAACGACTTAAGTTTACTTTATCACCTCTTTTTATGAGTGTTGTTGCTTTTTGTTTTTCCATGACCATTGGTTCTTTATGGGAATTATTTGAGTTTGGTATGGACCAGTTCTTTAATTTTGATATGCAAAAAGATACTGTGATACATGCTATTCACTCTGTTGTTTTGGATCCAACAAAAAGTAATATACCTATTACCATTGCCCCTATTAATGAAGTGTTGATTAATGGTCAGAACTTAGGTTTAGGTGGTTATCTGGATATTGGTCTGATTGACAGTATGCTGGATCTGGTTGTGAATTTTGTTGGAGCTTTTATTTTTTCAATATTTGGTTTCTTTTATAGTAAGAAGAAAGAAAAGAAGAATTTTATTCAACAGTTTATTCCTATAAAGAAGGAGTGAGAGGAAGAGATATGAAAACAAAACAGTCAAAACTATTATATTTTGTTAGTGGTATTTATATCGTGACGCTTTTATTTGCTTTTGTTTTAAATATACAAAAAGGAAATCTCAAAGATATCATGATGTGTTTTGTTGCCTGTATAACACCATGGCTTTTTCCAATTCTTATGCGTTTGTTTTATTTGAAAATGACAGATGAAATCAAAATCATTAATGTGATTTTTATATACTTTGCTTCACTGGTAGGAAGTTCATTAGCTGGATATACATTACCTTTCTATGATAAAATTGTCCATTTTTTCAGTGGAATTCTTGCCAGTATTATCGCAATGATTCTTTATTGCATGATTAAAAAACAACGCACTATTTATAATAAGCAGGATTATATTCTTTTTTTTATATTTATGATGACAGTTAATTTATCAATTGCTGTTATTTGGGAGTTTTATGAATATTTTATGCTTGTCTTTTTCAATAATGACTGTATTCTACATTACACAACAGGTGTCCATGATGCCATGACAGATATGCTTTATGCACTTGGTGGTGGATGTGTAGTGCTATTGGAAATGATTGCTCATAGAAATCGTCAGGAGTCACCTTTCTTTATGCGTATTGTTGAAAAATTCTATGATTGTAATATGAATGATCAATCATAGATATATAATCAGGAAAAGAGGATGAAGATGTTAAAAAAACAAGGATAAAACCGCAATATATTGTTGAAATTGTGAATGATGATATGATTAAGTGTCAACGTTATGATAATCAAACAGAATATACATACTTTGAAAGATTCGCTGCATCAAAGAATCTTAAAAAGGGTGATTTATTAGCGGATGATGAATTTGGAAAATTGATTTTATCAAAAAATAAACAAAAAAGAAATTTCTTTAGTCACAAACATTAAGAAATAATGATACAATATAAAAAAGAGGTGTCATTATGAAAAAATTAAAAACCATATGGTATAGCTGTTTAATCATTTATATTGTCACTTTGATATATGCTTTTTATGTCAATTGGCAAGGAAAGTATTTTGGAATGACTTTTGTTGCCTGTCTGACACCGTGGATTTTACCTGTACTCATGAAAATATTACATATCAAAGTTCCATTAGAATTTTATATCATTAATCTTGTTTTTGTTTATTTTGCCAGTCTTTGGGGAAGTTGCCTTGGAGGCTATTCAACGCCCTATTATGATAAATTTATACATTGTGCCAGTGGTGTTGTCATTTGTGAATTGATATATTTTATCTATAAATATTTTTTGAGAGAAGATCATCGTCAAAGTCTGATGTTTCTATTTTTGAATGCTGTTAATGCTTTAGTGGCTTTATTATGGGAGTTTTATGAATATGCTTTGTTAGTCTTTTTTAACTATGATGCTATTAATCATTGGACAAGTGGTGTCCATGATACATTGACAGATATGCTGGTTGCTGTGATTGGCGGGCTTGTTTTATCTTTCTATTTGATACATTTTGATCAAAGTCCCAAAGAACATTTCTTTGTGTCTTTGGAAAGAAAGATTTATCAGTTAAATCATAAAAAAAACTCATAACGATATGAAATGATACAGAGAATGAATGATCAATATTCATTCTTTTTTATATGAAATATGCGATTATCAAAAGATTAAACATTATGTATTATTGTAGATAGAGTTGTCATTTTTATACCTAAATATACAAGAAGTGGTATAAATGATAAAATATTGCCGAGGAAATAGAAACCTTGTCGTTTATGATTGTAATGATTATGTAAAGTTACGGAATTTATAAACAACAGAAAGTCTCTTAGAAGATGTGAAAAACATGGAACATGAAAATAGATGAAGAAAAATCATTTGGGAAAATCGAGATGAGATTTTCTCTTTTTTATGTAGTTGGTATTTTGATGAAAGTTTAGTATAATAGACATATGGTGGTGAGGGCAATGGAAACTTTTTATAAACAGGAAGATTTAGAAGTCTTTAGAAAATGGGTTTATTATCAGGTGACAAGTGATCCTCGCTTAAAGCTAGAAAAATATGATTCAAGAACTTATAAAATTTATTATAAAAATCGTGTTGCCAGATTTGTTGTTTGGCCTATAGGAATTGTAGAAGAAGCGATTATGGAAGGAGAAGAACTGTTATTTTATTTACATTATCAGTTTTATAACTTTCATTATGCAACCAATCTGTTTCATCGTATGATGGAAAAACTGCTTGAAGATGAAAAGCCAAATTATCATATTTTATTATGTTGTTCAGGTGGTATGACAACGGGATATTTTGCTGAAAAATTAAATAAATATTGTCAGTTAAATCATTTACCTTATCATATTGATGCAACAGCAGTTTATCAGTTAGAAAATGTTTATCAAAAATATGATTTGATTCTCATCGCTCCTCAACTCAGATATAAACAACATGAGTTATCGCAAAAATTAAAACCTGTTTTAGTAGATAATATAGATGCTTCTATTTTTGCTACTTATGATTGCCAAGCGATGATTGAACATATAGAAAAAATAATAAAGGATGAAAATAAATGAGTGAAAAAGAAAAAATGAAGGCTGGGCATTTATACCAGTCATATGATCAGGAATTATATCGTGAAAGAGAGATATGCAAACGAATGCTCTATGAATATAATCGTTATACTCCTGTCCAAAAAGAAGAAAAAGATGTTTTATTAAAGAAATTATTGAATTGTAAAGGTGAATTATGGATTGAACCACCTTTTTATTGTCAGTATGGTTACCATATTACGGTTGGTATTGATTTTTATAGTGATGTTAATCTCACCATTTTAGATCAGGGACTTGTAGAGATTGGAGATCATGTTGTCATGGGACCAAATGTGAATATCTATACTGCTTCTTATCCTTTTCATGAAGGACAAAGGATGCAAGGCTTAGAGTATGCACGTCCAGTTAAAATTTATGACTATGTCTGGATAGGTGGGAATGTGACTATTTTGCCAGGTGTTAAGATTAATCAGGGTGCTATCATTGGAGCAGGGAGTGTTGTCACTCATGATATTCCGCCATATGTAATCGCTGCAGGGAATCCATGTCAGGTGATTCGACCTATTACCAAAGAAGATCTTCATAAAAAATGGTAAATAACACAATTTGAAAAATCTTTTTACCTTGTTTTAACACTTCTTTTTGAAAGGGATGTTAAAATAACCTTGGTGGTGATAAGAGTGGATTATTTGGGATTGATTGTTCCAGGATTGTTTTTAGCCATATTAGGAGTATTAAATCAAATAGAGGGTCATGAAAAGTTATAAAAATCTTTTCAATAAAGAAAAAAGAGATTATAAGTTCGACTTACAATCTCTTTTTTTGTGTTATTATTTTTCGAAAGTTTTGTATTATATGAACTACAATCTCCATCTCTCTACCAAATAACTTCCACCTTGCTCTTCTTCCTCACCATATCCGTATCTCTACGGACATATCTATTTTAACATTTTTTTACAAGAATGCAAGAATCTTTTGTCAAATTATAAATGATTATGTGGAAGATCAGAAAAATTAATAAGTTTAATATGATTTTCTTGTATGAAAGTTTTGATTTCTGGTGAAGTTAAAAGTTCAAGTTCTTTCATACGTGGTAAGTTATAGCTGGACATATCATAGAGTCTTTGATCAAGATAAGCAGGGTGACACATGAATTCCAAAGGTCCATGATAGGATGAAAGAATTTGTGTAAAATATTGATAATTGGCATCATCATTATACATCTGATCATAAACAGGAATATAAGGATATGTATCAAGGACTTGTTCACGTTGGCGAATAGGTAAATCATATTCTAAAGCTAATCGTTTTGTAACATCCAAATGCCATGGTAATAGATGGACATGATGGTGTGAATCAATATGTGTTGGCTTATGTCCGGCTATTTCAATAAATTTGTCTATTTGAGCTTTCCATTCACGATAAAGTTCATCTTGATTAGCATGTGGTTTTCCATCAGGATAATCTTTTGGTCGAATAAAATCTCCATTTTGATCTGTATAGGATTGAGCTCCTTCTACTAAAGGACGACCAACGGTTAATACCAGGTGAACTCCAACTCCCAGTTGTGGGAATTTTTTAGCTTCTTTTAAAGCAAACTCAGCATAGGGCATATTCATCATACATGTTGTTGAAGTAATAATGCCTTGACTATGCCCTACAAGTATACCAATGGTATTGGCTTGAGTCATTCCAAAATCATCAGCATTCACTATTAATTGATTAATCATAAAAAATTACCTCCTATACATGATTATACTCGAAAAATAAAAATAGAAGTGTTTTTTTCATATTCTTAAAATAATTCTTTGAGTCTTGTAGATGATTGCTATATAATAGAAAAGAAATCAAGGAGGGTTATGATGAATAAGATTACGGGTTATACAGGATTATATGGTATTGTTGCTAATCCTATAAAACATTCCTTTTCACCAATGATGCATAATACAGCTTTTCAATACTTGGGTATTGATGATGTTTATTTGGCATTTGAGGTGGAGGAAAATCATTTTGCCAATTTTATAACAAGTGCCAGAATATTACCCATCAAGGGATTTAATGTATCCATGCCATATAAAGTGAAGATTTTATCTTATCTTGATGAATTGACTCCTGAAGCTAAACTCTGTCAGGCTGTCAATACAGTCAAAAATGATCATGGTAAGCTGATTGGTCATATCAGTGATGGAATCGGTTTTATCAAGGCCTGTGAAGAAAAACATTGGAATCTTCATCAACAGAAAATTGTTGTTTTGGGTGCTGGTGGGGCTGCTAGAGCTATTGTGGCTGCACTGACAAAACAGGCTAAGGACATTATTGTTTATAATCGCAGTCATAAGGATTGGGTTGAACAAATGAATCAACAATGTCATTGTTCTATAATATTAAAATCCTTGCAAGATATGCAATCTTTAAAAAATGATTTAAAAGATGCTTATTTGCTTATTCAAACCACAAATGTAGGAATGGAACCACATACTGATGGATGTTTAATTCCTGATGAATCTTATCTCAATAAGTCATTAAAGGTGGCTGATATTATTTATAATCCTCAAGAAACAAAGTTATTAACACTAGCAAAAGAAAAAGGTCTTGAATATATGAATGGAGAAGGCATGA
>ERZ857801.3528-NODE-3528-length-10779-cov-4.414211_pt1 | contig 10779 bp, 8 predicted proteins | sample MGYA00519762_ERZ857801 | MGnify/ENA primary metagenome ERZ857801 (study PRJEB31778, sample SAMEA3449368) | human gut metagenome | biome: human gut; feature: human-associated habitat; material: faeces | place: United Kingdom | collected 2010/2012 ...
GTTGTGCTTGGGGTCCATGCCCTCGTTGCGGAAGATACGGCCCACCTCGTACACGCGATCCATGCCGCCCACGATCAGGCGCTTGAGGTACAGCTCGGTCTCGATGCGCAGCACCATGTCCATGTTCAGGCTGTTGTGATGGGTGTAGAAGGGGCGCGCGGAAGCACCGATCTCGAACGGGGTCAGGATGGGGGTATCCACCTCCAAAAAGCCCTTCTCGTCCAGATAAGCGCGGATCTCCTTCAGGATGCGGCTGCGCTTGATGAAGGTGTCCTTCACCTCCGGGTTTGCGATCAGGTCCACATAGCGCTGACGGTAACGCATCTCGGTATCGGTCAGGCCGTGGAACTTTTCGGGCAGGGGGCGCAGGCTCTTTGCCAGCAGGGTCAACTCGGTGGCGCGCACGCTCAGCTCGCCGGTCTTGGTGCGGAACACCTCGCCCTTCACGCCGATAATGTCGCCCACGTCCAGCTTTTTAAAGGCGGCGTAGGCCTCGTCACCCAGCTCGTCGCGGCGGACATAAAGCTGGATATCGCCCTTGTCGTCGCGCAGATGGGCAAAGCTGGCCTTGCCCATGACGCGCTTGGACATCATACGGCCTGCCAGTGCCACCAGCTTGCCGCTGTCGGTCTCGTTGGGCAGTTCCTTAAATTCTTCCTTCAGGTCAGCGGAATACGCGTCCTGCGGGAACTTGGTCAGGGTAAAGGGGTCGTTGCCGGCGGCCTGCAGGTCGGCCAGCTTCTGGCGGCGCACCTGTACCTGCTCGCTCTCGGACAGACCCGCAGCGGGATTTCTCTTTTGCTCTTCCATGGTTACTCCTACTTAGTTTGCAGAATGGGTGATGGCCAGCACGGTGTACACCACGGTCTGGCCGGTGGGCAGCAGCACTTCGGCCTTATCGCCCACAGCCTTGCCCATCAGGGCGTGGCCTACGGGGCTCTCATCGCTGATCTTGCCGTTGAAGGCGTCAGCCTCGGTGCGACCCACGATATCGTATTCCTCGGCTTCGTCCTCGCCGGTCTCGCGGATGGTAACGTGGGTACCCACGGAGACGTTATCCACGCTCAGCTCGCTCTCGTCGATTATAACTGCGTTCTTGATGGTCTGCTCCAGTTCGGTGATGCGGTTCTCCACCAGACCCTGCGTATTCTTGGCCTCGTCGTACTCGCTGTTCTCGGACAGGTCGCCGTGGCTGCGGGCTTCCTTGATCTCTTCTGCCAGCTCCTTGCGGCGGACGGTTTTGAGGTATTCCAGCTCCTCCTGCATTGCCTTCAGACCGGCAGCGGACATCTTGATCTCTTGTGCCATTTGAGAATCTCTCCTTGTTATTAGCTGTATTTCTTTCGCGCAGCCACAAAGCCGCACAGGAATGCCATTTTGACTACACTATTATAATAGCAAGCCGGTGCCTTGTCAACAAAAAAGGCGGTGCTGGGGCAAAAAAAGCACGCAGAACGGAAGAACGGCAGGGGCAGAGCCGATCAAAGAGTGATACTTTCGATAATTCGTGCTCTTTTTGGGCTTTTCGCGCCATTTCCCTTCCAAAATACGATAAAATGTAATATAATGGAAGTACCGCAATACATACCCCCCCCCCGTAAATAATACGAGGGGAAAAAGGAGGTTGTACCATGAAACAAGGCAAACTTATCCGACGTGCAGTATCGGCAGCGCTAGCCGGATGCATGATGTTCACCCTCTCAGCCCCAGCTCTGGCTGAGAGCACTGATGCACTGATGCAGTTGAACATCAGCGGCAACCGTGCGGTCAGTGTGCTGGATGCGGAGAACGTCGCAGAGGAGATCAAAATCAATAATAATGTGATCGACCCGGCGGATTATGAGAACATTGTCGTCACCCCAGGCAACTATACCTTCCACTATGACCCGGTGCAGAAGATACTGACATCTACCAATACTACTAAGACGATTAATACTATTACCATTGAGGTGCCGGATGATGTTGACGTGGTGCTGGATGGCAAGGAAAACATTGCAGTCCACAACTTGACCATCAATAGAGCCCACGACGTGACAATTTCCAGCGACAACTACTCCGCTATCGGCCGCAGGGCAGTGATCACCTGCACCGGAAAAGTGACTATCAATGCACCGGAAGGCACCTATGCTATAGGCTATACGAGCAATGCAGATGGTACGCTGATCATCCACAGAGCTAACGAAGTGGAAATCGATGCATCGGGCAGTTCTCGGGTCTTGAGCGGCTATGGCAAGGCTGACATCACTTGCGACGGCCCTGTGACGATTCACGGTGAGAAAGATGGCGGCAGTGTACTCGCAAATGCTGGTAACTTTACCTACCACCGCACGGATGGTGCAGACTACGTCTACTTTACCAGCGAAGACGGGGAAGAGGGAGCCATTGATGCCGGTGTTACCCCCATTGAGGCGAATGCACGCTACAGCTATCTCCGTATTGAAGAAAAGCAGGATGCTCACCTCAAGGTGAACAATGGAACCGCCACAGCAGGCGATACAACCAGCGGAGAACTGGACAGCTTCAACGGTCAAAAAGTGACCGTCACCGCCCAGATCGATGAAACTGACGAGCGAAAATTTGACGGCTGGGAAGTAGTAAATGCTCCCGCAGGCTTTACGATCTCTGCCGAAAAACTGGCGCAGAAGGAATTTTCGTTCATCATGCCTACAGGCAATGTAGAACTGACCGCACACCACAGCAACAAGCTTGAGGTGTCCGGCGGTACTGCCAAAGTGAACGGTAACAGCAATGCAGATTTTGCCCGCCCGGGCGCAGCCGTTACCGTGACCGCAGGCAGCCCCGAGGATTACCAGTTTGACCACTGGGAGGTATCTGGCGGCAATATCGGCAAGACCGAAGAGGAGCTGAAGGTCAGCCTGAGCTTCACCATGCCGGATGCAGCCGTCAAGCTGACCGCTGTCTACAAGGCTGCTGTCAAGGTGAGCAACGGTACTGCCCAAACGGACAATACCACCGGTGAGACGGTGTATGCACTGGAGGGTGCATCCGTTACCGTGACCGGTCACGACAGCAACGCAAGCTTTTCCAAGCTCGTAGGCTGGAAGCTCAAAAAGGGCAGCCTTACTGCAATCATCGATGCGGACGGCAATAGCCTGAATGTTACGGTGGACGCAGAAAACAATTATCTGCTGGATGCCAGCGGGGCAAAGATCAAAAACGAAACTTTTATGTTCACCATGTCTGACAAGCCTGTGGAACTGAGTGCTGTCTACAGTATTCCCGCCATCGCAATGAGTCTGCCGGTCATCGTGGAAGGCGGTACAATCAATGGCACGCAGGACAGCTTTGTGCGCGTAAAGGCGGGCGAAAAAGTCACGATCAAGGCTGATGCACCTGCTGAAAACATGCAATTCCATCACTGGAAAGTGGAAGAAGGCACCAGCGCGGACTTTGGCGTAACGGTCGGCACGCTTGGCTCTGATATGGAGCAGGGTACTGAGGAGATCGCATTCATCATGCCCCGGGGTGCTGTCAGACTGACAGCACAGTGGTCCGCTACTCCGGCGACCCGACCCGATCCAGATCAGCCGCTGGACGAGGATTTCGGTGTTGATACTCCTCAGCCGAAGCCCGAACCTGAAGAGCCCGAAGAGCCCGAAGCACCCGCAGAGTCCGCCGCCGGTGCTATTGCAGCAGTCGCCATTGGCGGCGCAGCAGTCTGGGGCGGCTACGAGATCACTACCCGCGCCATCCTGAAGAACCTGCTGCCCGCAGATGCAGCCATCCCCAAGACTCAGGGCCAGCTGGCTGAGCTGCTGTGGCAGAACGCAGGCTGCCCCCAGCCCACCATTGCACAAGCCACCGATGCCGCTGCCGCCGCCCGCTGGTGTGTCGAGCAGGGCTATCTGGAAGAGGATTTCGCCCCGGAAAAGTATGTACCCAAATACAAGGTGATCCGTATCCTCAAACAGGCTAAAAGCGCCACATAACCTCTGATATCATCTCACATCACTGCACAAAAATGGACGGAGGAGCGTCTTTGACGTTCCTCCGTCCATTTTCTTTTAACACACTCAGACCAGCTTTGGCACCTCTGCGGTCAGCAGTTCTGCCAGCCGGGCGTGACCCTTGCAAGTCAGGTGCATAAAGTCCACCTCGTTGAACTCGCACTCGGCGGCGTCCATAAAGTGCACGCCCTGCCGCTCGGCTACGATGCGCAGCTGCTCGGCGACCCCGCGGGATTTTTCCACGCAGCCTGCGCCCATGACGGCATCGTGGAAGCCGTCCTTGATGCAGGGCGGCGCCACCACCAGAATGTTAGGCGCTTTGCCGCCCCAGCAGTCCACGCTTTTCACCTTGAGCAGCAGCCGCTCCATGCCCGCACCGATGCAGGCGGCGTTTGCGCCAAAGCGCTCCTTGACGTCATTCGTGCCCAGCATGATGATGAGCAGGTCGATGACCTCGTGGCTCTTGAGCAGGGCGTAAGCCACGCTCAGCGCATCCATGGATTCGTGCAGCGGGTCCACGAATACGGTAGTGCGGCCGGAAAGCCCCTCCTCGGTGACTAGATACTCCTCGCCCAGCGCCTTTTGCAGGCGGCAGGTCCAGCGCTCGTCCTCATTGAAGCGGATGCCGTGGTCGGCACAGTCCGCCGGGTCGGCACAGTAGCCGTGGGTGTTGGAATCACCCAGACAAAGGATATGTTTTTTCATCGTCTCTTCCCCTTTCAAATCTCGCCCCGCGACTGGCGGAAATAGTAAACTGCGCCCACCATGCCGGCGTCGTTGTGGAGCTGGGCGGCGCGGATCTCCAGTCCTTCCGCAAAAGCGGGCATCACGGAGGCACGCACTTTCCTGGCGATGGGGTCTATCAGCAGCTCCTGCTGTGCGCTGACGCCGCCGCCGATGAGAATGAGCTGCGGGTTGAAGATATGCACCATGCCCGCTAGGCCCTGGGCGATCTCATCCGTCCAGTCGTCCAGAAGCGCCAGGATGGTGGGGTCGCCTGCATGGGCCGACTCAAAGATAGCGCGGCCATCCTTCCATTTCGGGTTCCGGGGCTGTGCGCCCCGCACCAGAGCGGTGGTTGCGGCGTACCGCTCCCAGCAGCCCGACGCGCCGCAGGTGCAGAACACGCCATCCAGCGCGTGGGTGCGGAAGTGTCCCAGCTCACCGCCGAGACCCCGCGCACCTTCCAGCAGGCGGCCTCCGGTGAGGATGCCGCCGCCGACGCCGGTCCCCAGCGTGACGCCGATGACGTCCGTGTAACCCTTTGCGCCGCCCACCCACACTTCACCCAGCGTCATGCAGTTGGCATCGTTGGCGACAGTGGTCGGCAGGCCGAACTTCGCTTCCAGCTCTGCTTTAATGGGGCTTCCGATGTAGTTGGGCAGGCTGCCGCAGGTCCCGGCCACGATGCCCTTGCGGCTGTCGATCTGCCCGGTGGCAGACACGCCGATGCCAGTCAAGCTCTCTGCGGGGATGTTCTGGGCGGCGAGGAACTCTTTTGCGGCCTTCAGCACGGTGGTCAGGATGGGGGTTTGGTAGCCGTCAAAGCAGACGCTCTGCTCCGTTTTGGAGAGCACTCGGCCCTCTTCGTCCACGATGCCCAGTTTGACGGCAGTGCCGCCAATATCAATGGCAAGATACTGTTTCATGCTCGTATCTCCGTATCATTTGTGCATGGCGTTGATGGCACCGGTGAAGCGGGCGGTGATCTCCGCCGGGCGGGTGATGGCACCGCCGACAACGAGGGCAAAAGCTCCGGCTTCCAGCGCCTTGACAGCCTGCTCAGGGTAATGGATATGACCCTCGGCGATGATCTTTGCCGGGCATTCCGCGGCCAGCTTGTGGACAAACTCAAAATCAATATCGTTGATCCCCTGCGTCTCGGGGGTGTAGCCGCGCATGGTAGTTCCTACGAAATCAGCACCGGCCTCGGCGCAGAGCATGGCGTTCTCGAAATTGTCGCAGTCAGCCATGAGCAGCTGATCGGGATATTTCGCCTTGATGGCGCGAATGAACTGGGCCGAAGTAGAGCCGTCGGGGCGCAGCGCACCCGTACCCTGCACGGCAAGGATGTCCACGCCGCAGGCCACCAGCTCGTCCACTTCCTTCATGGTGACGGTGATGTACATGGGGGTGCCGGGGTAATCCTTTTTGATGATGCCGATGACGGGCAGGTCCACCACCTGTTTGATCTGGGTGATGTCGCGGACGGTGTTGGCGCGGATGCCCACGGCTCCGCTCATGGCGGCGGCTTTCGCCATCAGGGGCATGACGCCGCCCTCTTTGGTGTAAAGAGGCTCCGTCTCAAGTGCCTGACAGGAGACGATGAGGCCGCCTTTGATCTGCTCAAACAGTTTTTCTTTCTCCATATCCATCAATCCTCCATCCTGATTTTGATGACCGCTTTGCGCACATGAGCACAGCCGGGGCGTGCCACGCCGGGCTTGTGCAGCTCGCCGGGAAAAAACAGGACGAACCGCCCCTCGCCCAGCGTGCCGCTGACGGCATCCGGACTGGTCCTGAAACCAATATCTCCCGTAAACTCCCCTGCCTCTTCGCCGGGCAGATTCGTATAGCCCCAGCCCTCGCCGCCGGTCAAATCGATTTGAATGTCAGCGTACTTTTTGTGGTATTCGAGGCGGGTGCTGTCGGGACTCAGATCAGCTTCCATCACGTTGATGAAGACGTTCTCGCCGTCCACCTCGGTACGGCCCAGCGGCAGATCGTACAAATCGCGGGCCACATGGTAGGCGGTAAGATAGTCGATGGCGGTGTCAAGGTTCCGGTGGAGCCCGCGATAACGGTTCAGGTGATCCAGTGCGTCGCAGATCATGTTGATTTTCTCCTAACCAAGTGTTTTTTTAACAGAAGCACAAAGAGCGCCTGCCCTCTCCCCCTCATTGAGAGACGGAGAGGGGGCGCTTTTTGATTTTTCAGAGTTTTGCGATGGCAGCTTCGATCATGGCCTGTGCTTCGGCGACGATGGGTTCATCTTCCGGGATGAGGCCGGGCATCGGCTCGCGGACGCCGCCCAGCTCAAGGCCGTACATCCGGCGCAGGATCTCCTTCTGCACCGCGTAGAGGTTGCCGTGGGCTTCGCACATCTTATAAATGATGCGGTCGGCGTCGTACTGAATGGCGCGGGCAGCTTCGATCTCGCCCTTGTTGATGTGCTCGTTCATGGCAAGATACAGCTCCGGCATAACGGCATAGGTGCCGCCGATGCCGCCGTCCGCGCCGATGACGCGGCCGGAGACGAACTGCTCATCCGGGCCGTTGAAGACCACGAAATTGCCCTCGCCACGGGCGGCAATGCCGGCATCCTTGAACATCTGGATGTCCTGGGTGGGCATGGAGCTGTTCTTGACGGCAACGACGTTGGGGTTCTTGAGCATCTCGCGCAGCAGGCTCATAGTCAGGCCGGTGCCGGCCAGCTGGGGGATGTTGTAGATGACAAACTCGGTGTTGGGAGCCGCCGCCGACATCTCGTTCCAATATTTGGCGATGGCGTACTCCGGCAGATGGAAGTAGATGGGCGGGATCGATGCAATGGCATCCACGCCCACGCTCTCGGCGTGGCGGGCCAGCTCGACGCTGTCGGCGGTGTTGTTGCAGCCGACGTGTGCGATGACGGTCAGTTTGCCTTTGGCTTCACTCATGACGGCTTCCAGCACGGCCTTGCGCTCATCGACGTGCTGATAGATGCACTCACCGGAGGAGCCGCCCACATACACGCCCTTGACGCCCTTTGCGATCAGATGGCGGGTCAGTGCCTTGACGCCCTCGGTGGAGATATTGCCCTCTGCGTCGTAGCAGGCATAGAAGGCCGGGATAACGCCCTGATACTTGGTAATGTCTTTCATAATAGGTCTCCTTTTTAGCCTTTGACCGCACCCATTGCGATGCCCTTGGTGAAGTACTTCTGGAAGATAAGGAAGATGATGATGATCGGCACAGCGGCCAGAGCGGCGCCTGCCATGATAAGGCCGAAGTCGGTGCTGTTCTCCGCCTGCAGCTTTGCGATGCCCAGCGAGATCGTCAGGTTGCTGGTGCTGGACAGCATGATGAGCTGCATGAAGTAATCGTTCCAGCTGTTGATGAAGGTAAAGATGGCCAGCGCACCGATGCCCGGCTTGACCATCGGGAGCACGACGCTGACGAAGGTGCGCGCCTCGCTGGCACCGTCGATACGGGCCGCTTCCAGCATCTCGGTGGGGATGCCCTCACTGAACTGCTTCATCAAAAAGACGCCGAAGGGCCAGCCCACGATGGGGAAAATGACGGCCCAGATGGTATTATAAAGGTTCAGTGCGCTCATCTCACGCAGCAGCGGGATGAGGATGACCTGCTTGGGCAGGGCCATTGCACAGACGATGAGGGTGAAGAGCAGCTTGCGGCCGACGAAGCGCTTTTTTGCCAGCGCATAGCCTGCCATTGCGGCGGTGATGCAGGTGAGGATCATGGACATGACGGCCATGAACACGGTGTTGATCATCCAGCGCAGCGCGGCCGGAGCAGTCGGGCCGACGGAGAAGTAGATCGGCTCTCCATCCGCGCTGAAAGAGTGGCTGAAGGGCACGGCCAGCTGCCACAGGGGTGCGCTCTTGCCTGCGAAAAGTTTCTGATAGTTGGTCAGCACCCACTGGCTGGGCCACCACTCGGGGGTCGTGGAGTTGATGGCCGCGCCGGTCTTGAAGGAACCGGTGATGATCCAGTACAGCGGGAACGCGAACAGCACGGCCACGATGCTGATAAGGATGAGGGTCAGTATCATGTAAGCGCTCATCTTTTTCAGCTTGCTGGGGTGACGCTTCAACGGTTTCTGTTTTTTTGCAGTTGCAGTCATTGCCCGGCACCTCCTTTAATGATCCTGACTGCCAAACTTGAACTGGACAGCCGACAGGATGGCGATGATAACGGCCAGCACAACGCCCATTGCGTTGCCGTAACCATAGCGGTAGAGCTTGAATGCAGTGTAGTAGATGTAGTACATGATGGTATCGGTGCTGTGGTTGGGGCCGCCGGAGGTCAGCAGCTGGATCAGTGCGAAGCACTGGAAGGAGTTGATGGTCGTGATGACCAGGATGTACAGGGTGGTGGGCATGATGGCGGGCCACTTGATGCGCCAGAAGCACTGGAAATCGGTGGCACCGTCCACTTCAGCGGCTTCCACGATGGACTGGTCTACGTTGCCCAGTGCGGAAACGTACAGCACGATGGGCTGGCCGACAGAAGTAGTGAGCAGGATGAGGATGATGCAGCCCAGAGCGTATTTTTCATCGCCCAGCCAGTTGATGTTCTTGTCGATGAGGCCCACAGCCTTGCCCAGATAGTTGAAGATGCCGTAGTAGTTGTTGTACATCCACTTCCACACGACGGTGACAGCCACCGAGCCGGTGACGACCGGCAGGTAGAACACGCAGCGGAAGAGGCTGGTGGCCCACTCGGGCAAATCGACGATGGCCGAGCTGACCCACAGCGAGAACGCACAGGTCACAGGCACCGAGACGACCACGATGATGAAGGTGTTGCGCAAAGCGCCGATGAAGATGGGGTCTGCGAACAGCTCTGCGTAGTTGGCAAAACCCACAAAGATGTCGGCACGGTTCATGGTCGAGTCAAAAAAGCTCGTGACCACGCAGAGGATCATGGGGTAAATGACGAAGCCGAGAAAAAAGATGAGGCTGGGCAGAAGGAACAGGTAGGAAGCGATGGTCTCCTGCCGAACCAGTGCGCTGCTGCGCTTCGGCTCTTTGATGCTTGCAGTCTTTGCAGCCAAAGAAATCACCAGACCTTTCGTTCTGATTGGGTGCTTGTCTTACACAAAATGCCCCTCCCTCGCCGGGATGTTCGAGGGAGGGGCAGTCATTACTTATTTGCCCTCAGGCGGAAAAGCTCAGGCTTCGGCAGCTGCGGCTGCGTTGGCATTCTGGACAAAGGTTGCGACGGAAGTGGCAACGTCTTCGCCAGTGCCTACACGCTGGAGCATGTTCCACCACTCGGTGCGGGCAGTTGCCCAGCCCGGAGTGATCTGGTAGTAGTCGCCCAGATAGGCCATGAACTTGGTGTACTCGCTCATGATGGCGTTGTCGGCGTAGATGTCGCCCACACTGGCGCGAACCGGGAAGTAGGTGGAAGCCAGGACGCTGTCCTTCACCTGGTCAGGGTCAGCAGCGATGAACTCAATGAAGGTCTTGGCTGCCTTGACCTTGGCCTCATCGCCATTGTCGAAGACGCCGAAGCCCCAGATGCCGCCGCAGAGCTTCGGGTCGCCGCTTGCAGTCGGGAATGCCATGGGCATGATCTCGTCGCCGTCGTTGGTCAGGCCGGCGTCGTTGTTGTCGGCGTTCAGCTGCTGAGCGATGTTCCAGCAGAATGCCATCTGCAGCGTGCCGTTGCGGAACAGAGTGATCTCGTCGCCGCCGGCGATGGAAGCGTCGAAGTTGATGCCGTCGGTGTCGTACAGGGTCTGGATGGCCTTGATGTTCTCGGCAGAGTCTGCAGTGTACTTGGTGTGAGCGTCGTCGGTGAAGGTGCCGCCGTACATATTATTGATAATAGCACGGGTACCCTGGTCGCCGCCCTGACCGCCGCAGTAGATGGCCGCCACGTTCTCGTAGCCGCCCTTGTACAGAGCGTCAACGGTGTTCAGGAAGCCTTCGGTGCTCCAGGTGTGCTTATCGGTGTCGAGATACTTGTCAGCGCCCACTTCCTTGACCTTGGTCATGTTGACGGCCATGCAGTGTGCGGTCATGCACAGGGGGTACTCGTAGTAGTCGCCCTTGTCGTTGTGGCAGGCGGAGTTGACGGA
>ERZ857801.3529-NODE-3529-length-10778-cov-4.044204_pt1 | contig 10778 bp, 13 predicted proteins | sample MGYA00519762_ERZ857801 | MGnify/ENA primary metagenome ERZ857801 (study PRJEB31778, sample SAMEA3449368) | human gut metagenome | biome: human gut; feature: human-associated habitat; material: faeces | place: United Kingdom | collected 2010/2012 ...
CTGGTTGCAGCCATCCTGCACCTTGATATATGCTCTCGTATGCTCCCCCTGTTTTGTCAGATGCAGATTCTCATATTCTTTTGTATGATTGATATCGATCACTTCCCGCAAATCACCGTGTGCTTCTTCATATGCCTGCAGCGCTGTCAGAAGATCCTGCTTTTTATTGTTTCCGAGTACAATATCAATACATGGATCGATCACCTGCTTTTCAGCCTGTGCCTGCACATAACAGCCGGCTGCGACCACAACAGCATCCGGATTCATCTTTCTTGCCCTGTGCAGCATCTGTCTGGATTTCCGGTCTGCCATATTTGTCACTGTACAGGTATTGATGATATACACATCTGCACCTTCCTGAAACGGCACGATCTCATATCCGTGCTTTTCCAGCAGTTCCTGCATGGCTTCCGTCTCATATGCATTCACTTTACAACCCAAATTATGCAATGCTGCTTTCATTCTTGTTTCCTCATTTCTGTATTGCTTTTTGTTCACGCTTTCTTATGGTTTCATCCGCTTTTTGTGTTGACTTTTCCACGAAAAACTATTACTATAAAACTATCTTGAAACAGATAATCCTAAGGAGGTTTTTTATCATGAAAACAGTACAGATTTCCCTTAACTCGATCGACAAGGTAAAGTCCTTCGTCAATGCAATTACGCAGTATGAATATGATTTTGATCTGATCTCTGGCAGATACGTCATCGATGCAAAGTCCATCATGGGTATCTTCAGTTTAGATTTATCCAAGCCTATCGACCTTGCAATCCATGCAGAGAACAACATGGACGAGATTATGGAGACTTTAAAGCCATACTTAATCTAATTCATACATAACAGGGGTACACGCCGCGGGATTTCCCGCGGCTGTTTTTTTATGCAACAGGAAACTTCGTTCCTGTTACACAAAAACGTGCCGCTTTAATGCGCACCCCGCGGTGCGTTTTTCTGCACATCGAAGCGCATCTACGCCTCGATGTGAATCACCTCCACCGTATCGATGGCTTCCTGCATCAGCGCATCGATCTTCTCGGAAAGCTTTCTCTCATCATTGTGAATCACGTTTAAGCTCGGCTTTGTCACCGGATGCTTTGCCACGAAAATCGTACAGCAGTCCTCGTAAGGAAGGATGGATGTCTCGTAGGCATCGATCTTCTCCGAGATCTCCACGATCTCCTGCTTGTCAAATCCAATCAGCGGACGGTATACCGGCATCGTACATACCTCATTGGTTGCCGCGAGCGACTGCATGGTCTGGCTCGCCACCTGTCCGATGCTCTCTCCCGTAATCAGCCCGAGACACTTGTTCTCTTTTGCAAAATGCTCCGCCAGCTTCATCATGTAGCGCCGCATGATAATCGTCAGCTCCTCATGCGGGCACTGCTCGTAAATATATAACTGGATATCCGTAAAATTGACCACATGCAGATTGATCGGTCCGGTATATTTGGAAATGATCTTTGCCAGATCCACAACCTTCTGCTTGGCGCGCTCCGACGTATAAGGCGGTGCATGGAAATAGGTTGCATCGATGGTAACACCGCGCTTTGCAATCATATAGCCTGCCACCGGGCTGTCGATTCCGCCGGATAAGAGCAGCATAGCTTTTCCGTTTGTTCCTACCGGCATACCGCCCGGTCCCGGAATGACCGTCGAGTACACATTGATCTGGTTGCGGATCTCGATATTAAGCATCACCTGCGGCTTGTGGACATCCACGCTCGTCTCCGGGAACGCCTCTAAGATCCGCTCGCCCATCTGGGCATTGATCTCCATCGACTCCAGCGGGTAATTTTTTCTCGCACGTCGCGCATTGACCTTGAACGTAAAATGCTTGTCCGGGTATACCTCGTCGATATAGCGGATGACTTCCCCCGCCAGCGCATCAAAGCCCTCGTCCTCCAGCAGCACAACCGGACAGATTCCCACGATGCCAAACACATGTTGCAGCGCTTCCACCGCTCCGTCGTAATCGTATTCGCCTTCCATCTCTACATAGATTCTGCCCTGCTCCTTGCGGATATGGAACGTGCCGTCCACCTTCTTTAAGGCATGATTCATCTGGCTCACCAGAGCATCCTCAAACAGGTAGCGGTTCTTTCCCTTGATGGCAATCTCTGCATATTTAATCAAAAATGCTTTATATGTCATGGTTTTCTCCTTTACTTTCTGGTGAACTTCCTGCGGAACGGAATGATTTCTTTCATTTTTTCGACCGCGTAATCCACTTCTTCTTCCGTTGTGTTGACACAGAAGCTGATCCGGATCGTGGACTCTAACTTCTGCTTCGGCAGACCGATGCCCTGCAAGGTGCGTCTCGGCGCCGGCTTATTGGACGAACATGCGCTTCCCGCCGACACATAGATGCCGTATTCTTCCAGGGAATGGAGCATCACTTCGCTGCGTACATCCTCGATCGTGACACTCACAATCTGCGGTGCAGAGTTCCTTCCCGTTCTGCCGTTTACCGTCACTCCCGGGATCTGTGTCACCTCATCGATGAACCTCTGCTTGATCTCATACATATGATCGATCTTCGCGTCAAAGTTCTCATAGATCTCCGCCGCCGCCTCGCCGAGCGCCGCTACGCCCGGAACGTTCTCCGTGCCGGAGCGCATTCCCTTCTGCTGACCGCCGCCGTAGATGATCGGTTTTACTTTTACCTTGTCGCGTATGTATAAAAATCCGGTTCCCTTCGGCGCATGGATCTTGTGTCCGCTCACCGAGAGCAGATCAATCCCCATCTTTTTCGGACAGATGCGGAATTTGCCGTATGCCTGAATCGCATCCACATGAAACAGCGTATCCGGATTCTTCGCCTTGATGACCTTCGCCGCTTCCTCGACCGGTTCAACCGCGCCGATCTCGTTGTTCACCATCATAATAGACACCAGCACCGTATCTTCCCGCACTGCATCCCGCAGTTCCTCGAGTGAAATGACACCGTCGTGATCCACAGACAGTTCCGTGATCTCATAGCCGAGTTCCTTTAAGTAGGCAAGCGGCGCCTGTACCGACGCATGTTCAATCGATGTCGTGATGATATGCTTTCCCTGGCGCTTGTTCGCCAGCGCTCCGCCGATCAGCGCCATATTGTTCGACTCCGTGCCGCCCGACGTAAAGACGATCTCCTTCTCGTCACAGCGGAGCGTCCTTGCGATCTGCTCTTTTGCCTCTTTAATATAGTCCTCCGCCGTTTTTCCCATGTTGTGCAGGGAGGACGGATTGCCGTAATCTTCCGTTAAGATCTGCACCATCTTGTTTTTGGCGCGCTCACTGCACCGGGTGGTGGCAGAATTATCCAAATATGCTTCCATCAGTTTTAAAACCATGCCTTTCTAACAAACAACGCCGCAGAATCACGGCTGATCCCGCTCTTCTGTCGCTTCCGACACACTCTCGATATGATACATCAGAATGGAAAGGGTTGCAAGCCCCGCCGTCTCCGTGCGCAAAATTCTTTTTCCGAGGGACACCAGATGCATCCCTTTCTCTTTTGCCAGCGCGATCTCCGACGGATCAAATCCGCCCTCCGGTCCGATAAAAATGCCGACGCTCTGCCCCGGCTCAATCTGCTCCATCACTTCTCTCGTAGCTGTCATGCCGCGCTCGTTCTCATACGGCAGCAGCACCACGTCAAGCTCTTCCGCCAGCGCGACTGCCTCCCGGTAATTCACCGGCTCCCTCACCGCCGGAATTCTGCTGCGCTTTGACTGCTTTGCCGCACTCTTGGCAATCTCCTGCCAGCGCGCCGTCTTTGCCGCCGCTTTTTTTGCATCCAGTTTTACAACGCAGTTCTTCATCGCCACCGGAATCACTTCCGCGGCGCCAAGTTCCACTGCTTTCTGGATGATGAGCTCCATCTTGTCGTTCTTCGGGAGCCCCTGAAACAGGACGATCCGGCAGGGCAGTTCCGTATCGCTAGCCGTCTCTTCCGTGATGTGAACCTCCACCACACTCTCTGTGATCCGGTCAATCGTGCCGAAGAAATTCCTGCCGGATGTGCTGCTGACGCGCACTTTTTCTCCGCCCTTCATGCGCAGGACGTTGCGGATGTGATTTACATCACTTCCCTCAATCATCACCAGATCATTTGCAATCTGCTCGTCTTCCACAAAAAACTGATACATATACTCCTCATTTCCGGGCTGCCATTCCTTCGGATCATCTTCCCCTTTTTCGGATCGTCTTTCCTTCTTTCGGATCGTCTTTCCTTCTTTCGGATCGTTTTTCCTTATTCCGGCTTTCTCGCCGTGATGTTCACCCACTCGCCCTGATGATTGATCTCCACCACCGTAAGTCCTGCCGCTTCGATCGCTTCTTTTACCGCGTTCTCCTTAAAATCGATGATGCCCGAGGTGATAAAATAGCCGCCCTTTTTCAGACGTGCCGGGATCACCGGTGCCATCGGAATAATAACGTCCGCCAGAATGTTGGCAACCACAATGTCATATTCCTCCGTGCCGACTTTCTCCTGTAGTGCCGCATCATCGATCAGATTGCCAACATAAAATGTGCCGAGCGCCGCGTCCAGATGGTTTACCGCCATATTCTCATGTGTGGAGGTCATGCAGTCCGGGTCGAGATCCGTTCCGACTACCGCGGACGCACCAAGCTTCAGCGCCACGATCGATAAAATACCGCTTCCGCAGCCGACATCCGTTGCCACTCTGAAATTGATACAATGTAACAATGCACCGGATACCCCATTAACGATGAACACGCCACCCTGTTAACGATAGTGAACCGGTGCAGGGGGCGTGTTTGTTTTTATCTAAGGTATTCGCATATTTTGTTGCAGTTAAGCTCCTTTTCTTCCATATCATTCAACAGTACATCAACTTGTTTGCGGCGATTGTTGTCGCCATCTTCATTGCATGGAAAAAAGAACTGGTCTACAGAGATGTCAAGCAAGGTAGTAATGAGATAAAATTTGTTAAGCCTTGGGTGCTGCCCCCTGTTCTCTATATACATAATAGAGCGTGGCGTAAGGTCTACCAGTTGGGCAAGATATTCCTGTGTCCACCCTTTTGCTTCCCGAGCTTTTTTTATCGCTATACCTAACGGCTTAAAATCAAGTTTTCTTTCATCTTGGTACATTTTAATATCATCCTATATCATTGTACATTTCGGGTGATGATATTTGAACGAAGTATGATTTTATGTTTAGTAGTGTATAATTTCGTATTAGTGGAGAGAAACTTGCTATTATTCGTCATTCCGTATATAATAATTATATACTCTTTGCGAAAGGAAGTTGATATTATGAATTACATTTCTGTGAAAGCCGCTTCTGAAAAATGGGGCATATCGGAAAGACGGATACAAAAATTATGTGAGGAAAATCGCATTGACGGAACTGAAAAATTTGGTCGTGCATGGATGATACCAAAAGATGCAGAAAAACCCGTTGATGGACGTATGAAAACAAGGAACAAACAGGAGGAGAATCATGGAATTTAATGAAAAGCTACAACAGCTTAGGACTGGAAAGAACTTAACGCAGGAACAACTTGCGGAGCAATTATATGTATCAAGAACAGCCATTTCAAAATGGGAAAGCGGCAAGGGTTACCCTAACATTGAGTCGCTCAAGTGTATTTCTAAATTCTTTTCTGTGACCATAGATGAACTGCTATCGGGCGAAGAACTGATTACACTTGCCGAAACTGAAAATCGTTCCAACTTGAAAAAAATTTACAGTTTCATTTATGGAATATTAGATATGATGGCGGTTACTTTTATACTTTTGCCGTTGTATGGTAACCTTGTTGACGGATATATTTATTCTGTCAATCTACTTTCATTTACAGACACTACCCCAATATATCTTGCAATCTATTGGATTGTTTTTATTGTTTTGATTGCACTTGGGATAGCGAAACTGATGTGTGTTTGTTTTGAAAAGGAATCATGGAGCAACATAATCACAAAATGCTCTCTCGTGCTGAGTACGCTTGTTATCTGCTTCTTCGCTGCGGCAAGACAACCCTATGTAACCGCCCTTATGTTTCTGCTATTTGTTGCTAAAATATTTGTCTGGATAAAGCAAACCCAAACAAAGTAAAATGCCATAAACCCTTTAAAATAGGCTCTGACACGATAAGTGTCGGAGCTTTTTTCGTGCTGACATCTATTGTGTCGGCATTGTGACGGTAGATTTCTTGGCTTCTATGCAATACTCGTGGATAATAAGATTGTGGTCAGCGAAAACAAGAACAGCAACCCACGGAAAGGAGAATCAAATATGGATTATATCATTGAAACAGAAAATCTTACGAAGCGATACGGAACAGCCACCGTTGTCGATAAGGTAAATCTTCATGTGCCAAAGGGCAAAATTTATGGTTTGCTCGGCAGAAACGGAGCAGGCAAAACCACAGCAATGAAAATGATGTTGCAGCTTGCTTTCCCAACGGAGGGAACGGTACGCTTGTTTGGCACAAACTATAAGGAAAATATCCATACCCTTTATAGCAAAGTAGGCTCTATTATCGAAACACCGGGATTTTACAGTAATTTAACAGGGTATGAGAATTTGCAAATTCTCGCTAAACTGCGAGGGGGAGTATCTAAAAGTGGAGTAGAAAAAGCTCTTGAAGTTGTGGGGCTGCATAAGGAGAAAAGAAAAGTCTTTTCCGATTATTCCCTCGGAATGAAGCAACGGCTTGGTATTGCCGCCGCCATTATGCACGAGCCGGAGCTTTTAATACTTGACGAACCGATTAACGGACTTGACCCCATTGGAATAGTTGAAATACGCTCATTTTTATCTGAACTTAGTCACAATCATGGCATTACCATTTTTATCTCAAGCCATGTTTTAAGCGAGATTGAACAGATAGCAGATATTATCGGCGTTATGCACGAGGGGCATTTAGTAGAGGAAGTGAATATATCCGAGCTTCACAAAAGGAATCGAAAATACATTCAATTTGATTTATCTGACAGTGAGATAGCCGGAAAGATTTTAGAAAACCACTACCACATGACGGATTTTACAGTGCAGGACGGTACGGTGAGAATTTATGACTTTAGCCAAAGTGTTGGAGAAATCAATCGAGAATTTGCACGAAATGGACTGCTCGTGACAAGGATAAATGATAGTGAGGAAAACTTAGAGGACTACTTTTCTAAACTGATTGGAGGTGGCGGTATTGCTTAATCTTATTTCTTGTGAATTATTAAAACTAAAGCGTTCAAAAATGGTGCTAATTAGTGTGGCAGGGGTATTATCTACCCCACTTTTGATGTTAATAGAAGCCTTGCAAACACATTTTGATAAGCCGGAGATTATCTTTACCTTGTCTGACATATACAGCGACAGTGTACTGTATATCATGCTGCTGGTAAACATTATGATATATGTGGCAATTGCAGCTTACTTGTTTAGCAGAGAGTACACAGAAAGCACCCTCAAAACCATATTGCCCATACCCATTTCAAGGACAAAACTATTAATTGGAAAATTTTGCACCCTGCTTCTTTGGATTGTTATGCTAACCCTTGTAACATGGGCAGGTATATTTATCGTTTGTGGGCTATATGACGCTGTCTTTACATTGGAGGGATATAGCTTACTAGTGGCAATAGTATGGCTCCCCAAGTTTTTGTTTGGCAGTATCCTGATGTTTTTAACAGTTTCTCCTTTTGTGTTTGTTGCTATGAAAACAAAAGGATTTGTCGCCCCGATGATTGGCTCTGCCGTGATTGTCATGGGAAGTGCCGCACTTTCAAATCAAGAATGGGGAGCGTTGTATCCGTGGACAGCCACCTATTTCTTGGTGCAGGGTAAACTTCAGAGTACCGGCTATCCTACACTGCTGTCTGTATCTATTATTATTCTTGTATCAGCAGTTGGTTTTCTTATGACCTTTCATCATTTTAAAAAGGAGGATTTGAAATAATGGTACTTGATTTTATAGAAATTTTAAAAGTTATTTTTCTTGGAATTGTTGAGGGTATTACTGAGTGGCTACCTATCAGCAGCACAGGACATATGATTCTTGTGGACGAATTTATCACACTTAATATGAGCGAAGCATTTAAAGAAATGTTTTTTGTTGTTATTCAACTTGGAGCTATACTCGCAGTGGTTGTAATGTTTTGGAACAAGATGTTTCCCTTTCAATTTAAGAACAAAGCACAGTCAATTGTTAAAAAGGATACTTTCTCGTTGTGGTTCAAGGTTGCGGTAGCTTGTGTACCGTCAGCTATTATGGGGATTCTATTTGATGATTATTTGGATGCTTACCTCCAAACCCCCATTGTGATTTCAATCATGTTAATCTTTTATGGTTTGTTATTCATTCTCATAGAAAATTGGAATAAAAAGCGTACTCCTACTACTATGGCACTTTCTGACATCAGCTATAAAACAGCAATCTTGATAGGGGCATTTCAAGTGTTATCACTTATACCCGGCACATCACGGTCGGGAGCAACGATTATAGGTGCTTTACTCATAGGAGTTTCACGAGTGGCAGCAGCAGAGTTTACTTTTTTCCTCGCAGTACCTACTATGCTTGGAGCAAGTGCTTTTAAGCTGTTAAAATTCGGGTTTGAATTTACAAGTGCAGAACTGCTCGCTCTTGTTCTCGGTATGGCTGTGGCATTTGCGGTATCTGTCTTAGTAATTAAATTCCTAATGAACTTTATCAAAAAACATGATTTTAAGGTGTTTGGTTGGTATCGAATTGTGCTTGGTATACTTGTTGTACTTATAAAATCTTAATAATGCGTTTTCTTTGTGCGCGAATAAAAATGCCAGCTGGTCCTTAAGATCAGCTGGCATTTTTGTTTCTGGGGATGGAAAACAACCCAGAGATTCTCGTTGTCGATCTCCTCCTGATTTTAGTTTGCATGGTGAATTTTGCAAATTGAATCTACAGGAGGTTAATAATGGGATTTAATTATGGATATGAGAAAAAGAAGTTTGATAGTAGATGGAAGCGTTTAGAAGTTGAGTATTGTGATGCAGGGATGAGCGAAGAACAGATTGCTGCCATGAAAGAATATGACTGGGCATGGTTTTGCAGTCAAAGGGTTTTTCAAAACCATACGCAACCAATACCTTGTGAACAATATGATGAAGTATGTGGTCAATCACAGCTGTTCCGAAAGTTTGCATCGTTATCTTATCAATGGGATGTTGATAAGATTGATCAAACGCGATATCGTCCAAGTTTTTCTTCTCGTTACATGCCTTTGAAAGTTTCCTGACAGTTGATTCTAACGAGAAAAGTGAAACACGTCTCCGTTGTATCGGGGTCCCTCTTTCGGTATAATAAGGCTACTGGGAGGTGAACAGGATGAAAGAAATGAATCTTGGCCGGATTCTGATTGAAAACCGCCATAAACGGGGAATTACTCAGGAAGAACTGGCGACCCATATTGGCGTTTCAAAAGGCGCGGTTTCTAAATGGGAGACAAACTCTTCCTTACCAGATATTTCGTTGTTGCCGCAGCTGGCTTCCTATTTTGATATCACCATTGATGAACTGATCGGATATGAGCCGCAGATGGAAAAAGAGGAGATTAAGAAACTCTATCTCCGCCTTTCCAAGGACTTTTCCGTGTTGCCTTTTGACGATGTTCTGGCTGAATGCCTGGAAACGGCAAAGAAGTATTACTCCTGCTATCCTCTGCTGTTTCAGTTGGGTACACTTTTAATCAATCACGCAGCGCAGGCTTCCAATTCGGAGCAGGTGACACAAATCATGGAAAAGGCCCTGGAATGGTGTCACCGCGTCAGGACCGAGGCGGACGAACCGAATCTCCAAAAAGAAGCGTTGTTAATGGAATCATTTTGCCTTCTTCAGCTCCAGCGTCCAGCGGAAGCCATCGATATTCTGGAGCCAGTTGAAATGCAGGCCGGTTCTCCGGAACCACTGCTGGCATCCGCATATCGAATGACCGGCAATGACCAGGAGGCAAAAAAGATCCTTCAGGCCGGAATATACAAAGAGATTATGGTCCTATTAGATTTGTTCCCTTCCTATCTAAACTTATGCCTGAATGATACGGAGCAGTTTGCAGAAGCCTGTGAACGGTTTTATCGCATAGCAGATATTTTTCAAATGAAAACGCTGCACCCCAGCATCCTTTTTGGAGTTTATATCACGATTGCGCAGGACTGGATGGCACTTGGAAATACCGAACAGGCGCTGGATGTTCTCATGCAGTATACAGAGCTTGCCGTCAGCGATATTTACCCATTGCATTTGCATGGGGACAAATTTTTTAATCTTCTGGATGAGTGGCTGGAAGGCGAGCTTGTTTTAGGATCGTTTCCGCCAAGAGATGAAACGCTGATCCGGCACAGTATCACACAGGCTCTCAGTGAAAACCCCGCCTTTCTGCCCTTGGCAAATAACCCACGGTTTCAGGCGATGGTTGACCGATTGAGGGCAAATGAGGAGGGAAAATAAATGGAGACTGTTACCATACAATCACTGTCTAAGACATATACCGGCGGGAAAGAAGCGTTAAAGCAGCTCTCCTTGTCGCTGAGTGCAGGGGAAGTATTCGGTTTTCTGGGTCCTAACGGCGCAGGGAAAACAACAACTGTAAAACTTCTTACCGGAGTCCTTACCCCTTCTGGAGGTTCTTGTGAGATCTTGGGAGTCAATCCCCATACCCAGCCGGAGAAAGCACATTTGCTTTCAGGAATTGTGACAGAACACGCACAGATGTATAACAACTTGACCGGTATCGAAAACCTGTTGTTCTATGCGACAGCCTTCGGATTAAAGCAAAAAGAAGGAGAGCAGCG
>ERZ857801.3532-NODE-3532-length-10755-cov-7.732710_pt1 | contig 10755 bp, 10 predicted proteins | sample MGYA00519762_ERZ857801 | MGnify/ENA primary metagenome ERZ857801 (study PRJEB31778, sample SAMEA3449368) | human gut metagenome | biome: human gut; feature: human-associated habitat; material: faeces | place: United Kingdom | collected 2010/2012 ...
TGCAAATGTCAACTTTAAGTAGACACTTTTTTCTAATTATTGGCAAATTTAACTAACTAATCCCTAAATGTTTATTTTTTTTAATTAAAAGTTCAAAATTTTCTATCCACTTTTTCTCAAAATTGTATCAAAACAAGACTGCACGTTGGCAGTCTACCAGAAATATTCAGTTGTATAGCCACTACATGGCTACCCTCCATGGATATTCTTGTTGAACCATACATAAGGCTGATTTTCCATTAAACATTTTCCTCGGATAGTCATTCATCCATGTTTCTATCTTGCTTAAGTCTGCCTGGGTTAATTCATCAAAACTGGTACCCTTTGGATGCCAACGTCTTATCATTTTATTCTGATTTTCATTGGAGCCTCGCTCCCAGCTTCTATAAGCATGGCAGTAATATATTTTCGTCCTCGGAATGTGATTACGCCTGCTCTTCTCCATACCCGCCCAGTCCGAGAATTCAGTTCCGTTATCAACGGTTATGGTTTTAAAAATTTGTCTGAAATTCTTTTCACCAAAATCTCTTTCAAGCTTATTAAGCACACGTAATACCTCAGTTGATGTATGATTTTTAACGAGGCGGACTATTTCCATTCTTGTTTTTCTCTCGGTCAGCACGATTATGGCCTTTTTCCCTTCTTTTTTTTTGCCAATGACAGAATCCATTTCCCAGTGCCCAAATTCATCTCTGGTATCAATATCATCCGGTCTTTCATCTATTCCCGTTCCTTTTGATAATCGTTTTTGCACCTGAATCTTTTTCTTTTTCTTTTTTTTTCCGGATTTTCTATTGGGGCAGTCTACCATAGTTATATTTGCAAATACACCTGCCTTAATATAATTGTATAATGTCGTTAAGCACACATCCGTCCTAAAAGACAGTTTTTTTGATTGAATTGTGTATAAAACTGCCGCCGGTGAATAATGCTCCTTAACTATCTTTTTTTCAACAAATTTTATGAATCTTTTATCGTCCTGTATTTTTTTCTTGGCTCCGCATCGTTTTTTTGCTTCAGTATGCTTTATGTCCCCTAAATCAGAACTATATATGACTTCATCTTTCCAGTTCTTTGAATTGAGTCTTGTTGTCCTCCCCCTTTTGATTTCCTTATATATAGTTGACGGATTGCGATTAAGTTTTTGTGCTATCTGTCTGCCATTTAGTCCGGCTTCAAGATATGCCTCTATTTTCATCCTTTCGTATCTTGTCATCTGATTGTACTTTTTCCCCATTTTCGTTCTCCTTGTATTTTCACCTTAAAAAGAAAAAATTTCAATTTTATTTACAGATTATAAATTATAAATGAGAAAAACTCAATTAAATAGCATTTGTACTTTAAGATTAAGATTATTAATAATAAGGAAAGAGTCTGCCTCTGATGAAGAAATTAACGTAAGGCAGACTCTCTTTTATGCCATTATGTATAAAGTCGGATGAGTCCGACTTTTATTATTCTTCTCACCCCTCAACCCCCGATTCACCGGGGGCTTTGGCTTGTTCTTCCTGCCTCCGCCTACATTCCGATTTTTCATAAGATTTTCCTGTAAAGACAGCACCAATTCATCTTGCATATCTGTCACATTGTCATATGTGCTGTCCTGCTTAAATGACATAATACCACAGAACCTGCACTTAACTGCAAGGATAAAATGAACGTACAAGTACGTCCTTGCAGCATGCAGAACCTGCAGTATTTTCATGTCATCGCAGGACGATATAGCACATTGACAATTCAATACTGACAGATATAAGCAAAAATGAATTTTTAGCTGCTGTCTTTACAGAAATCTTTATGATGAAAAATCAGAATTTTGTAGGACGGCTTATTAAGAAAGGAGAAAAAATGCTTGTAGAATTTAATTCATATTCACTGCATGACAGCGTTATTACATTCTACTGTACAAAAGTAGAGGAAACCTGTAGTCGCGACAGAGAATTCCCACAGGAATTGGAATATGCTTTCGATACAACTAACGTCATGCATATGGATGTGCTGATGCACTGGCTCATCAAACAGAAGAGAGTTAAGTCCCTGCTTGATGATAAGCCATCCTGGGGAGATGTCCTTACCGCTGTACTTGGCACTATAGTTAATGTTAACTGGTCAAAATTTAGAGTCTACTGTTAAAAGTAGGCTCTTTTATTTTACAATTTTTTATTATGAAAGGAGTTCACGATGAACAGAATCGAAGAAATGAAAGAAAGAGCTGAAAAACTTAACAAATTACTTATTGGAAAACCATACAGTATCAAAGTTCATGAATGCTTTAAAAATAACATCATGAAAGTTGGATATTCACTGTATGACAGACAAAACCATGCTGCTCCTACCCTGTACTTTGAGAATCTGAAGGATTATTGGAATTCTGATGAGGATATAATTAGTTATCTTGATTCCGTGTATGAGGCTAACGCAAATGTAAAAATCAATCCTTCAGAAATACTGACCCATGACAATATTCTCAGCCGTGTCAAGCCTAAGCTTGTCGCTGATTCCAATATTGGATATGTTGAAAAATCTAAAATTGTTCATAAACGTTTTCTTGACATGCTTGTGCTTTTTTATATTGACATTCCGGAATTTGATGAATGTGCCACTGTCACCTTAAAAGAAGAAAACATCATGCAGGCCGGAATATCCGTTGAAGAACTGTATGATAACGCTGTGGCACACATTGACGATGATTACAGCATTAATGATATCCGACGGATTATATGCCAAATGTTAGAACCGGAGCTTCAATGTGACGCCCTACTTGATGACAGTGACAACCCATATATGCTCGTAGCCTCGAATACAGAAAAGTTGCATGGTGCATCAGTAATGTTAAGTAAAAGGGTTCTTAATGAACTGTCAATATGCCTTAAGGGTGATGTTATCATTATTCCTTCCAGCGTACATGAGTGTATTGCTATTCCGGCAACCGGTGAATCTCCGGATGATATCAGGGAAATAGTCCGGGAAGTTAATGATACAGAAGTTGCACTTGAAGACCGTCTGACCTACAGTATATACCTGTATAGCAACGGTTCATTAAACATTTACTAGTCATATTCAAAAATAAAAAGATGATTTGGTCCAATATTGGGCCTTATCATCTTTTTTATTTTTTCAGTCCGCCTCCTCCCCGCCTGATTCTATCTACTTCCAGATTCGCTCTTCACACGCTGCGTTTCGTTCTGAATCTGTCATACAGATAAATCAGTTGCCGTTCCCCCAACCAGGAGGCGGTGTATACAATCCCTTACCCCACTATGATATTGGAAACGTACACTGATATTTGCATTTTCATGTATATTGGTACCTTTCCTAAATTATCTCCCTGTATGTTCTGTCAGTTTTGCCTGTTTACACATTAAAGCATTGGAAAATATTCCGCAAGGGTAAACTGTACTTGCAACGCAAGCCCTTGACAAAAATTTTACAATGCTTTCAATCATGTGTAAGCAAACCAAGACCAGAACATACGGAAACAAATTTAATTAGGAAAGAGGTGATTTATACATGAAAATTTAATATCAGCTGAATTGGGTAAGCACCCAATCCCACGAAAGCCGGAAACAAACTTAATAAAAAAAATAAATTGGAGGTATTAAAATGTGGAGTGTTAGTTATATTGAAGATGGATTTTTTAAAGTTAAAAGTGGATTTTCAAGTGATAAGGAAGCTGTTAAATGGTTGGCAAATAGTGGTTTTGTTGCCTATGAGTTATCAGTTTGGAGTGAGCTTATAAATGGCTACAGAACCGTTGAGAAGTTCTGGGAGTCCTAATTCTTTCTTTTTGAGGTGATACAACACGTACCACCTCTTTTTATTCTTACATAAAAACTCCTAACATTCCGTTAAGAGTTTTTTACTATTTTTTCAGTTAATATATAATTTTTAACATACGCGCATGACTGTGTATGTAACGTATCATACATTTTATACAGCTTTTCCCAGTCAATCCGTTCTAAAAGCCTGGTACTAACATTATCAATCATCAGATATCCATACAAATAGCCCAGCCATTCAGCTATGTTTTCCTTATATATTCCATGTCTGTCTGACAGTTCCGGAAATTCTTCCACAAGAAGACCTATAATGTATAACTCTCCCTGGGATATTATCGATACTTCGTATCTGTACAACTTTTTTAGGACCTCTGATTTTCCAAGGTATTCTATGAAATCGAACAAATCAATATTTTTCCATTCCACTGCCCGTTTGAATATTTTTGAAATTTTTACACAATACGAGCTGTCCCAGTAATTCATAAAATCAATCCTTTCTATCTTCTAAATTTTGGTTTTCTGTCTTCCTTAAATTTTTTAACCAATGCCTCCATTTTTTGTCTGTCCTGCTTTGTTTCCTCTAATGTCCGCTGTTTTTCCTGTTCCTTTATTTCCCTGACCTTGCAGAATTTAAGCTTATTTATTGCCTTATCTGTTCTAAAACAGTACTGTGTACTGAATCCTCCTGCATTAAGCAGCTGAATGGCCTCTTGGGCCGTTATGTATCCGTCTTCATAATCTGATATTGTACGGAACATTTTATCATCTGCTACCGGACCTTTGATGACATCATAACTCTTGTAATCAAGTTGCACTTCATAATCTCCCCTGCATTCAATTATAAAATGCAGCCATTCTTTTGTGAGTCCCAAATCACAGACCTTTAAATCTGACATGTCTACATCATAATAATTTAAAAAAGACTGTTTTTTGTTGCACGCCCATTTTGCTGCCATTTTTTCATCTTCCGTCAGATAAAACCCTGGTCCGAAATCAATATTCAATCTTGAATGCTGTAAATCCGGTTTTTTTATACATCCGTATGTTCCATGATATAATCTTTTCATTTCCATATTTCTTCTCCTATTTTAACTATAAAACATAATCCATCAACTTACAATGATGTTTTCCCAAATGTATACATATTGCATACATTTTACTTTTACGCTTGCATACACTATGCATACACTTTAACCATTGCTTGCACTATGTATACATTTTGTGGGTTACTATGTATGCATAATGTATACATTACTAAAATGCTTACATTATGCATACACTAACTGTAATACTCAACTGCCATTTTTACATTTTCGATAACCTCATTTAGAGGATTATCGGGTGCTACGATGTCCTTAATCGTATTGTCATCAATTCCAAGCTTAGTGAGTTTTTTCATGCAGTCCTTTCTTTGCTGCTCAAAGAATGGGCTTATGTATATGTCCATAAGCGACATTTTTTCATATGCTTCAAGAAAGTGCTGTTCTTCCTCCTGTTCATATTGCTGTTTTTCTGAATTTAGATTCTCCTCCATAACTTCCGGTGGAATGCTTTTAATGATATCCAGTATCTCTTCCTCACTCATTTCCTCGTCATCATCTAAATCCAAATCCAGTTTCATGAAACCTACCGGGTCAAAATCATATACCATTAGATTCTCACTATTATTCATGAGTTTAAGATAATATTCTTCCTGCTCATCTGATATATTTAAGACATTGTCCAGAACGGAGCCCTGCTCTGCCACAATCTTAGGATCATAGTCGTACACACCAAGTTTCTTTGCAGCCTTATATACCTGCTTTTTCCATGGATACCATTTTTCATCAATCATTGGTTTTTCGCCACGGACAAATATGATGCACTTCTCATTTGGAAGTAGTCTCATTTCAGCCGGATCAATTAAGTCCCTGCCCAGAACATCATATCCAATATTGCTGCTTCCCTGCTTTCCTCTTGTCTGTCCTGATGTTCTTTTATCTATAGTCCATTTTCCCAACATCTCTGATATATATTTGTGGGTGCTTTGTTCATTTCCTCCAAGATACACAAATGTGTCACAGTTGCCCACAATACCTTCCCATGCTCCATCCTTGAATAGCTGCTTAATCTGGGCAAGCGACTGTAATATGGGCACACAATAAATCCCTCTGCTTCTGCAGGTTGCAAGAATTTTATCAAAATGTTCCGGCATTTTAATATTGGCAAATTCGTCAAACCACATGCCCACATCAAGTGGCAGCTTATTACCATTAAATAATCTTGCCTGATAGTACAATTCCTGAAACAGCAGGGTATATATCATTCCCGGAATGAAGTTGTATGTATCATCATCATCCGGAATGATGATAAACAAGTGTGTTTTTGTTTTTTCGTCTCCGTTTAGACCGATTCCAATTTCGTCAAGTCGGATATCCGTTTCAGAAAGTATTCTGTATATCTCAGGATCATCAAACTGATTAAATCTTGAATTTGCGCAGATAATGATGCTCCTAAGAGTGTCGCCTGCAGCTGCCATGAACCTTCTGTATGTCAGAAGAACAGGATGTCTCGGATTTTTTTCTTTTAAGGTGTTAAATCTTATGTCAAGTTGACTTGGAATTCCGTCGTCACTGACCTTTGCCTCATCCAGCAGCCTTATAACTGTTTCAAAATTTCTTCCGTATGTTTTTTCGTCTCCGTTTTCATCCAGCTCAGTTCTCGGACACTCCATCCATACATACAAAAATATGGACTCCAGGTACAGTTTTTCAGCTCTGTCCCAGAATGGATCTCCGCCTTTTCCCTGTTCAGCAGGTGTTGTATTGAGCACAATGTTATTGATGAGGCGTGACACATCCGAACGTTTTCTTATGAAATCAAACGGATTAATTCGCATGGATTTTTCCATTTCACACAAATTAATATGCCACACTCTTGTATAAGGCTCATTGTTTAAGGCATTTCCTAAATCAGTAAGCAGACCTCCTTTTGGATCAGTGTATACCATTGAACCATGATTATTCAATGCGTTAGGCGTTACCATAAATGCTGTCTTTCCTGCTCCGGAACCGCCAACAATAAATGTGTTATTATTCCTTAATGTTGATGCATCATATTTCATCCGGATGTTTTCTGACAGAATTTTATTTTCCTGTTCAATTTCAGAAGCATATTTTTTATTAAATGCCTTAATGCTACCCCACTCTGCAGTTCCATATTCCCTGCCATGCATTAAGTTATATGACATTTGTATGTAATATGTTAAAAAACACATTCCCCATGTGAGAAGTCCTATGCCAAGAAATGCAGGTGTTTTTTCATTATTTTTATCCGGAGAACGAAAATGGAACAGATAATACATTGCCGTTTCTCTTAAATTTACGATTGAGATGTTGTCTTTTGTAGTCAGTGCTGACAGGCTCCAGGATACATACATGAAAACAGGAAGAAGAATGGCAAATAAGATTATACATTGTCTCTTTCGTATGTTTTTATTATTATTCATTCCAATATCCTATTATTTTTTAACCTTTCTGTTGAGATTATTAATTATTTCCGTGTTATTTTTTGAACGGTTAATATGTCTTGAATTGCGGTCAAAATCTGTCGTAAATCTACTGTAATGTTCCCTGTACAGTTCTCTGTTTGAAATCTTGATACTCTTTGAGTTTTTGTAACTGCATATGTAACTGTCCCCATCTTTTTTTATGTGGGTAAGGATTGTCCGGTTATCATTGGTCATTATGGCATCTTTCTTTGGAATGGTCAGCATGCTAAAATCATTATATTTGTAATTATAACTTCCCGGTATTCTTGTAATATAAGCCTCGTCTGTTTCCGCCACAATCATTTTTTTATCAATTGTTACAGGATAATATTCCTTGCTGTTATGCTGCTCCCTGATTTTTTCTATGGATATTACTTTTTCCACATTTTTCTCAAGTTCGTCTCCCTTCATGCCCTTCCGGGCCTTGCTGGGATTATCCTTTCTTTTCTGTTGTTCTTGTTCTTTTTCAGCTTCTTTGATGGCTGCATCCATTACTTTTTCTTTTTCTGTTTCATTTCCTTCATCCCAGTATTCTTCCACTGTTCCAAAGCTTGCCTTGTTTTCCTCCTTTACTTTTCCATCCTTAACTATTTTTCCCTGATCAAAATCATATGCCTCCAGAATAGGGTCAATTCGTTTTGAAGTTGACATGTCAACAGCTATCTGGCTGCAATTATTACCCGGAATTAAGTCAGGAAGTACCGAGTAAGGTATCTTTGCCTTTTTTAGTACCTTAAAGAACTTTGCAAGCTCTTCTTTTTTTTCGGTTGGAATGTTTATTATTCCGTAACTTCCACCGGTGAGTTTTTCCAGAGAGTGCAATGACATTCCTTTAAGCTTGCCGGATCCGGACATTGCTTTTGAATGATAATGAAGAAAAAGCCTTGCCTTCATGGTTTTCATTTTCCTTTGATTATTGAGCCACACAATCCCCTTTCCGGTTGTTTTCATTCCCTTTAATGCAAATTTCAGTCCGTCGCCTCCGAACCTTATGATCTGTAGTACATCATTAATGTTAATATTTCCATCTAATTCTGACATATTCTACCTCCCTTAAATTAAAAACTGTAGTCATCCACTTCATCATTATCTGTTTTCTGAATCTGTTTACGCCTATTTGATACCCTGATTTTTGCCTGTCTTGTTGCCTGTCTCTCCATTCCTTCCTTTGTTGCAAGTATGAATGACAGCATTTCATCCATTACCTCTGCGGACTGTTCCGGACGTGCTATTTCGGTTATTTCGGCAATTGATAGCTGATTTTTTATTGCCTTTGTTATTACATTTGCCTGCTTTTTGTTAAAAACTCCGGTTCTTAACAGATTTAGAAAATCTGCAACAGTTACTTCCCTGCCTTCTGTATTTAGCCTTTCCACAATTTCATTATATTTTTCAATTGCAATCCTCTCATCATATTTGTCATTGACATTATCTTTAACTTCGTCAGACTGTTTAACAACATCATCCTTTTTTTCTCTTTTCCTGAAAAAAGATTTTCTTGATTGTGTGTTACTTAGAATAATGTTTCTCATGTCGTTAAACTGATTTTTTATGTACTCCTTTAATTCCAATTTGTCATTCTGCAGTGGCATTATATTTTGAGATTGTGTGCTTTCAAGAAGTTTTTTAACAGTTTCACTTAATTGTGCAAGATTATCAACACAGCTTGACATAACATTCCTTATGTTATCTGCATCACCATTCAATTTTTTCATGCTGCTTTTAATTTCCTCTGAAGAGCCATCCGGTTTATTGTCCGAAATAATTTTGAGCTTGTCATTAATTGTTTCCAGTTTATCTGATATGTCATGACTAAATACTCTTTTTATGTCGGAATATCCACTTACCTGTATTATCTGTTCTTCAGGAAATGAAAGCATTGCAGCCATATATCTTGCTTCTGCAACTTCTGCAGTATTATCGTTATTTGCATATAGTTCAATGATCTTTTCTGGCAATTGATTTTTAAAGCCAAACCATACAAGGTACATTTTCGCCATATCTGTTATGTCATGCTTTTTTATGTAAGAAGATACAGCATCCTTAATTTCGTTCATTTTATCCTTTCCGGGGGCCATGAGGGCAGTCCCCTTTTTACTATCTGCTTATGTTCTTTTGTGGCTGCGGATTCTTTATTTCTTCTTTAAGTCCCATCATCTTAAGAGCCCTGTCATTTGATACGATATCCTCCGTCATGTTACACTGCTTCATTTTTCTTGCAGCTTCTTCAATTGAAATTTTTCCTGCCAGATAATCTTTCTTCAAGGTATTCATGACATTTGGAAGGTCATATGTCTTTTTGATTCTGTTACCATTACCCCTTACTTTGATAAAATAAGCAACTTTGTCAAAAAGATTACCAACATCAGCGTTCCTGTCAATTTTAACTGCTTTGAGCGGTGGCTTTCCCACAGCCATCTCTTTCAAATCATCTGTAGAAACAACCACAAGGTTTTTTGTTTCATTTTTCAGGTATTTATTTACTTCTTCCCTTGAATTAAAAATCATATTGGTGTTTTCCGGATATTTTACAATGTTATTTTCCTTATCTAGATGAATTAATCTGTATCTCACATTTCCATTCGTGTCAGGATGAAATCCCTGCTCATAACTTACATGCTCATCTGTTGTCTGAATGGCCACATATATCGGATTGCCAATATTATCTGCAATTTTCGCACAATGATTAACATTATCATTAATCCTTTTAAGATTTTCCTGAATAGGAGTTAATTCCGGCTTATTTTTTACATTCTTGTCAATGGCTGCCTTCATTTCATTCACGTATTCATTCAGACTTGCAATCTTAGAGAAATGCTCTATAATGCCACCTTCATTATCACCAACATCCTGCCTTTCTGTTACAGTTCTTCCATCGCCAAAATCTACAGTATATTTGTTTTTTTCATATCCAATATACCTGTATTCCTCAGGATTTGTTGTGTTGTAAAAGTCATATTCTGTGTCATACTTCGCTTTTATTTTTTCTCTGGTTGTACAAAACTCATAATCCGTCATTCTCATCAGGTCATCAAATTCCTTGATTGTGTAATATTTGCCGTCATCGAATTCTTCAGACTCGCTCCATTCACATTTAACAACCGGTGCGATATGCGGTAATGCCTGGGCAAATTGTGTCTTATCAATGTAGAACTTATTTCCTTCAGAATTCTGTACCTTCTGAGGTGTATTCAGTTCTACTATGACTCCTTTGTTGTCTGTCATGATTATTGGATTAATTTGTCGGCTCATAAGTTTCTGTGCCAGAATTCCTGATATATTTACAAAATTTGTTTCCGGGAAAAGTGGCTGTTCCGATTTTTTTACATGCATATCATCATTGGTCATCGACAGCTGTTTATTAAATTCACCCTTTTCTATTAAGTAGTCTGATATTTTTTCAGCGTCTTTTATGGCGGTAAACAATTCATTTGGATCATTTTGCAA
>ERZ857801.3536-NODE-3536-length-10745-cov-4.862395_pt1 | contig 10745 bp, 8 predicted proteins | sample MGYA00519762_ERZ857801 | MGnify/ENA primary metagenome ERZ857801 (study PRJEB31778, sample SAMEA3449368) | human gut metagenome | biome: human gut; feature: human-associated habitat; material: faeces | place: United Kingdom | collected 2010/2012 ...
GCCGCGGCGGGCGTGGCCGCCGGTTGTGTGCCCTGGCCCGCGCCGGGCACCACCTGGCCCTTGGGCACGGGCATGTCGGCCTGCTTCTGGGGCAGCATCAGATAGCTGATGACCTGCTTGACGCCTTCCACCTGGCGTGCGGCACGGATGGCCAGCTTGCGCTCGGCCTCATCCTTGACCACGCCCAGCAGCACCACGCGCCCGGCGTTGACTTCCGTATCGATGCGGGTGGAGCTCAGGCCCGAGGTGCCGATGAGTTCCGTGCGCAGCTTGGTGGCCAGGACAAAGTCGCCGGTATCGCTCTTTGCCGGCGTGAACCAGTGCGAGGTGACGGAGCGCACGCCCTTGTGGCGGCGCGCAATGCGGATGGCCTTGGAGCGCATCTTCTCGGGGGCCTCGCCCACCAGGAAAACGTGGCCGTAATAGCAGTAGACCTTGATGCCCCAGCCCTGGGAAAGATTGGCGTCCATGAGGTCGGACTTGACCCCCAGGGAGATTTCCTTGTCATCGCTGATGGTACCGCCCAGGCGCTGGTCGTCGTACACGCCGTACAGCATGCCGCAGCCGTTGTTGAGCATGAGGCAGCAGAGAAGCAGCAGGGGGACGATGTAACGCATGTATCCTCCTTGCGCCGGAGCGCTATTCCTTTTCACGCCGGATGCGGGCACCCACGGCGTTGAGTTTGTTCTCGATGCGTTCGTAGCCGCGGTCCAGATGGTAGATACGCTGGACATGGGTCGTGCCGCGGGCGGCCAGACCGGCCAGTACCAGCGAGGCGCTGGCGCGCAGGTCCGAGGCCATGACCGGGGCGCCGGTCAGACGGCTGACGCCGCGCACCATGGCCGTATGGCCGGAGATCTTGATGTCCGCGCCCATGCGCACCAGTTCCAGCACATGCATGAAGCGGTTCTCGAAGATGCTCTCCTCCACCATGCTGGAGCCTTCGGCCAGGCACATCAGGGCCATGATCTGGGCCTGCATGTCGGTGGGGAAGCCGGGGTAGGGGCGGGTCTTCACGTCCGCGCCGCGCAGCACGCCCTGGTAGCGGGCCAGCACGCCTTCGGGACGCTGCTCGATGGCCAGTCCCATGCTTTCCAGCTTGGCGATGACGGATTCCAGTTCGGTGAAGGGGCAGTTTTTGAGCAGCAGCTCGCCGCCGGTGATGCCCGCCGCCACCAAAAAGGTGCCGGCCTCGATGCGGTCGGCCATGATGGCATATTCCGTCCCGCGCAGGCTGCTGACGCCCTTGATGCGGATGGTGCTGCTGCCGTGGCCTTCGATCTGCGCGCCGCAGGAGATGAGGAAGTTGGCCAGATCCACCACTTCGGGCTCGCGGGCCGCGTTTTCCAGCGTGGTCTCGCCGTCGGCCAGCACGGCGGCCATGAGCAGGTTTTCCGTGCCGCCCACGGTGGGCATGTCAAAGGTGATGTGGGCGCCGCGCAGCTTGTCGCAATGGCCCATGATGTAGCCTTCTTCCAGCTCGAAGGTGGCGCCCATGAGCTCCAGGCCCTTCAGGTGCTGATCCACGGGGCGGGCGCCGATGGCGCAGCCGCCGGGCAGGGCCACGCGGGCCTGGCCGATACGGGCCAGCAGCGGGCCCAGGCAGAGCACCGAGGCGCGCATGGTGCGCACCAGATCATACGGAGCCTCGGGCAGCAGGCTGCCGGGCTTCAGCTCCACGCGATGATCGTCATAGCTGCAGGAGCAGCCCAGCACGTTCAGGAGCTTGATGGTGGTATGGATGTCGCGCAGGTCGGGCACATTGGTGTAGACCATGGGCGCGTCCAGCAGGATGCCGGCAAAAAGAATGGGCAGGGCGGCATTCTTGGAGCCGCTGATATCTATGGTCCCTTTGAGCGGCGTACCGCCTTCGATAATAAGCTTGTCCATCAGGATCCTCGTGCGGCCTGCAGGCTCCGGCCTGCGGCGCATGCTGGGGGTTGCGGCAGCGGTCCCGTCCCCGTGCGGGGGGCTGGTCCGTGCTCCGGCAAAACACGGTGTTTGGAGCCGGTATCGGATGCTAGTTTTTTTTCTATAAAAAATCCAGAAAGAGAAATGTAAATTTTTGCTTGCATATTTTTCGGGATGTGCGTATACACGTCTTCGTTACGGCGGAAGTAGCTCAGTTGGTAGAGCACCTGGTTGTGGCCCAGGTGGCCGTGGGTTCAAGTCCCATCTTTCGCCCCATAAGGAAATCCCCCCGCTTTCGAGCGGGGTTTTTCTTTTTCTGCCGCTGGTTACGGCCTGACAGCCCCTCAGCGGCGCTGTGCCGGGAGCCCGGGCCGGGAGTCCGAAAGGACAAATCCCGGCTTTATTCTCGTGTGCACGGAAGGGGATATGCCTCGTTCGCAGGAAAGGGCCTCCGGGAGATCCTTTTCCGGCGGGGAGGGAAGGGCCAGGTCCGTCCCGCGTGTTCCCTCTCGTCCTTATTTATAGATGGAGCCCTGCCCGCGGTCGTCATCTGCCTGGCGAGTGAGAGAGCCCCGCGGTCCTGTCCCGCAGGAGGCGGCTTTTCCCTCAGGGCAGGCAACGCCCTTGGCCTCCAGACGGGCCGCCCTTGCCAAAGCAGGGCCTTTTGCGTACAAAACATCCCATCACGGAGCGTGGCGCAGCATGGTAGCGCACCTGCTTTGGGAGCAGGGGGTCGCTGGTTCGAATCCAGTCGCTCCGACCATCAAAAGATCAAGAGGTCATACCACGATGTGGTGTGACCTCTTTTTATGTAAAATGGCCGCCCCATCTCGGGCGGTCTTTTTCGCTATGGCAGAAGGCATGGAACGTATGAGGGCTCGGGACGGATTTTTTTCGGTCTCTGTGGGGCATCAGGCTTTTTCTATGCATGGGCGGGTTCAGTCCATAGGGACACTGCGGGTACATGACCCGGCCAAGCCGCTTGCACTAGCGGGAGATGGCCTGCTGTCTTGTGAAGGAAAGTACAAGTGATGACGGCATTTAGCGTTGCCTTATGGCGGCGAAGCAGGCAGGCTGTGCCCTAGCGGCGTGGCAGGATATGCCATCGACTCTGATCGTGTTTTTGGGCCCATTCCTTGACAGACTCTTTCAGGGAAGATAAAAGATATATACAATTAGATGAGTATATGGACACGCTATGGCCGAGCTCCAATTGAAAGAACAGATAGCCCTGTACCGGCGCACGATACCTCATGTGGACGACCTTCCCGCTTACAAGATCCTGCAGCGCGTCATCGAAGCGTGCATCGGCGACGGGATATGGAAGCCTGGAGAGATGATCCCGCCAGAACGATTGTTCGCACAATCTGCGGGTATGAGTATCGGCACGGTCAAGAAGGCCATGAGCAACCTTGTTAATGAGGGGGTTCTGTACAGGCGTCAGGGGAGCGGGACTTTCGTGGCTGCTCCTTCATTCGTACGGCAGCTGCGGCGATACTATCTCTTCCTGGAGGACTTTGAAGACCAGGAACGGGAGAACTCCATCCACCTGCATGCTCTCCGGAAGTCACCGCCCATCACCGGGATCAATCGTCTTCTCAAACTTCCCGCTGATGCCGAGTTGCTGCGTATCGACAGGGTGTTCCGGGAAAAAGAGGCCGCCGTGGTCTTCAGCAGGTCATACTTTAGCCTTCGTGATTTCGAACAGCTTGGCAGCGTTCCCCGGCAGCGACTGGAGCATGTTCCCTTGTTCGTCATTGTCGAGGAGGATTACCACATGCGGGCCGCTTACAGTGAGGAACTGTTCAGCATCTGCCATGTGGACGGAGAAGAGGCCCTGATCTTCGGAAAGAACGACGGTGATCCGATGCTGATGATAAAAACCGTCAACTATACAAAGGAGAGCTATCCGTTCGAATACCGAGAAAGCCTTTGCAACATGGAGAACAGATACTTGTACAGGCGCATATCATATTGATGCATTACGTTTATTGTCGGACTGCGTCCGTCTAACCTGATGTTAGTAAAAGGAGCTTCGATGAAACGAGAATATCCGGTTTTTGATACCGACATCCTCATCGTAGGCGGCGGTAGTGCAGGGACCATGGCAGCTATTCGGGCGAAGACCGTTCATCCCGAACTGGATGTTCTGATCCTGGAAAAGAGCGATGTGAAGTATTCTGGCTGCATCGCCCGTGGCATGGACGCGTTGAACATCGTTGCCATACCAGGCATCAGCTCTCCGGAAGAATATGTGGAAGGCAACGGCATGGCCTGCGACGGCATCATGGACGAGCCTGTAAACTACCGTATGGCAGAGCGCAGTTATGACGTCATGCAGCGCCTTATCGACTGGGGGGTCTGCTTCCCCAAGTTCGACGGCGAATACGAAGTCTTGCAGGTCCATCCCAAGGGGCGCTTCTGTGTGACCATGAAAGAGCCGGAGCTTAAGCGCATCCTGTCCGACAAGGCCCAGGCCATGGGGGTACGGGTCATGAATCGGACCATGGCCGTCGAGCTGCTCAAGAACAAGGACGGGGTCTGCGGTGCTGTCGCCCTCAATATCCGTACCGGCGAACCCTCCGTCATCCGGGCCAAGAGCGTCATCCTGTCGGCGGGCGGGACAGCACGCTTCGGCCTGCCGGACAACGGCCATCTTTACGGCATCTATGACTTCCCGGGCAATACCGGTGACGGTTACATGCTCGCCTACAGGGCCGGTGCGGAACTGAGCGGTTTCGAGTACACGCTGGTCTACTACATCACCAAGGACATCAACGCCCCCCTGCTGTACATCACCCTGACGCGCGGCGCCCATCTGCTGAATGCCTTCAACGAACGCAGGGACAAGGATCATCCTTCCATCAAATCCATGTTTGCGGAGCATCTGGAGAACCAGGGCCCCCTGCGTATCCGCCTGAGCCATCTCCCCGAAGAGAAGATCAAGGAGATCGAGGATATCCTCTTCTCGACAGAGCGGCCAGCCTGCCAGCGTTTCCACGAAGGGCGCGACAACGACTTCAGGACTGGAGAGATCGAACTGTGGCCGACGGAAGTTTTTCTGTGTGGAGGACATGGCCTGACCGGCGTCCGCATCAACGAAGAGGGCGAGACTAACGTCCCGGGCCTGTATGCCGCCGGCGATACGTCCTTGTGCGCGCGCGGCCACCTGTCAGGAGCTTTCGTCTATGGCGAGATCTGTGCCGAGAATGCCGGGACCCGGGCCAAGTCCGTTTCTTTGGCCCCTCTCGATACGGCGGCCGTGGACGCCATCCTCGACCATATCGACAGACGTCGGGCCCAGAGCAGTAACGAGATCAGTGTGGACGAGTTCGAGTACAAGGTACGCCGTATCATCGGGGACTATCTGAAGCCGCCCAAGAACGAATACAAGCTCGACCGTGCGTTGTGGTGGATGAAGCGTTTCCGCAAGGAACTGGATACCGTCGTCCGCATCGAGAACGTGCATGACCTGTTCAAGGCTCTGGAGGTCGAGAACATTATCGAATGCGGTTATCTGAGTGCCGTCGCCTCCAAGGAGCGCAAGGAGACCCGCTGGTATCCGTGGCACTTCAGGACAGACTATCCTGAGCGCAATGACAGGGAATGGAAAAAGCATGTGGTGCTGACTCGGGGCGATGGACCTGACGATGTCCGTGTCACCTACAAGGATGTGATCAAGATGGCGAAGGGAGGGGAGAACTGATGGCCGGTTACCTGGAAGCTCTCTCGGATAATATCCGTGTCGACAAGGACAAGTGCGTTTTCTGCGGCAAATGTGTGGACACCTGCATCCTCGACAATCTGCGCCTGAAGCTGGCGCCTTGTCGCCAGGCCTGCCCCATGGGGGTCAATGTCCAGGGCTATGTGCAGCTTGTCCTGCGTGGTGAGGACGACAGGGCGCGTAGTCTCGTTCGCGAAGCCCTCCCTTTCCCCGAGATGATGTGCCTTGTGTGTCATCGCCCCTGTGAAGCCGCCTGTGAGCGGGGCAAGGGGGGAGATGCTCCGGTCAATATCCGTGCCATCAAGCGGTACCTCTTTGCAGAGGGCACGCCTCCGCCGCTGCCGGAAAAGGCTGCGGACAGTGGACGGCGTGTGGCTGTAGTCGGTTCCGGTCCTGCCGGCCTCGTCGCTGCTTATGACCTGGCCCTGCGCGGACACAAGGTCGTCGTCTATGAAAAGGGAGCGGCTCCCGGCGGTCAGCTGCGGACGGGCATCCCCGCATTTCGCCTTCCTCCAGACTTGCTGGACAGGGAAATAGCCGTCCTGCCGCAGCTTGGTGTCGAGTTTGCCTGCGGAACGGCGGTGGGCAAAGACCTGACGCTGGATTCCCTGCAAGCATCCTTTGATGCCGTAATCTTGGCTGCTGGCCTCAGCGATGCCAGAATGCTGGGCCTGCCCGGTGAGGAAGCGGAAGGGGTCATGAGCGGTATGGCCTTCCTGGAAGCCGTGCATCAGGGCAAGGGACAGGATCTTTCTGGCTCCGTCTTGGTCATCGGCGGCGGCAATGCCGCGGTGGACGCCGCCCTGTGTGCCCTGCGTCAGGGCGCTGCCCAGGTCACCATGGTCAGCCTGGAGCAAAAGGGGGATCTTCCGGCTTTTGCCCATGAGCTGGAACAGGCGGCGTGTGAAGGTATCCGCTTCCTGCCGGGGTGGGGGGTGGCTCGAATGGAAGCGCCGGAGGGCAAGGTGACCGGTGTGGTCCTCAAGCGCTGTACGAGCGTATTCTCGCCGGACGGCACCTTTGCACCGGTTTTCGATGAAGCCGAGACCCTCGCTGTTCCGGCGGACCATGTGATCGTTGCTATCGGACAGGGGCGTGACGCCGCCATTTTCCAGGGCAGCGACCTGAGCGGCAACGTCATGGCCCAAGCCGATCCATTGACTCACCAGGTGGGGGACAGCCGCCTGTTCGTGGCTGGTGATTTCTATAGTGGTGCCGGTTCCGTGGTCAGCGCCATGGCCTCCGGGCGTGCTGCTGCGGAATCCGTCAACCGTCTGCTGGCGGGAGATCCCTTGCAGTTCGGTCGGGCCTATGCCGGGCCGGTGGAGACGGATTTTTCCATCTCGCATGAGCGCGGCAGTGCTGCTGTGCGTCAGGTACCCCCCTGTCACAGCTCCAGCGGCAAGGGAGATTATGCATTGATAGAAGGAGTATTCAGCCAGGAGCAGGCCCGGACCGAAGCCTCCCGCTGTTACTCTTGCGGCGGTCCTTTTGGCAAACACCGCAGCTGCTGGTTCTGTCTTCCGTGCGAAGTGGAATGCCCCGAGCAGGCCCTGCACGTGGAGATCCCCTATCTTTTGCGCTGATGGAGGCCGCAACTTCGATATCAGATCTGCCTCTAATAACGTCCCTGTTGGGAAGGAGGGCACTATGCGTCACATGATCATACGCATCATACTGCTGCTCGTCATGTTCTGCTGTATGGGCATGCCTGTCGCAGCGGCAACGGATTACCCCAAGAAGCCCATCACGGCCTACATCCCTTTGGGGGTCGGTGATACTGCAGATGTCTTCGTTCGCGTGATCACGCCCCATATGGAAAAGTTCCTGGGGCAGCCCATCATCCTTGTGAACAAGCCCGGTTCCGGCGGTGCCGTGGCTCTGGCCACCCTGGCCAATGCCCGGGGGGACGGATATACCATGTCGTGGGCGAATCTGCCCACGTTGTCCATCCAGCCGCAGATGCGCAAGTTGACCTACGATCCGCGTAAGCTCGTCTATATCGCGACGCCCATGCAGTATGAATATATTCTGTATGTGAGCGCCAAGTCGCCCTATAAGACATTGAAGGATTTGGTGGAAGCGGCCCGCAAGGCACCGGGCAAGATCCGTTATGGTACCCCCGGTCTCGGCACGACCAATCATCTCGGGGTCGCCTGGCTGGCCAACAAGGAAGGCGTGCAGATGACGGCCGTTCCTTTCGACGGCAATCCCAAGGCCATCTCCGCCGTGGTCGGTAACCATTGTGAGGCGGTGAACACGTCTGTGACGGCCTCCGTTTCTCCCTATCAGGCAGGCCTGATTCGGCCGTTGGCTGTATTCAGTGATTTTCGCGTCCCCATGCTCCCGGATGTGCCCACTCTCCAGGAGCTGGGGTATGATTTCAGCCAGTACTCCTGTCTGGGGGCCATCTTCCCTCCCGGGACGCCGGAACCCGTGCGTCAGCGGATGGAAGATGCCATCAAGTATGCCATCGAGCAGCCTGATGTGCAGCAGCGCTGTGCCGAGACCCTGTTTGCCAAGATCGTCTTCCGCAACGGTACCGACTATCGGGCCCTGTGCGAAGAATACTGGACGGTATGGGGCGATGTCCTCGGTCAGGTCGGTTTGAAGAAGTAACAATCATGTCCGGCTCCCCTTGCGGGAGCCGGACTTTTTTAGGGAGGCTACATGCGTATCCGGAAAGATATTGCCAGCCTTGTCCTGCTCTGCATCTTAGTGGCAGTCAATTATCTGTACCTCATCCCCGTACAGGTCGTGGAGGAAGGCTCCGATCCTGTGTATCCTTTGCTCCTGAACGGGATACTGGCCTTCCTGCTGATCTTCTATGCCCTGGAACTCCTGCGTTCCCGGCGCAAGCTGGGTATCTCTCTGGTCGTATGGCAGATATATCCCCGCCGGGCTGGCAAAGTCATTCTGTTGCTGGCGCTGGTCTGGGGCTGGGCGGAGGCCCTGAACCATTTGGGTTTCATCGTGCCTACCATGTGCTTTCTGGGCCTTTCTGTCTGGCTGTATGGCGAGCGATCGTGGAGCAGGATCGTGCTGGTCATGGTGGTGAGTCCCGTGCTGCTTTATATACTGTTCGTCCTGTTCGGTTCCTATTTGCCGCAGGGGCCTCTGGAGCAGTACATCGGCCGTTTTCTGGTCAGATGAGGAGGGCCTATGCTTGAGATTCTTTCCAATCTTTGGGCAGGCGCACAATATGCTCTCACGTTCTCCAACATCCTTGGGGCGTTGCTGGGCTACGGTATAGGTGTCGTCTGCGGCTCCATCCCCGGTCTGATGGGGGTAACCGGGATGGCCATCATCCTGCCGTTCACCTTCACCATGTCGCCGCTGTTCGCCATCGCGGCCATGATGGGCTGCTACAAGGGGGGGTGTTATGCCGGCTCCATCACTGCGGCCCTGTTCAATATCCCCGGGACGCCCGAAGCTGCTGCGACTGTCCTGGACGCCTACCCGATGACGCTGAGGGGGCAGCAAAAGCGCGCCCTCGAGCTCGCCCTGTGGGCATCGGTCATCGGCGGGACCATCAGCAACTTCTTGCTCATCTTCACGGCACCGCCTCTGGCCCAGGTAGCTCTGAGCGTTGGCCCGGCGGAGACTGCGGCATTGGTCCTGTTCTCGCTGACAGCGGTCATCGGGCTGCTGGGGACGTCGCGCTTGGCCATCTGGAAGGGGTTCATCTCCGTGATCCTGGGATTGATGCTGGCGTCAGTGGGGCTGGATCCCATCCTGTCCACCCGGCGTTATGTCTTTAACATCACGGATCTGGACAGCGGCATTCCCTTTGTCGTCGCTGTCATCGCCATGCTGGCCTTTACCGAGATCCTGGAGCAGGTCAACAAGGAGCGGTTGGACGTCGATAAGGAAGGGGCAAAGCTGGATCCCATGCGGGAGGTGCAGCCCTATGGATGGCGTGAGCGTCTGCAGGACCTACGCTTCTGCTGGAAGGATCTGCTGCGTTCGTCGCTTCTTGGTTCGTTTTTTGGCGCGTTGCCGGGCATCGGGGCAGCCCCTGCTGCTTTCGTCTGCTATGGCGAGGCCCGCCGGGCGGCCAAGGACAAGGAAAATTTTGGTAAGGGCGATCCGCGTGGCATCGTCGCCCCGGAATCGGGCAATAACGCTGTAGCTGCGGCCTCCCTCATTCCCCTGGTCACTCTGGGGATCCCCGGAAGCGTAGCGGCAGCAGTGCTGGGCGGGGCCTTCATGGTACAGGGCATGATACCCGGCCCCATGCTCATGCATGATTATCCCCAGGTCATCTATGGTCTTTTCGTACTCTTCGTCGTGACGGACATCCTGGGAGCTTTCGTGGTGGCTTTGCCCTTCGTCGCTCTGGTGCGCAAGCTCTTTTCCCTGATGAATTACAACATCCTTTTCCCGCTGGTCATCGTCTTTTGCGGTATCGGCGTCTATATCGAACACTTCAACGTTTTTTCCATCCGTCTTCTTGTGATTCTTGGCGGTATGTCCTTTGTACTCGAAAAGTTGGGCTTCAATGTCTCTGCCATGGTGCTGGCGTTTATCCTTGGTCCCATCTTCGAACGGGAAACACGGACAGCACTGGTCATGAGCGGTGGGGATTTTTCCATATTCCTGAAGAGTCCTGTAGCCTGTACCCTGCTGGTCCTTTCTGTGCTGCTCTTCTTCTGGTCCTTGTGGCAGAAGATCAAGTCTGAAAGGGGGGAAAACTCGAGCTTGCTCCAAGAGCGTGAACGTTGATCCCTGCGTGATGGACAGTAGGAAGGGCCTGATGCCACCGGCTGGTGTATCAGGCCCTTTTGCGTGATGCTCCTGCGCGAATCAGAATCGGGACAAGAACAGTATCGTGTCTTGCGCAACGGACAGGGGCTAGGATTCGAGGTAAGGTCTTATCCCTCCAGCCCTTTCAGCTTTTCGTGCAGCAGGGCGGCCCTGGAAGCCCCGATGCCGGGCAGGCGGCGCAGATCGTCCACGCTGGCGGCCCGCATGGCCTCCAGACTGCCGAAGGTCTCCCAGAGCAGGCGTGCCGTGGCCGGGCCGATGCCGCGGATGAGGCCGGACCCCAGGTATTTTTCAATGGCGCTTTTGCCCGTGGGCGGGGTGATGGCACAGGCCCTGGCGTTGA
>ERZ857801.3541-NODE-3541-length-10728-cov-4.950998_pt1 | contig 10728 bp, 6 predicted proteins | sample MGYA00519762_ERZ857801 | MGnify/ENA primary metagenome ERZ857801 (study PRJEB31778, sample SAMEA3449368) | human gut metagenome | biome: human gut; feature: human-associated habitat; material: faeces | place: United Kingdom | collected 2010/2012 ...
CTTTTGGGGGTCATCTTCCTCCGTTTTTTAGGGGTCACTTTAACCGTTTTTTCCAACAGCCGTCCGCACTATCTGGTAGCTGCTTTCGATGTCCTTGCGTATCTCCACAAGTGCACGGGCTTTTGTTGTTGGCAGGGCGTCCCACTCCGCCGGCATCAAATCTTTCCCGGTCGGATAATAGTGACGCACTCGATTGTAGGTAACACGGATTTTTACGGAGCACTTCCCGGACTTTTTCGGATGGGCTGAATCGAACATTGCGGCCACCGTCACACCGTCTTTCGAGTAGTTCATTTTGTGTATAAATTTTGATTTTAGACACACAATTTAGACACAAATATACGGATTTAATCGAAACCAACAAAAACCAAGTGGAATAAAATAGCTATATTTACCATTGAAATACAAGCATTTACAAAACAATATAGAAATTACCAAAAACAGCTAAAAATCGACAAATTACGACTCATAATCCGAAGGTCGTGGGATCATGCCCCTCTGGGCCCACAGAAAAAGAGGCTACGAATTGCCGTAACCTCTTTTTTTCGCACTCTTCGGGAGCGGCGTTATTCCAGCTTCGCCGCGTCGGAGGCCAGCTTTTCGTAAATGGCGACCATTTCGCCGAACGATCCCTCGCCGCGTTTCAATTCGTACATGAAGACGCCCTTGTAACCGGCCTTCATCAGCGCCCCGTACAGCGCGGGCCAGTCGATCTTGCCCTTGCCCGGAAGCCAGTGACGCTCATCGACCATGTCGTAATCCGAGACATGGACGGTCGCAATCCGGTCGCCGCACGCCTCGACGAAGTGCAGCAGGTCCTCCGAAAGCAGGTGGTTCGTGTCGAAACAGATTTTCACCTCGGGATAAGGGGCGATGATGCGCAGCAGCTCGGCCGAGTTCCGCCCGAGGCACGTGCGGGGCAGGTCCTCAATGCACAGCTGCGCGCCGATCCGCGCCGCCTCCCTGCGCAATATGCCGATCGAAGCGATGCTGTTCCGGATACGCTGCTCGCGCTCCCCGTCCGCAATCGGTTCGGAACTGGGATGCAGCACCAGTTTCTCCGGTCCCACTTCGCCGCAGATCGCGATCATTTCGGTCAGGAATTCGAGGTTGGCCATGCGGGCGCTGTCGTTCAGCACCGAGATGTCCAGCTTGCGGGAAAACGGGAGGTGGCACGACCAGACCTTCAGACCGGCCTCGTCGGCCATGTGTTTGGCGTGCAGCGCCTTCTCGCGGATTTCAGCCACGGTCCCGCGGCCGCTGATGCCGATTTCGACATACTCCACGCCGGCCTTCGCGGCAGCGGCCATCTCCTCGGGGCTCATGCTGCTGGTCGAGCTTCCGACGCCGAGACACTGGGCCGTCAGGTTGGCGGCGCACACCAGCGCCGCTGCCGTAAACAGAATTCTTTTTTTCATCGCTTCCGGTTATTTGGTGTAGTTTTTCACGCAGCGGACGTTCAGATAAATATCCTTGGCCGCCTCCTGATTGGTTTTGGTCTGAAGGTTCAGACTCGTACCGCTGATGACCAGCGAACGGGCCGTCGAGGCGTTGGTCTGCCCGATGAACCACACGTAGCCCCATTTGCCCAACGCGCCGCTGTTGAAACTGCCGTCGGCCTTCTGATAGCCCAGCGGATACCAGCCGAAACCGATGCTTTCGGCCCCGTCGACGAATTGCAGGAGGGCTTCCCCGGCGTCCGTGAGCGTCATATTCGCCTGATTCCAAATACCGCCGTCAACGATACGGCCGTTGCCGCCGCGCAGCCATGCGCCGACGTTGCCCGTATTCTTGACCGTGCAGCCCGACTTGTAGAATCCGGCCTTCGTAATGGCATTCTCGGGTTTCCCGTCGTGACCGCCGGAGAAGGTGTATCCGCCCTGCGCGAAATCGTCGGGAATGGCATACTCGCTTTTGATAGCCATCAGCATGTCCCACCAGTCGTTGGCGTTGGCCACGTGCCAGCCTTCGGGACAGCAGCCGCGTATCTGGACGCCGAACTCGCCCTCCTCCGTACCGTCGAGTTTGAAGGCGTTGCCCACGTCGTCCACCCCTTCGTAATTCTGCACATAGGGACACTGCTCCGCCGTACAGCCCGATATGCCGGTCATCGCCTCATACCAGGTGTAGTAACGGCCCTTTGCGTCGTTCAACCGCTGCAAATGCGACGCCTCCAACCCCGCAACCGAGAAAGCCGTCAGGTCGGGCGCAACGCCCAGATTGCCGTCCTCGCCCGCTTCGTGGCAGTTCTCGGTCATCCACCAGCGTTTGCCGTACTTCTTGATCGTATAGCCCGGCAGCTCGATGGGGACCGACACGGTGATCGCCGCGAAATACTCGCGCACCTTGCTCGCGCCCAGTTCGTTTTTGGCCACCACCGACACCGACTGGGCGGGAATCACCACGTCGTCGTTGACCACCCTGACGGTGATGACGTTGGTTCCCTGACCGTCGATGATCGAGATTTTCGACTTCTCCTGCTCGGCGATCGTCCATTCGTAGGTCTCGGCCCACTGAACCTTCGAAACCGAGAAGGTGAACTCTTCGCCGCCGTTGCAGGTGAGCGTTGCCGGCACCTTCGTGATCGGCCCGGGTTTCTTGGGAACGGTCATCTCCTGGATTTCCTCCTCGGTGTCGCGTTTCACGGCCTCGGTGCAGGCGACCAGCGCCGCAGCGGCGGTCATGCATGCCGCGGCCATCATGTATTTTCGGATGTTTTTCATCGTTTTTGCATTTTAAGTTTTACAAAGTGTGAACCTCGGGATACCCGAACGGATTCTCCACATACCAGCGGGCCTTGTAAATCTGGTAGCCCGCGCGGTTGAACAGCCGGTTGCCCTTCATGTCGCACACCTCGGCCGACCACCAGTTGCTCCCGCCCGACGTGGGGCGCATGACGATCGTGGAATACCCCTCCGGCCCCGTCGAAATGCTCTTGATGGTGTTCTGCTGGAAGATCTCCACGTCGAGGAACTTCTCCGCCGCGCAGTCGAACTTGTAGACATGCTGATTCGTCGATACATACATCGCATCCTCCCCGCAGACGGGCGCCAGGTCGTGGGCATCGGTATTCCCCGCCGCCATATCGTAAGAGCGCACCTGCGTCAGTTCCGGAGCCGTACGCTTCCCGTTGTAGGCGAGCTTGAGCAGCTGGGCGCCCGTCGCCGTCCAGAGGCAGCCGCGCTTCCGGTCCCAGACCACGTTGTGGGCCGAATGGACCGGCATGGTGAAGGCGGGTCTGGAAACGTAGCTGTCGGCGCCATTGTACACGTAGACGCTCAACAGGTTGCCCGTGCTCGACGCCACGACGACATTCCCGTCGGGCAGCACCTCGGCCGAGTGGGGGTTTCCGCCCGGCTTGGCGTAGAACATCGCCTTCTTGTCCGCAATGCGGATCAGCGCCACGCCGCCGCCCGAAGCCGTGACGAGCACGCACGTACGGTTGTAGACCGGTTTGGCCTCGTCGGGCAGATCGAACCACGCCTGTTCCGCAGCCGAAAGCCCGCTGTCGGCGGCCGTCCACTCCCAGGCGACCTTCCCCGTCGGCTGGTCGATCATCACGATCCGGTTCTTGGCCTGCTCGGTCAGAATCATCACCTTCGTGGCCTTGTCCAGGTCGATCGTCTCCTCCTTGTCGTCGCCCGGCCGCCAGGGAACGTAAGGTCCCTCCTCCTCGTCTTTGCTGCAAGCCTGAAGGAGGAATGCGGCGGCCAGTATCCACAGATATTTTTTCATAATTGCCAGTTAGCGGTTGTCGGATTAATAATTGGGATTCTGTTCGAGTTTCTTGTTCAGCAGGATCTGGTCCGCCGGAACGGGCCACCAGTAGTCGCGGTCGGGGTCGAACGCCCGGACGGCGATGTCCGTGCCCGCATAGTCCTGAATCACGGCGTTCATCACCAGCTCGGCGGTCATCCAGCGGCGGATGTCGTTATAATAAAGCCCCTCGCCGGCGAATTCGACGCGGCGCTCGTGGCGGATGATCTCGCGCATTTCGGACTGGCTCTTCGAACCGTAGGCATAGGTGGGCATGCCGACGCGGCCGCGCACGCGGTTCACGGCGTCGTAAACGGCATCGGAGGGCGTGGCGTCGACCTCGTTCTGCGCCTCGGCGAACATCAGCAGCACGTCGGCGTAGCGGATGAACATGTAGTTGGTCTCGCCGTTGCTGTCGTCCGAATCGCGCTTCTGCGCGTCGTAGATCGTGAGTTTCCGGTGTGCGAAGCCCGTGAACTGGCACACCTCCCCGGCCGGGCAGTTGGCCTTGCCGAGGAACGTGCTCCCGGGATAGAAATTCGTCGCCGCGAAACGCGGATCGAGGTTGTCGTACTTGCCCATCGTGGCCGCACCGTCGGTCGTCGTCCGGTAGTCCATCACCAGATCGAGCAGCGGTGCGTTGTTGCGGTACTGGACGCTGTAAACGTTGAACGAATTGACGGCCGTGTTCTTGGTCTTCGAGAATTCGATGTTGAAGACGCACTCGCAGCTGTGCTCGTTCGCCGGCAGGAAGAGTTTCCGGTAGTCGCCGAACAGGTCGTAGCCCGCCTGGGCCTCCTTTTCGATCACGGCTTTGGCCGCATCGGCCGCAGCCTGCCATTTCGCGGCGTCGTTCGAGGGGTTGACCAGCTTGCTGGCCTCGAAAAGCAGCAGACGGGCCTTGAGGGCCATCGCCGCGCCGCGCGTGGCGCGCCCCTGGTCGGCGGCTTTGGTCCACTGCCAGTCGAGCAGTTCACGGTCGATGATGTCGTTCAGATCGTCGAGAATCGCCCGCACCACCTCCTCGCGCGAGGCGCGGGGCAGCGAACCGTGCGCATAGACAGGCTCTTCGAGGATCAGCGGCACGCCGTTGTAATAGGTCACCAGCATGTAGTAATAGAGCGCGCGGAGGAACTTGGCCTCGCCCTCCATCTGCACCCTGCGGTCGTCGGCCACGACGGCGGCAGGCAGGCGGTTGAGATGGGTGTTGCAGCGTCCGATGCCCTCGTAGCACTTTTTCCAGCGGTTGGCGATGATGCCCGAGCTGTTGGCCGTGTGGGTCCCCTGGGCGATGACATTGTATCCGCCCGCGTTGTTGTAATTATAGGCGTTGGGCGTGCAGGTCTCTTCGAGCAGCGGCGCCGAGTCTCCGAACAGCGCGCTGTTGGTCAGTATGTTGTAACAGCCGGTCATGGCGGCCTCGGTTCCTTCTTCGGTTTCCCAGAACGTCTCGACCGTATATTTGTCGGTGGGAATGGTGTCGAGGTTGCAGGAGGCCAGCGCCGCCGCACCGCAAAGCATCAATCCGATTACTGTTTTTTTCATGTTTTTCCGTATTTGAAGCGATTAGAAAGTAATGTTGAAGCCGAAGTTGATCGTCCGCAGCGAAGGATACTGCATCAGGTTGGTCGACGAAAGGTCGATCTCGGGGTCGAACATCTTCAGCGGGGAGATCGTGAAGAGGTTCTCGCCGTTGACGAAGATCTGGCACTGGCTCATTCCGAGCTTCGAAATCCACCTCTTGGGGAGGGTGTACGAGAGTTGCAGCTGCTTGCAGCGCAGGTACGACGCATCGTAGAGCCACTGCGTGTTCTTGTAGTCGTGCATCTCGGGCGCGCCCGTGGCGGTGTGGAGGATCGGCAGGCGGGAGTTGTGGTTCTCGGGGGTCCACGCGTCGGTCGCCCACTCCTTCAGCACGCCCGCTCCGTTCCAGAACGGGGCTGCGAGGTTGCCCGAAAGATAGGTCTTCACGTCGGCGACGCCCTGGAACTGCGCCGAAAGTTCGAGTCCCTTCCATCCCAGCGAGAAGTTGAAGGCGTAGGTGATGCTCGGCGTGAGGTTGCCGCAGACGGCGCGGTCGTCGTTGTCGATCTTGTCGTCGTTGTTGAGATTCTTGTAGCGGATGTACCCGGGCTTCACGCCGCTGCCGACGGTCACCGAATTGGCGATCTCCTCGTAACTGTTGTAGAAGCCGTCGGCCTGGTAGAGATACCACGCGTCGATGGGTTCGCCCTCGCGGATGATGTTGAAGGTCTTGATGTACTCCTGCCCGTCGAGGTCGACGACGATGTTCTTGTTGTAGCAGAAGTTGCCGCCGAGGCTGTAATGGAAATTCTTGACCGCGCTCCGCCACTGGAGGTTCAGCTCGACGCCGTCGTTGGCCACCACGCCGATGTTCTGCTTCGGGCCGTTCAGGTTGCCGATCTGCGCCGGAATCTTCACGTCGCGCAGGATGCCTTCGGTGCGTTTCTTATAGAGGTCGACGCTGAACAGCAGGCGGTGGTCGAAGGCCTCGAAATCCAGTCCGAGGTTGTAGGTGCGGGTGGTCTCCCACGAGATGTTCTCGTCGACGAAATCCTTGATCGCCGCGCCGCCCGACAACACGTCGCCGAAGCTGTAATTGTAGCTCTTGTTCGCCAGCACGGCCATCAGGTACTCGTAGTTGCCGATGGCCTGGTTGCCCATCTCGCCGACCGAGCCGCGGAGCTTGAGCACGTCGACCGCCCGGACGTTCTGCATGAAATTCTCCTTGTCGATGCGCCATCCGACCGACACGGCGGGGAAGAAGGCCCATCGGTTGCCCTTGGCGAATTTCGACGAACCGTCGTAACGCGCCGTCACGTCGATCAGGTATTTCTCCTTGTAGTCGTAGGTGATTCGCCCGAAGTAGGAGAAGAGCAGTTCGAGCGACGATCCGCCCGAAATATCCTCCATCGTGGAGCCGACCGACAGGGCGGTGAGCTGGTTGTTGAAGTAGTCGCGTTTCTTGGCCTGGAAGTTCTTGCCGTCGTAACGCTTGTACTCCGTGCCGACCATCACGTTGAAGTTGTGGTTGCCGCCGAAGCTCTTGCCCCACGAAAGGGTGTTGTAGAAGGTGTAGTTGATCGCGTTGTTGTCCCAGTCCTTGGCCGAAACGTAGGCGCTGAAGTTCTTCCGCTCAAGAGTTTTGGGATTGTAGGTGTACATCGCGTGCTTGAAGTCCTTCGAATAGTGGTCGACCTTCACGTAGCCCAGGTTGGCGTTGTACTTGATGCCCCACGGCAGGTCGTAGCCGATGTTGATGCGCCCCAGAATGCGGTGAAGCTGACGTTTGGTGTTGCCCTCGTGCAGCTCCATGAGCGGATTCTCGGGGTTGTTGCGCCCGGGGGTCGAGAGCCACGTCGAGAGCCACTTGCCGTCGGGCAGCTGCGTGCCGAAGATCGGCAGGGCGCGGTTGATGACGTTGACCGTCGTCGATACGCCGTAGATCGGGTCGGTGTTGTAGCGCAGGTTGCCCAGCAGGCTGATGCCCACCTTCAGGCGCTTGGTCACCTGCGCGTTGATCTTCATGTCCCACGAGAAGCGTTCCGCGTCGTCGTTGGCGACCATGATGCCGCGCTGGTTCATGTAACCGCCGCCCAGCGAGTAGGAGATCTTGTCCGTGCCGCCCGAAACGCGGGCGTTGTACTGCTGGAGAAAACCGTTCTGGTAGCAGAGGTCGTACCAGTCGGAGGCGGGATAGATGTACTTGTCGTGCTTCATGCCCTCCTCGTATTCGAGGATGTCGTCGCGGTTGTAGGTCACCGTCAGCTTGCCTTCGTTCAGTTCGGCCTGGTTGCGCATGTTCATATACTGAATCGGGTCGGTCACCACGTCGGGCACGTAGGTCGCCGACTGAATGCCGAAGTTGGCGCTCAGCTTCACCACCGGCGCGCCCTTCTTGGCCTGCTTCGTGGTGATGAGGATGACGCCGTTGGCGGCCTTGGAACCGTAGATCGAGGCCGAAGCGTCCTTCAGCACCGAGATCGTCTCGATGTCGCCGGGATTCAACTCGTTGAGCGAATACTCCATGCCGTCGACCAGCACCATGGGGCTGGAACTGCTCATCGTGCCGACGCCGCGTATGCGGATCGTCGCGCCGTCGCTGCCGGGCTTCGACGAAGCCTGGTTGATGTAGACGCCGGGCATCGAATAGAGCGCCTGCGAGGCGTGCGTCATGGGCTGGTTCTCGATCTCCGACATCTGCCGCACGGCGACCGAGCCGGTCAGGTTGACCTTCTTCTGCACGCCGTATCCGATCACCACCACGTCGTCGAGGAGCTGGTTATTCTCCTTCAGCACCACGGTCAGATGCGTCCGGTTGCCCACTTCGACCTGCGCCGCGTCGTAGCCGATGAACGACACGCTGAGCCGCGCGCCCGCAGTCACGTTCAGGGCGAATTCGCCCTTCGAATTGGTCACCATGCCGTTCGTCGTGCCCTCGACCAGCACGTTCGCCCCCACGATCGGATCGCCGGCCTCGGTCTCGACGCGGCCCTTCAGCTGGTATTCCCGGCCCCGGCCTGCCGGGTCGGATTTGTAAAGCACGATGTGGCGGCCTTCGAGTTTGGCCAGAATTCCCTGGTCGGCGAGCACGCCGTCGAGCAGTTTCAGGACGTTCTGATCGTGCGCCTCGACCGAAACGCGCTTCCGGAGGTCGATCTCGCTCTCCCGATACCAGAACGAGTAGCCGCTCTGCGTCTTGACCGCTTCGATCACCTCGCGCACGGTGGCGTTCTTCAGCGTCAACGAAATCACGGGATTCTGCGCGTAAAGAGCCTGGGCCGCCACCGTGAACCAACACAGGGTCAGCAATCCGCTCAGTCTGCACAGCATCCGCTGGCCGAAAAGGTCCCGGAAGGACCTTCTGCTGGTAGAATTGTTACTCATAAGGATTGAAATTTAGGTTGTAGTGAAAAAAATCGTGAATCTCTATCGGTTTCTGTAAAGCTCGAAATGGTTCTTGCGGCTGCGGCAGAGGATACGGCTGTCGGCCGAGATGATCCGCATGATTTCGTGGATGTTCTCGCCGTCGACGAACTCACCCGTGAAACAGATCCTGCGCAGCCGTTCGTCGGGGATCGTGATGTCGACGTTGAACTGCCTTTCGAGGCTCCGGGCGATCGACGCCAGGGGTTCGGCCCGGAAGTAGAGCCTGTCCTCCTGCCACGAGAGCACCTGCTCGACGTTCACCCTGCGCAGCGACAGCAGCCCGGAGGTCCTCTCGAAGAATCCCTGCTCGCCGGGACGCAGCCGCACGCTCCGCGACTCGGGACCGCCGTCCACCAGCAGGCTGCCCGTCGCCAGCGTGATCTGGTAATTCTCGTCCTCGGAATAGGCGTGCACGTTGAAAGTCGTTCCGAGCACCGTCGAGACGACCTGTCCCGTGACGACGACGAAGGGCCTGCGGGCGTCGTGCTCGACCTCGAAATAGGCCTCGCCGTCGACCTCCACGCGGCGTTCGTCGCCGAACAGCGCGGGATAGACGATGCGCGTGCCGCCGTCGAACTCCTGCACTTCGGCCCACGTCAGTTTGTTGATGTCGCTCCAGCGCATGCCGGTCAGGCACGAGAAGAGGAACGCATCTTTTAGTACGGGATACGGACACTCCGTTTTGGCGAGGCGCTGCAATTCGTCGAAAGTGAGGTATTCGCGATGCACGTCCTCGATATGCGCGGGTTTGACCGACATGGCGGGCGAGTGGGGGATGATGCCCTCCTCGACCGCTCGGTTCAGCGCGGCTTTGAGTTTGAGGAAATAGCTGCTTTGGCTGTTCGTCGAAAGAGCGGTATTGCTTTTGGTCTTGGCCTGCTTCGCCAGATAGGTCTTGAACCCCTCGACGAACTTTTTATCGACCATCTCGAACGTCGTATTCGTTCCGGCGTAGGCGACGAGGTGTTTCAATGCGCTGTCCCAGTTGCCCCAGTTCCCCGGCGACTCCTTGCGCTGTTCGATCAGTCCCTTGATGTATTCGACGAGGTTGGTGCGAATCTTATATTTTACCGCGAAGCCGTATTGCTCGTTCTGCTCGGCGAGCAGCCGTTTGGCCTTGACCTTCTCGGCCATTTCGAGATTGACCTTGTTGTGGTCGCGCTCCAACTTGTTTTTCGGGTCGGTGTAGAGGTAGTATTCGAGGGTCTCGAATTTACGGCGATGCTTGATGCGCCCTTCATCGTCGCGGGTGTACCCGTAATAGTATTCCAGCACCAACGAGGTCTTGCCCGTCGAGCGCTGCGGTTTCTGCCGAATCTTGATTTCCATGCGGTCGAGGTTTTAGGTTTGGTGCAAAGATAGAAAAATTTCTTTACACTTTTTTACACCTCGATTGCTGATTGTTGTAAATAAGCGGCAAATTTTACACCTCGAACGATAAAATGAAGTCGAAGTAAAAGTCTATTGTTTATTTGTAAATAACTGAATCTATGAATTTTATTTTGATATTCCTTTGCGTTTGTTTTCTTGGGTTACTTTCCGATGCAGAACTTCGAGAAAATCTGATCGAGGACTTCGTCTGTGGTGATTTCTCCGGTGATGGTGCCCAGATGGAAGATCGCTTGCCGGATCTCTTCGCCGAGCAGGTCGGAGGGTAACGTTTCCAGACCGCCGAGGGCGGCGTCGAGCGCCGTGCGGGCGTGGTGCAGCGCTTCGTAGTGGCGGCTGTTGGAGACGATCGTCCGGCCGTCGTCGAGCGCCGAGGCGTCGACGGCTGCACGCAGTCTTTCCAACAGCTGTTCCATTCCCCTGCCCTCGCGGGCGGAGAGGGGCAGTGCTCCGTCGGGCAGCGATACCGGTGCGGCTGCCGGATCTATCCGGTCGATTTTGTTGGCGACCAAGATGCGGCATTGGTCGGGCCGGAGGTCGAGGGACTCGACGGCGGGGGCGGCGGCATCGAACACTTGCAGGACGATTTGCGCGCGGGCGACACTGGCGTAAGCACGTTCGATGCCCATGCGC
>ERZ857801.3542-NODE-3542-length-10723-cov-2.634046_pt1 | contig 10723 bp, 10 predicted proteins | sample MGYA00519762_ERZ857801 | MGnify/ENA primary metagenome ERZ857801 (study PRJEB31778, sample SAMEA3449368) | human gut metagenome | biome: human gut; feature: human-associated habitat; material: faeces | place: United Kingdom | collected 2010/2012 ...
TGGACACCTTCGACTCTGCAAGCTACTTTTCGGACCACGCCTCCACGCTGCTCAACGGCGGCGAAGTATCCCCCGAGGACGCGGCAAAATACTCCGAGCGCATCTACGCCACGAACAACGGCGGCCGTGACAGCCAGGTCGAGTTTCCCCTCTGGGGCATACCACTCATCTCCGCGCGCTATGAAAACGACAGCGGCGGCTTCATCAGCAACGAGGGCAACGAATACATGGAGCACGGCGGCCTGGACCTCTCCGTCACCGACGAGGGCGAGAGCTGTGAGCTAAGCGGCACTGTCTATATAGACGCACGCAGCCGCGTCACCGTATTCTGCAACCCCGTCTATCAGCAGGAAGACGGCAGCATCTACCTCGTCACCGGCCAGGGCATGGTCTTCAACGGGACAGGCGCAACGGGCTACACCCTCTGGGAGGAGAGCGACGCCTACGGCGACGTTCCGGCCTGGGGAATGAGCATAGAGCTCGACATCACGCCCAAATATCCCACGGAGCGCGTCGCCGTGCTGCTCTACGGCGCTGACGGCTCCCTCATCAGCAGCACCGAATACGAGCCGGGGGAGATGCCGGATACGATAGCCGCCGGGGATGCCGCTTTTGCCATAGTCGAGGCCTACACAAGGGACAGCTCCGGCGAGACAGCGGTGGAGCGGCAGCTCCTCAGCCCCGGCGAGAGCTTCACCACCCGCACCCTGGCCGAGGGCGAGAGCTTCTATGCCCTGCACACCACGGTTCTGGAAGGTTCAAGCTCCGTACAGGATTGACCTTGACGCCAAACGTCGACTATAATTGACCTGTATCAGTTTTTAACTGGAGGTAAGCAATATGGACGCAAAAGCCCGCTCGCGTGCGCTCAGGCGGGAGCTTGAAAGCCGCTTTTTCCGTGGGAATGCTCCGGCGCTCATCGTCTCCGTTCTCTGTATGCTGCTGCTCACCGGCGTCAACCTTGTCACGGCCTGGCTCATGCAGAACATAGTGGACGTCGTCGCCTCCGGAGGAGCGGGTATCGGGAAAATCGCCCTCACCTTCGCCGCGGCCTTTGCCGTCTTTATCGTCGCTTACGACGTGCAGCGCTACACCTGCGCGGCCTTCATCCGCCGCGCCGTCGTGCAGTACAAAAACTTCGCCTTCTCCGGCATACTCGAGCGCAGCGTCAGCTTCGTCTCCAAGGAAAACAGCGCCAAGTTCATCTCCATACTCACAAACGACGTGGCTTCCATAGAGACAAACTACCTTGCCATGATCTTCACCCTGGTCATGGAGCTCGCGGGCTTTGTCGGCGCTCTCATAATGATGCTCTGGTACAGCCCCATCCTCACCGCCGCGGCCGTCGTACTTGCGCTGCTGCCCGTGGCCGCCTCGCTCATCTGCGGCGGCAGGCTCGCCAAATGCGAGCAGGAGGTATCCACAAAAAATGAAAGCTACGTCGAGGCAGTCAAGGAGAGCTTCGCCGGTTTTTCCGTCATCAAGAGCTTCAAGGCAGAGGGAAGCGTAAGACGGATGTTCGAGGACGTCTCCGGCTCGCTTGAGGACGCGAAATACGCCCGGCGCAAGACCAATGACCTCGTATACATGCTCGCCGCGGGCGCGGGTTTTCTGGCGCAGGTGGGCGTATTCATCGCCGCCGCGCTGCTCGCCGGGAACGGCTATGCCATCAGCGCAGGCGTCGCCGTGGCCTTTTTGCAGCTCATGAACTTCCTCACCTCGCCCATCTCCACGGTGCCGCCCATTCTGGCGAACCGCAAAGCCTCCATAGAGCTCATGGACAAGCTCGCCTCGCTCATGACCGAGCCGGGTGAGGCCGAGGGCCGCGACGTGCCCGCGGAGCTCCGGGAGGGCATCTCCATCGAAAACCTCGGCTTTGCCTACGCCGAGGGTGAGCCGGTGCTCCGGGATGTGAACCTGAAAATCCCCGCGGGCGGCAGTCTCGCCATCGTCGGCCCCTCCGGCAGCGGAAAATCCACGCTATTGCAGCTGCTGCTCGGCCATCACAAGGGCTACGAGGGCAGCATACGCCTGGACGGCGCGGAGCTGCGGGACATCTCCGCCGCCTCGCTCTACGAGCTGCTCTCCGTCATCCAGCAGGAGGTCTTCATTTTCAACAGCTCCATAGAGCAGAACGTCACCATGTTCGGAGACTTCCCGCCCGAGCGCGTAGAGGCCGCCCTCGAGGGCGCGGGGCTCTCCGGGCTCATCGCCGAGCGCGGGCTGGACTTCGTCTGCGGCGAGAACGGCTCGAACCTCTCGGGCGGCGAGAGGCAGCGCGTGTCCATCGCCCGCAGCCTCCTGCGCCGGACGCCCGTGCTGCTGGTGGACGAGGCCACGGCCGCGCTCGACCGTCCCACAGCCACCGAGGTCATGGGCGCGGTGCTCGACATCCCCGACACGGCAAAGATAGTCGTCACGCACGACCTGAACGAAGCCGTGCTCCGCCGCTTCGACGCCGTGGCCGTGCTCATAGGCGGCCGCCTCCGTGAGCTCGGCAGCTTCGACGAGCTCATAGAGGCCCGCGGCTTCCTCTACTCCATGCTCACCCTCTCCGCCGCCGAGGAGAGCTGACGAACACTTCAAAGGAGGGTCATATATGAGGAAAACAAACGCTCTTGTCTCACTTGTCCTGGCCCTGGCGCTCATATTCACGCTCACCGCCTGCGGCGAGCAGCCCGCTGAGGGCCCGATTAGGCTCGAAGCCAACATGGAGATGCTGAACGATCTCGTCGCCGAAGACTCCGACTTCTATCCCCGAGAGGGCGAAAACTTCACCGCCATGGAGATCGACGTCGATACCGAAGCCTGCACAGCCGACGTAAAGCTCTTCGGCGACATGGAGCTCTCCGGCACGCTTGAGGGCCACTGTATACCCATTGATGCCGGCAGAGTCTCCGGCTGGGTCTGCGATTTTTCTGGCGACCTGAGCGGTGGCGGGGACTCGCACTTCGTCATGGTCGACACCGTACTCTCCGGCCGCGACGCTCTTGTGACGTTCTCGTTCTACCGGAACAGCCGCTCAAATATGATCTGCTGGTTCGGTGTCCTGGACGACGACCTTGCCGCCGTGAGCAATGAGCGCGCCCGCATGATACGTGAGTCACAGGAGTCGGAAGGACAATAAACAAGGCGCGCCCCGATGCGGTAAACGCCGATAAGGAAGTATCAAAAACACACTAACTTAAAGGCCGACAAACAGGGTTGCTAAATGAACCGGCGTGTTATTTCGTAAGGAAATGGCACGCCGGTTTTCTACGCATTTCAAACTGCATTTTCAAGGGTAAGAATGGCAAGATACCTCCGGCTATCCAATCACGTCAGCAAGTCTCGGTAACATCGGGCTTTTCTGCCCTCTAAATGCGTAGGCACAAGCACCATAATCACAGCGAGCGCAAGCGGATTTCTGCTTGCGTCCGCTTGGTTACATCACAGCAAAGGCGGAGAAAGCCGTCAAGGGCGCGAAGCGTTCATCTCGACCCTTGACGGCTTCCTTTGGCTTTGCTATTTTTTACCACGATGGCTTCCACCAATTTTGCCTGTAAGCGATGCTTCATGTACTCATCAATTTCGATGTGCGGCAAACCATCTTTGTCATAGAGCATTCGTGTACAAAGCTTGTTGATGTAGCCCTCATAGTACCGCAAGACGCGCTCCAACGCCAACGAATCACCGGCGCGGGCTGCTTCGATTACGTCCATTGGCAAAAGCACTCTGCCGTTAAAAGTTGGTTCCTTCATGTTAGTGCCTCACTCCCTTGGATTGTAAATCTTTTCGCAGTTCATTCAGTGCCTTTGTCCTGTGCCGCTGGACGGCGCTGCGGGACATTCCCACAAGGCTGCCGATCTCACAGTCTGCCAGTTCCAACACACAATGCAGAATCAAAATGCCTTGCTCCTGTTCCGGCAGGCTGGCAAAGGCGTGGGCCACCTGCTCGTCCCGGATATGTAAGGTATAGCCATAGGCCGTGAATAGGAAGCTGTCGCTTGGGTATCCGTCTACCGTGCAGAGCTTGTCCATTTCATGCTGGGACAAGGCGCTGAACTCGGTTTCCCGGTTCCGCTGGCGGGCCAAATCCCGCAGGTGGGTTTTGGCCTCGTTGCGGAGAACAGTTTTACAGAAAGCGTCAAATCGGCAGCGTTCTCCATAACCATCAGGGGTGTACTTCATCTTCTCACCCCCGATCTGCGGGAGAGTGAGAAGCCGGGGCCGGTTGCGTCGCCCCCTGTGTCCATGTTCCTGCGGCAGCTCCGGCCCGCACCGAAAGACCGCAGGAACCGACAAAATTCGCCCGGCAGGTCGTAGACCCGCCAGGCGGAAATGAAAGATATATGAAGTCGTCTTACATGGTATAGTTCATACTCGTGGCCGGAGCTGCCCCCTGTTGAGTATAGGCTTTTTTTAACAAGCTATGCGTTTGAAAAATAGGATATATCAGCATGGCGGCTCCCTCCGTAGGCCGCCGATCCTGCGCCGGGCAAAGAAAAGCGGCGGCCTTGATTTCTCAAAGCCGCCGCATATTCAATCAGGCATGGGGAATGGACTGCTGTACGACGGCTTTTTTTCTTTTTGCCGTCGTCCGGCAGGTAGAAGATATTCAGTATTCAATCATCAATGTTTCCTGTCGGCCATCCGGGAATGTATAGATAAACTTTGCGCTTGTATCTTTGCAGGCCCAAAAGAACAGATCGTTGCACTCCATGTCCATCTCCATATTACCCCGGAAAGTGTCGGTCAGGTAGATGGTCTGAAAACAAGGAAATCGTTCCGTATTGGTGCGGGAAAGCTGCTGCCGTAAAATCTCATACAGCCCTTTCTTTGTAACAGGATTTTCTAAAATGTAGCGATAGCGGAACCGTTCATTGCTAAAGCGGTTGCTATTGATTACCCGAAGCAGATAGTCGGTAAACTTTGGTGGCATGATGCTCTCAATACCCACCACAACTTTTCGCTCCGGGCTGTTATGGATTTGAGTAATCAGGGAAGAAAATACCTGCGGAGCTATGATGATAAAGTCTATTTCCCCCTTGATGATTAGCGTGTACTCTTTCATTTTCAGGCTCCTTTTTCATACGGTCAGCGTAACCGGCGCTGGCCGTATGTCAGAACACATCAATCAGTTGCCCGTAGCCTTTCCACAATACTCTGCTTCTCCAAATTCTTAAAGCAGATATAGGGAATCACGATTGCAAATACAATCAAGATTGGCGTACAGATTACCAGCGGCAACAGCGTAAAATGGAATGTTGCCGTCCAGTCACCGGCCACCATCATACGAACACCAACGGCTACTGCCAAAGTGCCTAATACATAAGCTGCCAACAAAGTGCTTCCTGCGTAATACAAGCCCTCGTCGATCAGCATACGCCGAAGCTGCCGTTTTGTCATGCCGATGCTCTGGATCATGGCAAATTCTTTCTGGCGGGAAACAATCGCTGTCACCATCGAATTGACGAAATTCAGAATACCCACAAAAGCAATGATAAGGCTGATTGCAAAGCCCATCACAGTGTTCGCCCGTGTCTGTTCCTGATAATGTTTAATCAATGTGGATTTCGCAGTATAATTCAGGCTCTTGTCAACGTCATGCTGATATTGGATCAGCATTTCTTCCGCCTGTGGCTGGTATTCCTCGGCTACATCAAAGAACAATTTTCGCAGAGTGTTATCCGGGTACATGGCCCGGAATGTATCGGCAGGAAGATAGAAAGAAAGGAAGTCTTGTGTGCTGCTGTTTACGCCCTCGGTAATGGTGGGAATATCCGCCACAATCGCCATGACCTCGTATTGCTGGCCGTTCAGCTCTACCGTATCTCCAACGGAATAAGTCGGCTGTGTTTCTTTCTCGTTGTCCTCCGCGCCGGTGGCCGCTTCCATCACTACATAGCCCCCGGACAAGAATTTCTCTTTGTCAAAGGTGCCGTCCAATATCCTGCCATCCTGTGCAAAGGTGTCTAAAATTAGGCCGTCAACGCCGTACAGAATGGAAGTACATTCACCGCTGTCGATCATGTCGTGATAGGCTTCTGCCAGCCCTGTATCTGTTGCTTCAATATAGGCCAGTCGATCGTCAGCATTATAGTAGGTCTGGATATTTTCAAGAGCAGACGCCCCGATCTTATGCGTAAATACCTGCGAATACAAACGCCCTGTTGCTTCCAGCCCGGAAAGTTCCTCAATGTTCTGTACCAGCTCCGAGGAAATGGTGGTGCCGTAGGGATTGTAGGTGCCAAAGGTGGAAGAAATCGAACTGTCCTCTACCTCAAAATCACTGATAACTGTCTGGCTCATGTACTTGTCAATATCAAAGCTGGCATTTTTCGCATAGACACAGGAAAGCAGCACAAGTCCCAGCGTCAGGGAACAGATTACCGTAATGGTGCGCTTTTTGTTCCGGCCTAAGTTAGCCAGAGCCATCTTCGGGATGCTTGCGCCGCCGGTGCTTTTCTTTGTTTTCCGTTTGCTGTTCGTTCCGGCGTCAGTGTAACGCAGAGCTTCCATTGGGGAAACCTTACCGGCGATTTTCGCAGGCTTCATGCAGGAGATCAGAACCGTCAAATAGGCAAATAGCGCAGAGCCGATGAAGATATAGGGATTGACCGCTGTTTTGGCTTCTCCCGTTGTCCCGGTTATCATGACCGGCACCAGCACGGCCCCCAGCAGATACCCGATCACAAGCCCGATAGGAATACCAATCAGCGACAGGCGGTTGGCCTGCCCGTAAATCATCTTCTTTAACTGTCTTTTGGTTGTCCCCAAAGTTTTCAGTCGGCCATAAAAGCGGATGTCACTGGCAACGGAGATCTGAAAGATGTTATAGATAATCAGATAACCGCTTGCAAATACCAGAACCATGCAAATTGCCATCGGCAGAACTTCACGGATGATATTCTGGTTCATTGTGGAATCATAAGCAGCATTAGGAGAAAGGGACACATTGGGCAGGCCGGTGTCGGCTAAAATCTGCTGGGCCGCGCCTTCCAGATTGCTGTCGCGGTACAAGTCGATATGGAGCATCACCGTTCCTAATACCTGCCCGTTTGCCAACTGTTCCACTTGGTCGATACCTGCACACTGGCTTTGAACAAAGGATTCGGAAACCCACGCCATACTTGCCATAGCAGCAGAATTTCCATCCCAATAGCCGGAGAGGGTGAATGTACTGGTGGTGATTTCTTCACCGTTTAAGTCCTTACGCCATTGCAAGGTGATTTCCTGCCCCAATTCATAAGGCAGTCCCATTTTATCAAGGGTAATGGTGTCCAAAGCAATCTCGTTTTCCTGCACCGGCATGGTTCCCTCGGTGGGATAGGAAAAGCTGGAACGGGCATAGTTTTCATCCGCATAGCGAATTTCCACCTGCCGCCCGGTCAACTCCTTGTTTTCAGCAATTCCAACCACAATGCTTTTGCCAAAATCCCGGACAGCTTCATGGGCGGTGATTTTCTTCACATCCGCGTCCGTCATGATGCCGGAACTTAAATGGCTGTTATATCCGGCCTGCTGAAAATTCATGTTCCGCAGGTTTTCAACCATGCTCTGTGACAGGACAAACAGGGATGTAAACATTACCGTTGTCAGAACAATGGCAAAGATGGCAACCAGATTGCGCGTTTTGTTCGCCTTGAAACTGCGGTTTGTCAATGTGCGTATCATTGATTTTTTTCTTTTCATAGTATCACCGCCTTACTCTGCAATCCGGCCATCTTCGATATGAATGGTACGATCTGCCTGCGCTGCAATTTCCGGGTTATGGGTAATCATTACAATGGTCTGATGAAATTTCTGGCTGGTGACTTTCAAAAGCTCGATCACTTCATCACTGGTCTTGCTGTCCAGATTGCCGGTTGGCTCGTCGGCAAGGATGATCGCTGGTTTACTGGCTAAAGCTCTGGCAATGGCGACGCGCTGCTGCTGGCCGCCGGACAGTGTGTTGGGCATATTGTAGAGCTTCTTTTCCAGCCCCAGCAAAGACACGATCTCTTTGATAAATTTCTGATCCGGCTTTTTCCCGTCAAGCTGGATGGGCATAACGATATTTTCATACACATTCAAGACGGGAACCAGATTGTAGTTCTGAAAGATAAAACCGATCCGCTGGCGGCGGAACACAGTCAAGTCCTCGTCTTTCAGCTTGCCCAGCTCGTAATTATCTACCCTGACAGAGCCGGAAGTGGGGCGGTCTAATCCCCCCAGCATATTCAGCAGGGTTGACTTGCCGCTGCCGGATGTGCCGATGATAGCAACAAACTCGCCCGGCTCAATCGAAATGCTCACGCCGTCCAGCGCCTTAACAATATTCGGCTCGGTGCCGTATTGCTTTGTCAGTTGTTTGGTGCTTAAAATACTCATGTTCTATAACCTCTCTTTGCTTTTTTGCGTTTTTTCTTCATTATATCCGGGCAAAAGAAAGGCACAATGGAAAATGCGTAAACTAACATCTACAATGAAAAAACTAAGTCTGCACAAAAAGAAACGCCGCTTCGTGAAGAAGCGGCGTCGATCCGTTAAGGAATCGGGATCAGGATTTTCAAAAGGTAAGTTCCATTCTCCTGACGGAAACTGCACTGTCCGTCATATTTTTCAACGGCTTTTTTAATATTGGGAATACCAAAGCCATGTACGAAACGATCTTTCTTTGTGGTTCCCTCGGCTGGCTGTGTTCCCGGTAAGGTGTTGTTTTCCACCGTGATAATCAGCATATCCCGAACACGCTCGGCCTTGACAGTAATCAATCGTTGATCTTCCGGCAACCGTTCGCTGGCCTCCATAGCGTTGTCAAGGGCATTGCCAAATATGGTGCTGATGTCCAACGGTTCTATGAAGTCCATACCCTTGAAATCAACCAAAGCCGAGAAATCAATCTGCTTTTCGCGGGCTTTTGCCGCCTTATCCTTTAGAATGATGTCAAGAAACTCGTTTCCTGTATGCACATAGTCCTCATAGTCTGCAATTTGAGAGCGCAGCGTTTCGGCCATCTGCCGGGTTTCTGCGGTATTCTGTCTGCTTTCCATGATAAGTAGGTGGTTTTTCAGGTCGTGATAGATGGAACGGACACGTTCTGCATCTTTCATCTTCTCTTGATAATAGGCATATTGCTGTTGGAGCTGTGCGATCTGTATTTTGTCCCGTTGTTCCTGTTCCCGAAGGAAAGACACATTTCGAGAGTATAGAAATTGCACGATGAAAACTACACCAAGTACAGATGTAATCACATCCAAAATCAGCGTATTAGACTCTCCCAAATTCAAATAGCCATAGGTACTTGCAAACGATACTGTAAATACCAACAAAAAGCTGATAGACAAAACAGCGACGTCTTTTGCTTGAATTGCGTATTTGAAGTTTTTTAACAGTCTATATACGATTACAGCATACAACACTTTCAGTAAAATCACAAAAACATAAATCTGCCATTTCAAAATGCTTGTTCCGTCCACCTGCGCCATTGTGTTGCCATGATAAAACTGGCTCATTATGGATATTCCCGTAGCTTCTGAAAGTGGTACAATAAGCAGATACGCCAATTCTATAACAACAACCGCAGTATGGACAGAAACTTTATAGCAAATCAATGTAAGCACAAACATAGAAGTTAAAACACCGAAAATCCGATACGCTCCTATATCCACAAATAAGGTCGTAATGATAACCACTATCACAAAAACGGCAGGCGGGACAACTCTGCTAACTGCTTTTTGAAATCGACAAGCATTACAGAAGCACAAAGTTATTACATAAAAAATAGCTGCTTCCACGATTGTGGATAAAACATCTAATAGATTATATACCCACATTACAGCATATCCCCCCAATAGTCCGTCAGCCGTTCCATAAATTCTTTTCGTTTCGGCTGGCTGATGGGAATAATCTCACCTGTAATCAGTTCAATGTCCAGCTTCTTGATGCCTTTCACATAGAACAGATTGACAATATAGCTGGTATGGCAGCGCACAAAGTCTTTTTCGCAAAGCTCCCGTTCCACTTCTTTCATGCTCTTATAGCAGACAATATTTTCCTGCTCGGTATGGAACATCAGATTGCGGTTATAGGTTTCAACGTATCGAATGGATTTCAGCGGCACCTTATATTTGCCGGTATCGTTGGTAATCACCAGAGAGGGGGTATCTTCTTTCTGGCTGCGCTCCACGAATTTGTCCATTTCTGATTTGAGCCGGGCATATTTCATGGGCTTAATGATATAGTTCATCGCATGATATTTATATCCCTCAAGCCCATACTGTGTAAGAGTAGTGAGAAAAATAATGCCCACGGTTTCGTCCATTTGCCGGATACGCTCGGCAGCATGAAGTCCGTCCACCATCTTCATTTGAATATCAAGGAAAATCAGGTCTATGGTTGGATCGTATTTTTCGATCAGCTCCATACCGTCATAGTACGGGGTAATCTTTATGTTCCGTCCTGTTTCCTTGCTGTATTGGTTCAGTAAGTCACTCAAATACTGAACAAAGTCTTTTTCATCATCACAAATTGCTATATGCAGCACTGTATCACCTGCTTTCGTTATACCGTCTGTCCTTTGGCTTCTCTGCCTCCTTGGGGATCAGCCAGACACCGGCCATTTTGACAGCACCGGGGACGCGTCCATCGGTGCAGTAATAATTTATCTGTCGGGACGAAACGCCCCATTTTTCGCTTGCCTCTTTGACTGTTATGTAATCCATGTCTGCACCTCCGATAATAGTATTATAGTTCTTACAAA
>ERZ857801.3546-NODE-3546-length-10712-cov-70.937787_pt1 | contig 10712 bp, 7 predicted proteins | sample MGYA00519762_ERZ857801 | MGnify/ENA primary metagenome ERZ857801 (study PRJEB31778, sample SAMEA3449368) | human gut metagenome | biome: human gut; feature: human-associated habitat; material: faeces | place: United Kingdom | collected 2010/2012 ...
CGTTGTGATTTGCTTTCATTTTAGTATCTTTGAACCATTGGAAACAGCTGACTATTCATTATAATCTAATAATCAAATGGTTAAACAATCAATTTGAATCACAAAAAGCAAACAGTTTTCCACTAAAAATCCCACCAACAAGTGGGATTTTTACTTTTAGAATAACTCCAACTGTTGCCCCGGTGTATTCACATCTTGAACTTTTTTCCCATAAAAGAGCTCAATATTACCAAATTGTTTGTCCGTAATACATATAATTCCCACCTGTCCAAACTCCGGTAAGAAAGATTTAACTCTTTTTATGTGCACATCTGCATTTTCACTGCTGGCACAATGTCGTACGTAGATGGAAAACTGAAACATAGTAAATCCATCCTTCTGCAGGTTCTTCCGGAAGTCTGCATACGCCTTCTTATCCTTCTTGGTATCAGTAGGCAAATCAAATAACACCAGTACCCACATAATGCGATATTCACTAAAACGGTCCATTACATTTCCGGATATGCTATTTTACGCAACTCTCCATTAAAACATTTATAAAGAGAAGCTGTTGTTTGTCCCACTGCTATCATTAGCGGACTACGCTTACCTGAAATAATAACATCTAACGACGGAATCGTCAAAAGCTGTCCTTTCAGTTCCTTTGTCAACATCCCATAATCTCCTCCTTTTTTCATAATATCACAAACCAGTTCATCCACATACGGACGATAAGGTTCCATTATATCATCAGCCAAGCAATACGCATTATAACGATTATGATGATGAATGCCTAACGTAGGCAAAAGTCCACTCGATACCAACCCACGTGCCACAACAGCACGCAATATCGCATACCCATAATTCAACAAATTATTAGGTGGAATGCCCTCTCTATCTCTCGTGAAACCATCTATTTTAAATAGGTTTTTCCAATAGTAAGCTGCAGCCCGAGCTTCCAGATTATCAGAATCCCCACTCTTCACATCAGCAGCCCATGCTTTCATGCATCTTATTTCTTCCCCTGCACATTTTTTCAACACAGCTGCCTGATTCTCTATCTTTTGCTTAATGGTTTGTTGCCACAATTGTTTCATCAATGGAAGAGAAGCACCTAATTGTTGACGAAAACGTTCATTCTGAGTTGTATTGCCATACAAAGGAAGCATCAGGCCAACGGGCATACTTTTACTATCGCAGGTTATGATAGCGCAATTATTTTCAAGTAGAGCTTCCAGTACTCCTGAGGTAATCGTAATTTGCTTATTATCCAATACAACTACACCAATATCTTCTATTGGTTTTGTCACTTCTGCCTTTTGTTTAAATCCTCCCGTTAAAGTTTCATTTTTCACTACTTCCGGTAGTTTTATTACTAACTGTGCATTCTTTAAAGATAAATAAATTGGATTTCCAAAATAGAGTGTTTTCTTAATCATAGTACTTCAATTTTAGTGAATATTATTCATCACCTTCTTCAAACGGTAACTGAGGAGACACCCTTTCTGTTCATAAAGTTCTTTCATTCACTCTTGAGCTAATTCTGGGGTCTCAATTTCTTGTACACGATCATAGCCAATCTGGGCTGATCACAGTTTAAAAAGCTCTGCTTTGGGAGAAGGAATAGACTGAATGATACGAAAAAGTCCTTTTATATTTGCCGCTTGGATTTTCCTTCTTTTACCATCTTCAGCAGTCATTTGAACTGGGGTACAATTTGTACCCCAGTTCAAATTCAACATTTCATCTCTTGAACACATTCGCTTTGTATATTGCTTAGCATTGCATTATCTGTCAAAACCTGAACAACATCTAAAATAGAAAAATACCATTGTTGTTCTTCTTCATTCCAGGCGGAACGAATACTCTTGCCTTGAAACAATTTCAATTTATTCTCCATCTCAATATTCCCCTATCATAACAATTTGACCAATATGATTGACTCGGACTTTAATAATTCTGTTCAATATACTTAGAGAAGAAATTCGTTTCCAGGTAATCTCCTGCAATTCTTTCCTATCTGCAACAACTGTTTCTAAATGATGCCTAAACACATAATCTTTAGAGGCTATTTTTTGCACTCTAAACAAGTTTGGACTTATTAAAGCATAATTCTCAGGATTCAGCAAATCAATTTCTTTAGGGTCAAAGCCAGTCTTCTCATTTGGGAACACAAAATACTCGTTTTGCTTCATACTAAAAAGAAACTTCCAACCTTCACTTCTCTTATAATCTTTATCAATAATAGGTTGACTAAGATTTACCCGCGTCACTGCATCAAAGAAAGAAACTACAACCTCTTCAAGTTCAAACTTCAATTCACCATTTTCATCAAATACAGCCTGTCCCTTTTTGTCTAAAACTGGTTTACGATAAATTGCGACATGATGATTATTACCTGTATTAACAAAATCAACCGGAATCCTCCGACTGTCTTTATCTAAAATAAAATTACCATCCTTATCCTTCTTTTCATGAAGTGATTGCGCTTTACTGATACCAAAAACACTCACTCGCTTTATAGTTATACCTTTCTCTTTATTGAGCCATATCGGGTTTTCATCCAGATTGGCAAATGCACTCTTCGCATTACCGTATTCTTTTATGCGATCCTGCAAAAGTTTACGAATTCTCGCATCTACAACTTTATCTACATTCAATTTTTCATCAATAGGTTTTCGTACCGTATAAACCGTTTCAAGCATTACTGTTTTAACCTTTTCCGGAACACACTCGTTCTGCTTAGCATCTAACCAAACAGGTTGCTTGTCCAATGAATTCTTACCAGTAAAAGCTTTCTTCGAATCATTGCCATTTTCTTGCAAACGCCTCAATAATGCATCTCTATAAGCAGGTTTATTTACAGTGGCTATCTTAGCTGCATCAAACGAGGCATTCACTTTCTCCTCTTTAACCACATACTGTTTATGACTACCGTAAACAGTTTCCAAATGCAATTGCCCTCGTGGAGTTTGTTGCTGCTTTTTGTTTATTCCATTTTTCTTTTTTGTTCTATTGAGATTAATTGTAACTACCTTATTCTTGGTCTTAATAGAGATTAGCGTATCATTTAAATGCTTCTTTGCCTCAGCACGAAATTCATCTAAAGACATGGGAGGAATAGCCTTTCCATTTTGAAAATACTTATTTCTTATTGCAGCTTCATTCGTATCAGGCTTCAGACTAGCATTCTTATTATTAAAATACTGGATAAATACATCTTTAGTAAATGCTACTGTCAAAGCATCCATTGCATGATGGCGGTGATCGTTACGCTTAGTCCAATCTTTAATCCTACCTATCAACCTTCCATCATTATCTTCAAAATATTCGACTAATCCCAGTACTTTATATTTTTCCCAATTCAATTCTTTCATTACATCAACAAGTTGCCAATCTTCACGCAATTCATCAGTAATCGCCCCAGTAGTAGCAACCACTCGACGACAAATTTCATTCAACATAGAAAGAGCTTTCTTTGCAATGTACTGTGTATTCCGTAAATCCCTATCAATAAATCCTTCAGGGATTTCACTCTCCTGCATTTTCAATTTTCTAAGTTTAGTTTTCTTATCCCTGAACAGTACCTCGCAACGATTTAAATATTCCTGCAAACCTTGTTCGCCATATTTCTCCTCCACAAAATCATAAGCAGTTTTACTTCCTTTCTCAATATTTATACTTTTCACTTCCAATGTTTTGTTAGAGAAAGAATCATCAAACAAACGAGCCTGTGGAATAATATGCTCAATATCAAAATCCTTACTGAACAATTTTTCTTTGGGAATATAGGTATTAGAATACAAGGTTTTATAACCATTATCTTTCAACTCTTCATACAATTTATAACGAATTATTGCATTACGGCTTACATGAGACATTCCGAAATCATTTTGCAGAATAGCTCTTATCCCTTCGTGCGTTTTTGTTGTATCCACAATAGATTTCGTCAGTTCTTCTCTCTCTTTTGCATTTTTCTTTAATTCGCGAGCCAGTTCAATACGGATTTCATCCGGTTTGCCGTAAGTAGTAATAATCGCATTAATCACATTGACCATCTGATTCAGTATCTTCTCAACAACTGGATTACGCAAACTATTCTTAGGAAGAAGCTCTAATTTATCTTTCAACACCTTGCTCTTAATTTCCTCTTTCGTTAACGAGGATTTTGAATGTTTATACCCTGCATATTCACAAGCAACATCATACTGATTTCCATCTTTTAGATGAGGTAATATCTTACGAATTGCTTTTGTACTCAAACTACCATAATCTTCTTGAAAAGTTATATTCGCCAAAATTGAAGCATAATCTTTTTCAAAACCACATAAATCTGCTATCTTTTGAATCAGATTTCCATCTCCGGTCGGCGTACTATCACCCTCAAAAGAGTACAATAAATGCCAAAGTTTAAAGTAAGGTTGCTTGTCCAATTCTTTTTCCGAATCAAAACACAAAACTTCCGTATTCCAACCCAAAGCAGAAAATATCGTTTTTACTTGTTCTACAATTTCGTCAGCTGATTTTTTGAAATTAATAGACTCATGACCAGATATTTCAAGAATCTTACTAGATGCCTGATATAAGGCACTTCCTGTTCTATTTCCATCAATATTTTTAAAATTCAGATTCAGATTCTGAGGATTATTAAATAGCAATTTCAGCACATCTGATTTAGTCAGCTTATCACGGATAAAAAGTTCTTTAGCAAGTAAGCTTTTTTCATCAGCATCCAGAGGACGGCTAACATTCAATTTCAAAGAATCAATATTTTCGGCAGAATCGAGCAGTGTAGTAGAATTATCATCTTGCTTTTTACGTTTATTTTTCACACCAAGCACCGACACCTCTATATCGTTTAAAGTCTGCCATATCTTAAATTCCTGGAATAGAGGTGAAGAACGAGGAATAACCCGACTACCAATAGTTTTAATCTTTTTCTTACCATCTATTTCCACCTCTATCTGCCGCCTTTCAAACTCACAAATATTTATCAAACCTTTCTGACTTTTCAAACGACGTTGATAAAAGATAACGATATCCCGAATTTCCTTTTTCAAATCTTCCGTCAACTCTTTATGAAATTCAGCCTGTTTTTCCCATATCGTATTAAACTCATCCAAATAATCCTGCCTATAAAACACCATATTCCGCAAGCCTATATTAGGATTGTTATCCAAAACAGCCATTTGATACTGTCCAACAGTTTGTCTATTGAAATATAGTTCCTTGCTTCGGTCACTAATTGCACCTAAATACCCACTCGAATTACTAATCTGCCCATTTATCTCTTGCAAAACGATTGCAAGTTCTTCAGGATTCATCCTCTCGGAAAGTGCTTTTACTCGCCATTGGAAGTTTTCAAGTTTCAATTCCTCTCTCTTTACTCCCCTTTTAATTCCCACAAGTCTGTATTCTTTTTCTACTCTTCTAGTTTGGGCTTCTTCTTCATTCCAACTATTTTCAACTTCTTTCCATACAAAATACTTCGCTAATATAGCCCAAGTCTGTGACTTATTCTTTCCTCTTACTTCGTCTTTGACTTTATCAATTAAGGAATCTGGATAAAATTGTTTCTGAAAATTCCAAATTCTATCAAATTCAGCTTGCAAATCTGAGCGATAAAAATCAGGGAAATATCTTTTTCCTGCTGTAAGAAGTTGCAAACATAATTCGCCGGGTGTAATACCCTCATCATACATTTTTTTGGCCACTTCCATCCCGTCAATTAAAGTCCCATCTTCTGCTCCTTTGGCCTTCCGACTGCTTTTATAACCACGTTTCTTGTTAATCATTAATAACACACGTGCAAATTGCTCTAATGAAATCTCTTCTACAGCAGCTTTCGCTCTTAAGCGATATGTTTCAAAAGTCGTTCTATTACCATTTTCAGACAATATCGTTTCATCGGTAATGAAATTATATTCTTTCAAGACCTCAATCAGATTTTCACGCCGCAGTTTATAGCGCTGCAAATTACGTCGCATACTTCGACCTGCTTGTCCTATCTGCATTTGTAGTGATACTCTTCCCCTTTTCAAAATTCTGCAATTCGTCCACCGTTAAAGGGTTTACTCGCACACCAAGCTTAATTATTGACGATTTCTCTTCGCTCGTTTCTGCCTCATTAACTAATGCCCAGCCAATGCTACTGGTCCCCAAATCCAACCCCAATATTTTTTTCATAACAATAATTTAAAGTTAATTTCCACAAATGTAAAAAAAGCATTTGAAAAGATTGCAGGATATATCATTTTTATTCTTATCTTTGTCGTACTAAAATGAAGCAAATCACAATAAGGATTATTCCGTTGTGAAGACATTAGGTTCCCTCGTCCTTAACGGGGGATTTTTTATTTCAATAAACGAGTTTTTCCATCAAAGAAACTACTTTTTCTTTCCTTAAAAAACTTCCTGCCTACTAAAACTTTCCTCCCCAAACACTACCCTTCGTATCACAATATTTTATACCTTTGTTCACTAAGAAATAATCGTCCCATACCCATTTCTGTTTCGTCCGACAGCTGTCGGACGATAATTAAACAACTGTTGGACGATAATGCAACAGTTGTCGGACGATTAGTTTTTAGGAAGAAGAAAATTAATCTGCTTAGCGACAAAAATAATTCCCCGAAGCGACGAGAACTGTTTATCGCTATAAACAAAAATAAATATCTTATGAGCGCGTATTACGACCTTTACGAAACGCCTTCGCCCGACGGGAAAGAAGACAAGAAATCACTCCATGCACGTATCTGCCCGAAAAGGACTTATACCCAAAAGGAGTTTGTGGAACATATCGCAACTTTCCAACATCTGCCCAAGAATGTGATAGGGGCAGCATTGGATGCCTGCATTGACGAGCTGTGCGATTTGCTGGCCAACGGAAACATCGTGGAGCTAGGAGAACTCGGATTCTTCAGCACTTCACTGAAATGCTTGCGCGAGACCGACGACGAGAAAAAGAAAATCCGCTCCGAATCCGTCCAATTCCAAAACGTACACCTGCGCATCAGCAGCACGTTCCGCAACAACATCAAGAAGAAAATGACGTTGGAACGTGTACACTCCACTACCAAGAAATCGAAAAAAGTAGTAGAGACCACCGAAGAAACAAGAAAAGCCGAACTGGAACTGTTCCTCAAGCAGAATGTATGTATCAACAAGAACGAATACATCCAGCTAAGCGGACTAACCAGACATGCCGCCATAGACGAACTGAACAACTTCATCCGGCAAGGGTTCCTGCGCCGCCGCGGAATGGGAAGGTCAACGGTCTATGTGCGACAAGAAAAAGACACAGCAAACGAAATTTAGGGGGGCAAGCACAGAGACACAGAGACATAGAAATTAATTTGAAAAGAATCTCTGTGCCTTTGTATTTTCGTGTTCATCCCCCCCAAAATAATAAAACAACAAACAATGGAAAAATCAACAGAACCCCAACCCTGCACGCAGTGGTTCGTCTTCTTCAAAGACCAACTGCTGCTGAAAAAAGGATATACAGACAAAGGAGAAATAAAATACAGCGTACCCGTCAGTATAGAGCCTCCTCTGACACCGGAAGCCGGAAGTAATATACACGAAGTGTTCCCCCCCAACGGCAAGCAAGTACGTGCATTCGCCTTGGAACAGCCCGTGGCCGAAACCGACGAATGGGTCATGATAGGCCTGCGCGCATCGTACGACTACATCTCGCCGGACGAGTACCGTTCTGCAGGAAAGGCCTTCCAGATACTCTATTGGGACGAGCACAGCCACTTCTGCCCCGTGTGTGGTACCGCCATGGAGCACCAGACCCCCATCATGAAGAAGTGTCCCAACTGCGGCAATGAGATGTACCCTCCCGTTTCCACCGCCATCATCGTACTGATACGCAAAGGAGACGAAATCCTGCTGGTGCATGCCCGGAACTTCCGAGGAACCTTCTACGGACTAGTGGCAGGCTTCCTCGAAGCCGGCGAGACACTGGAAGAATGTGTGGAACGGGAAGTTTTTGAGGAAACGGGGCTGAAGGTAAAGAACATCACCTACTTCAGCAACCAGCCCTGGCCCTACCCCAGCGGATTGATGGTGGGTTTCATTGCCGACTACGAAAGCGGGGAGATAAAACTGCAGGAAGATGAGCTGACCGCTGCCGCCTTCTATTCCAAAGACAACCTGCCCGAAATTCCACGAAAACTGAGTATCGCAAGAAGGCTGATAGACTGGTGGATGGAGAACAATTAAAAATTAAAGAATTAAAAAGAGGGGGGGAAGAAATTTTAAAAAGCAGATTGCGGAAAACACACACTCACAAACGAACAACTACGAATGAAACGACTCTCATTCACATCAACCAATCGGTGTGTAACCGCAATCTGCATATACTAAACTTCCCTGCAAACGTTTTGTTCATCAACCATCGGGTTTAAGTCTTTATTTAAGTTTTCTTTCAACACAGAAGCAAAAGGAAGAGGCGCAGCCCTCACGGGTTACGCCTCTCCGAACACTATATACACATTTTTTCCTCTTTCCTATCAAATGCCGAGTGACTTGCGCACTGCCTCCACTTTCTTCTCAGCTTCGGCATCGGCGCTGGTATAGCATTTCGGACAACCCATCTCGCCCTTCACCTCGATATAGAACTTAATCTTCGGTTCCGTACCGGAAGGACGGACAGAAATCTTCGTGCCGTCTACAGTGAAATATTGAAGTACATTGGAAGTCTCGGGCATATCCAGCTTGCTTACGTTGCCCTGGGCATCAGTAAGTTCCAGCGTCTTGTAATCCTTAATCAGGCTGACAGCCGAACCGCCGATTTCCTTCGGAGGATTGGCACGGAAGTTATCCATCATCGCCTTGATTTCTTCGGCACCGCTCTTACCGGGTTTCACCACGTTCACGGTGGTTTCCTTTGAGAATCCGTATTCTACATAGATTTCCATCAATACGTCATAGAGCGTCTTACCCTGGTCTTTGGCCCAAGCACAGATTTCGGCCAGCAAGGAGCAGGCAGAAACCGCATCTTTATCACGGACAAAGTCTTCGGCCAGGAAGCCATAGCTTTCTTCACCACCACCGATATACTGCTGCTTGCCTTCGCTCAGACGGATTTCGCGAGCAATCCACTTGAAGCCGGTGTAGCAGTCGCGCATTTCAATCTTGTTCTTGTCTGCCACAGCCTTGATGAGTTCAGTGGTCACGATGGTCTTCACGATGAAGTCGTTCGGCTGCATCTTGCCCATTGCAATACGGTTCTTGATGATGTAGTACAAGAAAATGAGACAAGTCTGGTTACCATTAATAAGCACCCACTCGCCCTTATCGTCCTTGCAGGCCATACCGACACGGTCGGCATCCGGGTCACTTGCCATCACGATGTCGGCGTCAATCTTCTTGGCGAGCGCAATGGCCATGGAAAGGGCTTCGGCATTTTCGGGGTTCGGAGAAACCACCGTCGGGAAATTGCCGTCCTTCACCATCTGTTCGGGCACGCAGTTGATATTCTCAAATCCCCACTCCTTCAATGAGTCCGGAATGAGCACGCGGCCTGCGCCATGAAGCGGAGTATACACAATGCTGAGGTCTTTCTGGCGACGGATGACTTCGGGGTCGATGGAGATGGAGTGAACCATGTCCAGATAAACCTTATCCACTTCCTTGCCGATAATCTGAATCAAGTCCTTGTTGCCGTTGAACTTGATGTCGGCCACCGTCACCTTATTCACCTCGTCTATGATGGCTGTATCGTGCGGAGCGAGCACCTGCGCACCGTCATCCCAATAAGCCTTGTAGCCGTTGTATTCTCTGGGGTTGTGGCTGGCTGTAATGTTGATACCGCTCTGGCAGCCGAAGTGGCGAATGGCAAATGAAACTTCGGGCGTAGGACGAAGGTCATCAAAAAGATATACCTTGATGCCGTTTGCAGAGAAGATGTCGGCAGAAATCTTTGCGAACTTGTCGCTATTGTTGCGGCAGTCGTGCCCCACAACAACGGAAATATCCTTCTTTCCGGCAAAACATTTGTTCAGATAGTTGGACAAGCCCTGTGTTGCGGCACCTACGGTGTAGATGTTCATGCGGTTTGTACCGGCACCCATGATGCCACGCAGACCACCCGTTCCAAACTCCAGGTCTTTGTAAAAACTGTCTATCAATTCGGTTTTATCTGGATTTTCCAACATGCGTTTCACTTCTGCCTGAGTTTCGGCATCATATGCCGGGGTAAGCCATTTTTCGGCTTTCTCAGTCACCTGCTTAATCAGTTCCTGATTTTCCATAAGACTGTTATTGTTTTAAGGGTTAATATAAACTTTTTTGTAAGACACAAATGTAGAAGAATAAGTTCAAATATCCTAATTTTATTCAGGCATTTTATATCTGTCTCCCGTCTGCTTAACATACTCTTCAAGGAACTCCTTCGGGTATCCCGGGCGGATTACGCCTGCCGGCTGGCCGATGGAATTACGTTCGAATTGACCGTTTTTCATACGTTTGACAACGCCGTCATTATACTTTACGACAAGAAACTCGCCAAGACGTTTCCAAGTATCGAAAGTGCTTTGGGCAGTCATGTTCGTATAGTTGGTAAGGAATGCCTTTGCTTTGGCAGGGTCTTTTTCCAGTAGTTTGGCAGCAGCAGCCTCAACGCCTTCCTGCGCTTCGTTGAAGGTTGTCTCCAACTCTGTCTGAGTGGCACGCACGTCGCCCATCATCAAGTCATAACGGGGATAAACCATATTGGCCACCCA
>ERZ857801.3547-NODE-3547-length-10711-cov-4.804617_pt1 | contig 10711 bp, 10 predicted proteins | sample MGYA00519762_ERZ857801 | MGnify/ENA primary metagenome ERZ857801 (study PRJEB31778, sample SAMEA3449368) | human gut metagenome | biome: human gut; feature: human-associated habitat; material: faeces | place: United Kingdom | collected 2010/2012 ...
GCCCCCACGGCCGCTACATGGGCCGGGCCTGGACCCGCCAGCGCGCCGCCAGCCACGCCCTGGACATGCTGCGCCGCGCCATGCTCGGCCTGCCTGTGGAGATGGAGGCGTAGCAGCCTGCTCAAAGCCGGGAAGGAGCGTCCTTCCCCGGAACATCCTGCACAACGCCCCATCCCGGTGTGAAGACCGGCAGCTTGCCCGCATGGCAGACAGCCGTGCTCCGGTACGTCGAACACGCTGCCGTGTCCCTTTCTTCCCTGAAACGATACCGCCCCGTTTATCGGCATGAGCTGATGGACGGGGCGGTATGTCATGGCCGGGCTTTTCCGTCAAGCCGGTATCCCGGCCTGTCGCAGTCCGGGACTAGTGTTCCAAGAACTCCACCACCTTCTGGCGGAATTCCTTGTAATAGGGCTTTTCCATCATCATGGCATGGGCCGCGCCGGGCATGATCTCCAGCTTGGAGCCGGAAGGCAGCTTGTCCATGGCGGCCCGCATGCTGTCGAGGTTCAGGTACGGGTCCTTGTCACCGCCGATGACCAGGGTGGGCACCCGGATGGCGGCGGGGTCGATGAGAGGCGTCTCCGCGGAGACCAGTAGGTCGCGGCGGCCGCCGTTGGGGCTGGAGTCCTTGTCATAGCGCCAGCAGTTGGACTGGAACACGGCCACCACCTGCGGGTCCACGATGGTGTAGTCGATGGCGCCGTCCTTGGTGGTCTGGAAGTCGCCCGCCGCATGCAGCCAAGTATTGTGGTTGAAGGGCACCTTCACTTCGGCGGCACCCAGGCCCACCATGATGGGCGCATACAGCACCAGCTTCTTCACCATCTCGGGATGACGGGCCACGAAGCGGCTGCTGGTGACGGTGCCCCAGCTCCAGCCCAGCACATCCAGCTTCTTCTGGCCGGAGACCTTGAGGATCTCGGCCGCGGCGGCCGCGGCATCCTCGGCGGCATAGTCGGAATTGGGCATGAAGCCGTCTTCCACTTCCTGGGATTCACCATAACCGGCCACATCGAAGGTCCAGACAGCGAAGCCGCGCGCGGCAAGGTAGCGGGCCAGGCTGTAGTCGGCATAGTTCACGTCGAACTCATGCGAGGAATAGGTCAGGCCGTGCACCAGCAGGATCTGGCGCTGGGGCTGCGTCCCGGCCACGGCCAGACGCTGCAGATGCAGGGCGACGCCGTTGCGCTCCAGCGGGAAGGTCTGGATCTGATATTCCGTGGCGGCATCAGCACGGGCCTGGACCGTGGCGACCTGAAGGGAAAAAAGCAGCACCTGCAGCATCAGCAGGCAGGACAGAAGTGAACGGATCATGGTTCCCCCCGTGTCCGCTCCCCGGATCATCCCCGCAGGAGCGGCCTTGGATGAAATGTGAAAGATGTGAGCTTTTGCGGCTGAAACCCCTTTGCAGTCGCAAAAAAATTTTATAGCATGGTTTAATATTTGTAAACAACGGCGTATTCAGTTTAATGTGAAGGCGCCGGGAGGCACGCGGCTGCGGCCTCTTTTCCGGGAGGGAACATGCTGGATTTCTTGAACACGGTTTCTGGGTATGTCTGGGGATGGCCATTGATGATCCTTCTGGTCGGCACGGGCCTGTGGCTGACCTTTTCCCTGCGAGCCCTGCAGTTCAGTCATCTGATCCACGCATTCACCCTCATCGTCCGCAAGACCCCCGACAGGAAGGCCCAGGGCGACATCTCCAACTTCGAGGCCTTGATGGTGGCCCTTTCCGCCACCGTGGGCACCGGCAATATCGCCGGTGTGGCCACGGCCATCTATATCGGCGGCCCCGGTGCGCTGTTCTGGATGTGGATGACCGGCCTTGTGGGCATGGCCACCAAATACGCCGAGGCCGTGCTGGCCGTGAAATACCGCGTGCAGAACGAGAACGGCACCTTCAGTGGCGGCCCCATGTACTACATCTCGCGCGGGCTGGGCTGGAAGTGGCTGGCCACGCTCTTCGCCTTCTTCGCGGCCATCGCCACCTTCGGCATCGGCAGCATGGTGCAGTCCAATTCCGTGGCTGACGCCCTCAACCACAGCTTTTCCATCGCTCCCGGCATCACCGGCATCGTGCTCATGGGCCTGACCGCCGCCGTCATCATCGGCGGTGTGCGCAGCATCGGCCGCGTGACCGCCCTGCTGGTGCCCGTCATGATCGCTCTCTATGTGCTGGGCGCGCTGGCGGTGATCCTCATGCACATCACCGAGATCCCCGGCGTCCTGACCATGGTCGTGTCCAGCGCCTTCCAGCCTGTGGCGGCCACCGGCGGCTTTGCCGGCGCCACGGTGATGATGGCCATTCGTCTGGGCGTGGCCCGCGGCCTGTTCTCCAACGAATCCGGCCTGGGTTCCGCTCCCATCGCCGCCGCGGCCGCCCGCACCAGCCAGCCCGTGGTGCAGGCCCTCATCTCCATGACCCAGACCTTCATCGACACCCTGGTGGTCTGTTCCATGACCGGCCTGGTCATCCTCGTCACCGGCGTCTGGACTTCCGGCAAGAACGGCGCCCCCCTCACCTCCTATGCTTTCGAGACGGGCCTGCCCGGCGAACTGGGCGGCCTTATCGTGACCATCGGCATCATCCTCTTCGCCTACTCCACCATCCTCGGCTGGAGCTACTACGGCGAAAAGGCCATCGAATACCTGCTGGGCAGCAAGGCCATCATCCCCTACCGCTGGGCCTTCATCATCTCCGTGGGCCTGGGCGCGTCCATGAAGCTGGATCTGGTCTGGACCCTGTCCGACATCTTCAACGCCCTCATGGCCTTCCCCAACCTTATAGGCCTTATCATGCTGACCCCGGTGGTCAAGGCCGAGACCCTGGCCTACCTGCGTTCCCTCAAGAAGGAACCGGCCTCCGAAGGATAGACCCGAAGCAGGGGATCCCCCCTCCTCCTGCCTGCTCCATCACGCAGCGGCATCCGTCATATCCTGCCGCTGTCCGCCTTCCGAACGGAAAGCCCCTGCCCTGCGGGGGCTTTCTTCCGTCCTGTGCCCTGCAAAATCTCCCGGACGTCGCGGCAGACCGAAGACCGGACGTCTGCCGCGCTGCCTGCGCCCTCAGTTCCGGCAGCCTTTTGTCATCCCGAGTGCCTGCCCCTGTTGCCGCGAACAGACTTGCCTGCTGCCCTCCGCCTGTCCGTCACAGTCGTTGCCGGGGGCCGGAGGGCGCAGCACATGCCCTGTGCCCTCCGCCTACCTGCCCCTGCTTTTCGGAGGCCGTCCCAACGTGCAAAGACGCTTTCCGGCTCTGCACCTCTCCCTCTTGCCTATCTGTCCTTCAGGCCCGCGTCGCCTGCGCTCCGTGTTCCTCTCCGGGGATGCCGGACAGGCATCAGGAAAAAAGCGGCTTTCCCCGCCGCTATGGGGAGATTTCCCCATGTCCGCTCTTCCTCCTGAGAGCCATTCCTGTCCGCATGCGGGTGTGGCAGCTGTTTTTTGTGAAGAAAATAACGAATAAAAGCAGTCACCTGTACCGCATCTTCCGGCCACAGGCCGCTGATGGAGCCAATTTCAGGATTCTCCTGATACCGGCCGCCCCGCCGTACGCGTAGGGTAAGGCCATCAAAAGGAATGCATGTGGGGCACCGCCCCACCAGACAGTAAAGGGGGATCACATGGCGCGCAACGCACTTGCAACGACGGCCCGTGCCGTCAAAGCCACTGCCGGGCAGTGGCTCGTTCTGTTTTTCCTGACCTTCGTCCTGGCCTGTCCGGCCATCAGCATGGCGGCCGATGCCGCCGCTACGGCTCCTGCCGCCCAGACGAGCGTCGTCACCGTGGCCGATGCCCAGGATGCGGCCGTGACGCCTTCGCCGGTGGCCGCCACCACGGGCGACGTGCAGACCGCTCAGGTCGTAGACAACCATCCCTGGTGGTTCTGGCCCGTGGCGCTGCTCTTCTTCTGCTTCATCCTCGGCATCATCGCCGTTATGGCCGGTGTGGGCGGCGGCGTGCTCTTCGTGCCGCTGGTCTCGGGCTTCTTCCCCTTCCATCTGGACTTCGTCCGCGGCGCGGGCCTGCTGGTGGCCCTGGCCGGTGCCCTGGCTGCCGGTCCCGGTCTGCTGCGCCGTAACTTCGCCAACCTGCGTCTGGCCCTGCCCGTGGCCCTCATCGCCTCGGCCTGCTCCATCGTGGGCGCCATGCTGGGCCTGGCCCTGCCCACCGACATCATCCAGACCTGCCTTGGCGTGACCATCCTGGGCATCGCCGTGCTGCTCTTCTTCTCCAAGAACTCCGTGCGTCCCGTGGTCAACAAGCAGGACGCCGTGGGCCTGGCCTTGGGCATGAACGGTGTGTTCCTCGAGCCCAGCACCGGTGAAGTGGTGGACTGGAAGACCCACCGCACCCTGGCCGGTCTGCTGCTGTTCATCGTCATCGGCATCATGGCCGGTATGTTCGGCCTGGGCGCCGGCTGGGCCAACGTGCCCGTGCTCAACCTGCTCATGGGCGTGCCGCTGAAGGTCAGCGTGGGTACCTCCAAGTTCCTGCTCTCCATCACCGATACTTCCGCCGCCTGGGTCTACCTGAACCAGGGCTGCGTGATCCCGCTGATGGCCATTCCGTCCATCGTGGGCCTGATGCTCGGTTCCGTGGTGGGTGTGCGCCTGCTGGCCAAGGCCAAGCCCAAGTTCATCCGTATCATGGTCATCGCCGTGCTGTTTTTCTCTGGCGCCAAGGCGCTGCTGAAGGGCCTGGGCTGGTAAGCTGCCGGGCATGAAGGAGACAGAAAAATGAACAAGAATGACATCCAGGCTTCGCCCGCGCAATTGCGCTATGCCGATACTCTGTTCTATGGTTCCCTCATCGGTTTCGTGATCATGCTCATCACCTACGTCCTGTACGTGACGGGCATCCTCACCCCGCAGATCCCCCTGGACGACCTGCCGCGCCTGTGGACCGGCAGCGCCGCCGATTACCGTGCCGCCGGCAGCATCCCGCAGGGCTGGGGCTGGCTGGCCCTCATCGGCAAGGGCGACATCTGCAACTTTGTGGGCATCATCATCTTGGCGGGCCTGACCATCGTCTGCTTCGCCCAGCTGGCGCTTTCCCTGGCGCGTCGCAAGCAGTGGCTGCTGTGCGTCATCGCCATCCTCGAAGTGCTGGTGCTGGTGCTGGCCGCCTCCGGCATCCTGGTGGGCGGCGGGCATTAGGCCGACGGAGCACAGGCCGCGCCGTTCCTGCGCGGGAGGTCGCATGTTTTCTGCAATCAAAGCGTATTTCGGGCATCTGCTGGAAGTGCCGGACGCCGTATCACCAGCGCGTTACCGCTCACTGCGGCGCATCATGACCATCCTGATGGTCACGGTGTCGGTGACGCCGCTGCTGATCCTCACCGGTATCAACCACGCCCAGTACATGAGCACCCTGGAACGGGAGATGGAGAACCCGCTCTACGCCATGGTGCGCAAATCGCAGGCCTCGATGGAGCTTTTCCTCGGCGAGCGGGCCTCCACCGTCAGTCTGATCGCCCATGCCTACAGCTTTGACGACCTGACCAACGAGCAGACCCTCAACCGCGTCTTCCTGGCGCTCAAGAGCGAGTTCCAGGGCTTCGTGGACATGGGCCTGGTGGATGTGAACGGGCGGCAGGTGGCCTATGTGGGCCCCTACAAGCTCAAGGACGCCGACTACGCCGGACAGCCCTGGCTCAGCGAGGCCCAGGTCAAGGGCCGCTACATCAGCGACGTCTTCCTGGGGCTGCGCGGCTTCCCGCACATGGTCATCGCCGTGCACCGCATGGAAGAGAGCGGCCGGGAATGGACCCTGCGCGTGACCATCGACACCTCCCGGCTGGAACGCCTGGTGGCGGCCGTGGGCCTGATGCAGGATACCGACGCCTTCCTCTGTGACAGCCGGGGCGTGCTCCAGACCAACTCCCGTTTCTACGGCAAGGTGCTGGACAAGCTGCCCCTGACCCTGCCGCCCCAGTCCTTCGAGACCACGGTGCGGCCCTGGAAGGACGACAGCGGACAGGATCTCATGGTGGCCTATACCAGCCTGGCGGGCACGGACTTCATGCTCCTGGCCGTCAAGCCCACCCTGGACATCTACAAACCCTGGACGGCCCTGCGCAGCGAGCTGCTGCTGGTCTTCTGCGGCGGCATCGCCATCATCGTGCTGGTCTCGCACCTGCTGATGAAGCATCTGGTGGGACGCCTGCAGGCCAGCGACGAACGCCGCGTGGCGGTCTTCGCCCAGATGGAACACAACCAGAAGCTCTCCTCCATCGGCCGGCTGGCAGCCGGGGTGGCCCACGAGGTCAACAACCCCCTGGCCGTCATCAACGAAAAGGCGGGCCTTGGTCTCGACCTGCTGCACATGAGCGGCAACTTCGAGCGCAAGGACAGGCTCATCAGCCTGCTGGAGGCCATCGAGAGCACCGTGGAACGTGCCCGCGGCATCACCCACCGTCTGCTGGGCTTTGCCCGGCGCATGGAGGCCAACCGCCAGGAACTGAGCGTGCCCGAAGTGCTGACCGAGACCATGGGCTTTCTGGAACGCGGCGCCAAGAACCGCGGCGTGACCATCGGCACGGACTTTGCCGAAGGCCTGCCGGACATCGTGTCCGACCGCGGCCAGCTGCAGCAGGTCTTCCTCAACATCATGGGCAATGCCCTGGATGCGGTGCCTGACGGCGGCAAGGTGGACATCGCCTGCAGCCGGATGGCCGACGGCGGGCTGCTGGTGCGCGTCACCGACAACGGCAAGGGGATGAGCCCGGAAGTGATCAAGCACATCTTCGAGCCCTTCTATTCCACCAAGAAGGAGAAGGGCAACGGTCTGGGCATGTTTATCACCTACGGTATCGTGCGCCGTCTCGGCGGCGAGATCACCGTGGACAGCACCGAAGGCAAGGGCACGACGGTCAGCATCACGCTGCCGCTTACACCGCCGGAACGTCCTGTGGAGGCTTGAGATGGCACTGCGTGTATTGTTGGCCGATGACGAGAAGGAATTCGTGGAGACCCTGGCCGAGCGTCTGGATCTGCGCGGTATCGAAGTACGGGTGGCCCTGGACGGCAAGGCGGCCCTGACCACCCTGGACGAGATGGCGGCCGCGGAGGCCCTGCCCGACGTGATGGTGGTGGATCTGCTCATGCCCGGCATGACCGGGGACGCCGTCCTCCAGCAGGTGCGCCAGAAGTACCCCGGCCTGCCGGTCATCGTGCTCACGGGGCATGACTCCGTGGACGATTCCGGCGACAGCCCCGTGGCCAGTGCCTTCGCCTGCCTGACCAAGCCGCTGAGCCTGGGCATGTTCCTGGAAACGCTGGAAGCCGCGGCCCGTTCCGGCGGCACCGGCAGCGACAAGGCCAGGGGGGCGTAGCATGACCGATTCGCAATGCATGGGACGTCTGCTGGCTTCGGCCACGCACGACATGCGCAACGTGCTGGCCGTGATCCGCGAATCCGCCGGACTGGCGCAGGACATGGTGCAGCTGGCCGCCGGGGCCGACAAGCCCGCCGACCCGCGCGTCATCAAGGCCCTGAAGGAAGCCCAGCAGCAGATCCTGCGGGGCGCGGCCCTGGCCGAGTGCATGGAGTACCTGGCCCAGGTCAGCCATAGCGAGAACGAGAACGCGCCCTGCGACCTGGCGCGTGTGGCCAGCACCTTCTGTCTCATGGCGGCCCGCCGGGCCCGCGCCGTGCAGATGGTGCTGGAATCTGCCGACAGCGAAGAACCCGTATGGTCCGCCGTGCCCGCCCTGGCGGTGCTGCGTGCCCTGCTGGACATCTTCGACCTGTGCGCCTCCGTGGGCGGGCAGGTGAAGCTCCGCTTTTCCGCCGGTCGCCAGAACAAGGTGGAAGGCATCATCATCGAAGTTTGCGACGGCGCCAATCGCGACATGGCTCTGGCGGCCCTGACGGGCAGCCCCCTGCTCAACGCCCGGCCCCGGCCCGGCTGGCAGGCCCTGCTGATGCCCTGGCGCGATCCGGCACAGCGCTTTTTCCTCTCCATTTCCGCCTGCGGGAGTGAAGACTAGAACGACATTTTTCCCGGCATCACCGGGTGAAGGAGAATGGCATGAGCAAGGAAGAGATCAAGATTCTGCTGGTAGACGACGAAAAACAGTTTGTGGACACGCTTGCCGAGCGCCTTGCCATGCGCGGTTTTTCAGCGCGCGTGGCCTATGACGGCCCGCAGGCCCTCAAAGCCGTTGAAGAGCCCACCGACGTCATCGTCCTGGACCTGCGCATGCCCGGCATGGACGGTTTCGAAGTGCTGCGCAGCGTCAAAAAGAGCAACCCCCAGGTGCAGGTCATCATCCTGACCGGTCACGGCGGTGATGCCGAAGAACAGACGGCCTACCGCATGGGCGCCTACAACTTCCTCAAGAAACCCATGGACATCGACGAGCTGCTGAACAGCATCCGCATGGCCTACCGCGACAAGGTGGAGAACGCCATGGTGGCCGTCAGCCTGGCCGAAGGCGGCGATTTCGACGCCGCCCAGGATGTCCTCAACGAAAAAGACCTCCTGGCCGAGCACAAGCTTTAGGCCGCCATTGCCCCTGTCCGGCGGCAGCACCGCCGGACAGGAAAGATCCCGCACGCTCCGGGCGTGCATCATGTTGACGCATTGTCGCAAGGGGGAAAGACGTCATGCGTGTACTCATCGTCGACGACGAACAGGCCTTTGCCGAACCGCTGGCACAGCGCCTGGAGCTGCGCGGTATCGAGGCTGCCGTGGCCGGCGATGCGGAAACGGCCCTGGGCATGCTCTCCCGGCAGGAATGGGATCTGGTCTTTCTGGATGTCTGCCTGCCGGGCATGGACGGCGTCTCCCTGCTCAAGCTCCTGCAGGAACATGAACCGCGTCCCGATGTGGTCATGCTCTCCGGCGCCACGGAGATGAGCCAGGCGGTCAAGGCCATGCGGCGCGGCGCGCTCAACTGGCTTGCCAAGCCCGTCTCGCTGGATGCGGTGCTGGAAGAATGCCGCAAGGCCCGGGAGCGGGCCGAATCCCGGCGCCAGGCCCGGCGTCTGGCCGAAGAGGCCCGCCTGCGCAGTCTGGGCCGCATCGCCGAAGGCGTGGCCCACGAAGTCAACAACCCCCTGAACATCATCGTCCAGGCCGCGGGCCTCATGGGCGACAGCCTGGACAGCCCCGAGGCCGAGGCCCTGCCCGACATCGAGGACCTGCGCGAGTCCCTCAAGGCCATCGTGACCCAGAGCATGCGCGTGCGCGAGATCACCCGCAAGCTGCTCATGGCCGGTGTGGGCCTGGACCCCCGCAGCGCGCCCATGGACGTGCAGGCCGTGGTCTCCCGTGTCCTGACCCTGCTGCAGGGCCGCATGGACAGCCTCAAGGTGACCTGCCGGCTGCACTTCCCGCCGGAATGGGGCGAGGACGCGCCCCGTCCCCTGGGCTCCGCGCTGGAGCTGGAACAGATCTGCCTGCATCTGGTGGAGAACGCCCTGGACGCCATGCCCGAGGGCGGCACGCTGGACATCGGCGCCCGGCTGCTGCCCGCCGATGACGACGGCACCACCTGGTACGAGCTTTCGGTGGCCGACAGCGGTACCGGTATCGCTGACGACATCATGCCCCATATCTTCGAGCCCTTCTTCACCACCCACCGTCAGGCGGGCCGGGCCGCAGGCCTGGGCCTTTCCGTGGCCACGGGCCTTGCCCACGGTCGCGGCGGCCAGATCACGGCGGCCAACCGTCCCGAAGGCGGGGCCCTGTTCCGCCTGCTGCTGCCCCTGCCCGTCAGCGAGAGCCGGTGCGAGGGCAACGAGTGAGTGCCTCCCGCACCGCATTTTTCCCCAAGGCCCCTTCTCCGGGCCACGGCCGCTCCGGCGGCCCCCAGCGATCAGCCACACCCGCACAGTCCCTGCAGGCCCTCTGGACCGGCAGGGACTGCTTTTTTATGGGCGCCCCCTGCCTGCTGGAGCCCCTCCCCAAGCGCTGGTCCCTCCTGCTCTTGTCCCGTGTACATGCGAAGAGCCTCTTCTCCATCGTCGCAGAAGCGTCCATTCTTCGCATATGAAAGGCGCCCCTCCTCCGGCAGGAAGAGGAGCGCCTCTCTTTCATTTGCGCTTAGCTGTCGTCCTGGTCACAGACGCTCTCCGTTATCCTCACGCCCAGGGCGGTCAGCCCAACGGCAACCCCGAGGAACAGCGGAAGGGTGCACATGAAGACATCTATCCGTCTAAGGCTGGGCAACGCCGACCTCTTCGGACGCACGACGTCCGGCAAGGGGGCGCAAACCTCCTGCGGCAAGGCCGGGGGATGCTGGATCGGCTTTGGCATAGACACCTCCTCAAGCTAACGAATGATATTTTTTTTAGAAAGAAATTCTCTATCTAGTCCTTCGACAAGATAAATTTTGCTACTGCCGCCGACATAAGAATACACCCAACACCTATACAGAAATCAGTTACGGACGCAGCGTTTTTCCGCGCATATTCAATGCTGCCGATCACATTTTCTTGGGGATCACCCTGATTGGAAAAGTTCGAATTGGCCATTTTGAAACCTCCAGAGTATCTAACGTGTTAACGTTTGCTAATAGATAACCCCTGATAGCATACGATAACTTTAAGGGCAAGCATAAAAAAACACATTTTTACAATAAAACACATAACATATTGTACTAATTAAATATTTTATTCAGATTGTGCATCATGACATCCAAATAAAAAGTGACCCACCGGCAAAGCCGGTGGTTCTTCATATGCGCCTGTAAGGCTC
>ERZ857801.3554-NODE-3554-length-10676-cov-5.183975_pt1 | contig 10676 bp, 7 predicted proteins | sample MGYA00519762_ERZ857801 | MGnify/ENA primary metagenome ERZ857801 (study PRJEB31778, sample SAMEA3449368) | human gut metagenome | biome: human gut; feature: human-associated habitat; material: faeces | place: United Kingdom | collected 2010/2012 ...
GAGAAGGTCGTGCGCCGGATCATGCGCGAGGAGGGCCTGGTCGCCCGAAAGGCGGCGCAGATGCGCAGGAGGGCGAGGTACTGCAGCTACAGGGGCGAGCTCGCGGAGCGCCCGGCCAACGTCCCCCTGCGCGGGGACGGGACGCACGACTTCCGCGCCGCCGCGCCCGGCCTGCTCGTGGTCACCGACGTCACGGAGTTCAGGCTCGACGGGTACAGGGCGTACCTGTCGCCGGCGATCGACTGCTTCGACGGCTGGCCGATCTGCTGGAGGGTCTCGGTCCACGCCGACTCGGACCTGATGGTCGGCATGCTCAGGGACCTGGTGGGGATAGTCGGCCCGACGGAGGGGCGGCCTCTCACGGTGCACACCGACGGCGGCGCCGTCTACATGGGGCGCGAGTGGCGCGAGGCGTGCGGCCCCGGGGTGGTGCGCTCGATGTCGAGGAGGGCCCGGAGCCCCGACAACGCGCGCGCCGAGGGGTTCTTCGGCACGCTCAAGTGCGACTTCTTCGAGGGCAGGGACTGGACCGGCGTGCCGTTCGACGAGTTCTCCCGGCTGCTCGGCGAATATATCGAGTGGTACAGGGACGGCAAGCTCAAGAAGGACCTAGGATGGAAGACCATTAGGGAGTATCGCGAGGAGAGGGGCTATGCGGCATAGCGCCGGGGCATGGTCCGGAAAAACGTCCGAGGTCCCGTTCATCCCATTTCTCGGCCTAATTATGGGACGCAGTTTCCCGTTGAGGACCCTTTGGGAAAGTGCGTCCCGGTCTGGGCGCTCAAACTGGGATGGATTTTCCGGATGAGGGCTTAACGGAAAATGTGTCCCGTTCCGGGCGCTAATTGTGGGATGCAGTTTCCGCTTGCGGAGTCTCCACTCAACAGAAAACCCGGGTGGCCTGTTTTTTGGCTACCCGGGTTTTTGGGTTGTCGATATGTTCGACTGGCTACTAGTGGGTCTTGCGGCGCTTGATCAGCATGATGAGGGCTATCACTACGAGCGTTGCTCCCGCTGCTGCTGCGGTGGCGACTAGGGCGAATGTTTGGTCGCCGGTGTTTGCGAGGTTCTTCGCTGTGGTCGTAGTCTTGACCTTGGTGTCGGTCTTAGCTCCGTTGTCGGACTTGGGCTTGTCCGGGTTCGTCGGGGTCTCAGGAGTCTCGGGGTCCTTTGAGCCTTCGGAATCGGTGGGGCCGGCGGTGTTCACCAGCGTATGGTCCAGGAACTTCTTGGCTCCCGCGCTTGCCTGCGAGAACAGGCGGCGCGTACGGATCGGGGCGGCGTTCACCGTTGTGGGCTTCGTCTCCTCGGCCGCGATGTTCACCAGTGTCACACCGGTATCGAGGCCAACGTCGTTGTATCCCACGTGGCAGTAGTACTGCGCACCGTCATCGTCTGCGGTCAGGTCAATCTCGAGCTTTGAGGCCGTTCCAGCCGCGAGGTTGCCATCGGCACCCACGAGCTTAAACTCTGTCTCGCCGCGGCCCTTGCGGTACCACATATAGGTCGGTGCCAGCCCTGTTTCGCTATCGTCGGCACCGAGTTGCTTCACATGGCCAATCGCCGAGAGCGTCAGGTGGCTTCCCGCCGTGCGCTCAACCGAAAAGTCGTATCCAAGATCCGACCCCTCCGCAGCATCCGCCGCAGGTCCGCTCACGGTCATCGTCATGCCATCGGGCATGGTCTTGACCGTGATGATTGCCGAGCGAATACCTGTTTCGGTCGTGGATCCATTCTTAACGGCGGCGATGGCGAATCGATACTCCGTATTGGGCTGCAGCCCATCCCACTTGAGCGAGGTCTGCGTGTTGTCGGCAATCTTCCAGCTATTGACGACCGCATCCGCCGCATTGCTCTGCAGCATGCCCACGCCGTAGCTAAAGCCACTCTTGTTTGCGAGTACATCGTCCCAGCTAAACGTAACGCTGGTCGAATCGACGGCGTTTGCCGTAAAGCCCGTCACGGCCGGCGCGTCGGGCATCTCGACGTCCTTAACGTCATAGCCCACGATCCAGAACTGGTCGGTGTCCTTGGTGCCGAGCTTGTCGCCCGAGTCTGCCTCGAACTTGTCGACATCCACCGCGTTGACGCCCAGACGCCACACAAAACCGTACTTGCCCTGCGCGGCCTCGGGCAGGTTGTCGACGGTGCCGCCGTATTCGGTCGATTCACTCGAGGAGTTACCCGTAGTAAAGCCGGCGTTGGCACCAAAGCACAGACCGCCAAACAACTCGTGCTTTGCGAGCTTCGCGCCCATGACAACGCTGCCGTTCAGCGTCAAGCCGAGCTCGAGCTCCTGCTCCTTGCCCTCCTCGACTTCGATGGTCTGCTCAATGCTCGCCCCCGACTGCGCGGCAGCGCCGTTAAACCCATCGTGCGTGTAGGCGCGCGTTACGCCAGGCTTGCCCAGGCCAAAGGAATCCCCAACGGGAGTCTCGCCGTTGAGTGTCGTTTGATAGGTTCCGGGTTCTCCCGACCGGTTGGTCAAAAAGTAGCTGAGCGGCGTCATATTGTGCTGTTTGGCAATGCGGTCATAGGCCTCGACATTAACGACCGAGGTCTGCGCGCCGAGCGACACGGGCGCCGCCATCACGCCCTTGCCACCAGTTTCCTCATTTTCGATCTCATACTCGTAATAGACCATCGGAATCGTGTAGAGCACGGCCTTGTCACCCTCGCCGGCATGCGACTCATAGCTTACGCTTGCGCTGACCGTGCGCTCGCTCCGGTAGTCATAGCATCCCTCGGCGGCAAAATCGACTGAAGCATTCATCGCGACCAGGGGCGGACCGGTCTGCACCTCGACGGCAACGCCCAACTCGGCGCCAATGGTATAGCCCTGGGATGTCCCCGTGCCCTTTTCCTCTCCGTATGACGTGCCGCCCAACACCAGATAGCCGTATGCCTGCTCCAGATCCTCAACATAGGGCGCATCCTGCAGCACGGCAAGCACGCGCGGGTTGGTATAGACCTTGTAGCGGTCCTTGTACGTGATCTTGACGCTGTCGTTGTCGACATCGGGCAGCGCGAGCGAGATAAATGTGCCGTAGGTAGTGCCGCGACGGTTGCTCTCGCTAATCACCTGCTCCTCGCCGCGGCGCACCTTTCCGTTCTCGTCGAGCGAAAAATGCGAGGCGGTCATCCAATAGTAGTCATCGTTCTTGCGCAGGTCCTCGTCGCGGTGCTTGCCCACCACGGCGATAAAGCTCTCGTTATAGCGGTCCGAACCCGAGACGCCGCCCGCCTTGACGTCGCTGATCCACACCTGCTCTATACCCTTGTGGTCATGCTTGTTGCTGCTGTTGTATTGCTGACCGCTCATGCTCATGGTTCCGACCATGGACCCCAAGCCCTGAGCCCCGCTCTGTGCCGTGTTGCAGGCAAAGTCGCGGAACACATCGCCGCCCACGAGCACCTCGTCGACCGCCAGCTGCTCGGACAGGCCGTCAAGGTTGGCAGTGGCAAGGGCAATAGGCGCCAAGGTGCACGGATAGCGCTTATCCTGAGCGCTATCCTTCCATGCGCTGTTGGGCACATGCATCAGCCCATAGGAGGCGAGGAGCCCGTCTCTGTATTCCTTACAATCGGAAAGCTTGAACTCGCCAGACTCCGAGTCAAAATACGCGTAGCGGTACAGCGCGCCGTACAGCCCCTTGCTACCGTCAGAAGCGCCGTAATCAAAAGCGCTGCGTTGCCAGTCATAGCCCGCAAGAATAAGGCCCGTGACGGTTTCACCCGTCTTCTTTCCTTCTTCATCGTAGGCGGCAAACGTGCCGAACGTCGCATTCGCAGCGACCATGGTCTTGCCGTTCGCGGAGAGGGAGATTGCGCCCGCGTCGCCCAGAGCATCGACATGGACGAGCGCACCCTTGGATGCATCCCACGAAAACAGCTCGCAATGCGTCGACTTATCAATATTCTTCTTGCCGTAGGGTGCCGAGACCACGATGGCGAGGTCATCGCAAAAATCGCGATCGAGGTCGCCGGCCGCTAGCGAAACGACAGGAGCTGACTGAAGCTGCGTCCAGGAGTCGTTCCCGCCCTTGTTGTGCGTGGTGTAGTCCGCGGCGTTACCGGCATCGATCTTGACGACGCTTTGCTTCCAGTTGCCGCCCTCCAAGTCATACATGTCGACTACAGCCTTGCGCACGCCGTTCTCGTCGACATAGCAGCCCGCGTAGACAAAAAGCTCGTCGACGCCGTCGCCATCGACATCGCCCGCCTCGACATCAAAGACGGCGTCGTGCTCTTGCAGGTAACCGGCATCCAGGTACTTAAAACGGCCTTCGTACATCATATTAGTGTTGACCGTCACCGGCAGGTGTGTGTCGAGAGTGCGCGTACGCCCGTTGCTAAACGAGTAGAGGACCAGCTCAACCTTTCCGGCGTATGACTTGCCGTCAATCGTCGTGGAGGAACTGTCGCCGTAGGCACGGAGCTCGGCAACGCGGCTCTTTTTGCCCGTGCTGGCGTCGCTGCAGAACTCAACACTCGTGGCGTGAATGCCCGAGAAACCGTTGTTGTCGTTGGCGAGTACTGTTGAGGACTCATTGTTGCTTAGGTACGACCAGGTGCCGCCACCGTAGTCGCTATGCTTGTAGAGATCGCTGTTCGTATCGAAGTTGTTGACGTTTTGCCAGAACTTTGCGGCGCCCCACACACTTCCATAGCCATCGGTGAGTTTGCTGCTGCCGCCAATGTCACCGCGCTCGACGTTCTCGAGCTTGTCGCGCAGAGTGTAGCGATTGCCATGGCTACCGTTAGCTGCCATATAGACCTCGCTGCGCGTGGCAAACGTCGTGGGGGTATCAGTGGAATAGGGGCCAACGGTATCGGCCGGAATGTCCTCGCTCGTGCCCAGACCCAGGGCTTGATAATCCTGCTCGGTCATATCGGTGATTGCGGGCGCGTCTGCCGCCTGGGCAACCTGGGGCGTGGCCGTGAAGCAGGCGACGCTCGTGGCGATCAACGCAGCAAGCGCCGCCGTCCCAACAAGCGGGATTTTCGACAGCCTACGGATACGGGGGTGTGGAACGTACATGAGGGACCTCGCTTTATTCGAGTGGAGTGGACTCATTTTTGCAAATGATACATCCGATGCCCGATATCACGTGTCTCATTTTCGCCAACGGCGTGTCTCATTTTTGAGAATCCGAGATGCCGCGGAAATCTTATCCCAGCTCAAAGGCCATTTCTGGGATGTATTTTCCGTCGAGTGCCTCATCGGGAAACTGCATCCCATTTCAAGCGTCGATTCTGGGACGCACTTTCCCCTTAGACCCTCAACCGGAAACCGCATCCCACTTTGAGCGCAAATTCCGGGATGCATTTTTCGAAAGCCTGCCCATCCGGAAAGCCCGTCCCACTTTGGACGCATCCGGGCACGGAACCATCGACCTATCAGGCCTCCCATCAATAAAGAGGCGTCCTCCCGGACGGCGGGGCACGAAGTTCATCGCGAGTTCCGCACGCAAAGAAGGCCACTTAATGTGGCCTTCGTCTTACGCAGGACTGTAGAGCAGGGAACTTCGTGCCCCGACGCCCGGGAGGACGTTTCATTTAGAAAGATGGACCGACCGCCGTCAGCGATGAGAGCTACTCCCCCAGCACGGCCTTTTTGGCGGCTGCAGCCATGTTGTCCAGATCTTCCTTGGTGGGGTGATCCTTTGCGGCGACCCAGTTATCGAGCAGCATCTTAAAGCGGACATTGTCGGGATCTTGCTCGAGCATGGCCTCGTAGCGCTGCTTTACGGCAGGGCCCATCTTGCCCTGGCACATCGCCCAACCCGCAAGCTCGGCATCCTCAGCCAAATTGGAGGTCACACGACCGATAATCTGCTGATAATAGCTCTGGTCGGCCCCAAAACCGCAGGTGCCAAACAGGAAAACGCGCTTGCCGTGCAGAGCGGAGAGCAGCGCGGCAACCGAAGGCGTGCACGCGCCCTTGTCGCACCAAAAACCGACGAGCACAGTGTCGGCCGCGCAGGCGCCCTGCGCCTCGAGCGCAACCTGATCTGCATCCGCATCGTCGCTCAACGCCGCGGCATGGACAAACTCAACGCCCGCAGCCTGCAGAGCGCGCTTGATCGCGCCCGAAACCATCCTGGTATTACCGCTCTTGCTGTTAACCACCAAAGAGCACGTCATAGTCACGTTGCCTCGTTTCCCCCAAAACTAAAGCCACTAATGCAATTTATTAGATGAATATCTTAGTACTAACGTGACAGATGTAAACCACCTTCTGCCGATTGATTCATTTGCCCCACGGCCGTGCTTACTGGGCGAATTGGCTGCAGTAGAGTTCGGCGTAGAAGCCGCCTGCCGCTAGCAGCTCGTCGTGCGTGCCGCGCTCGATAATCTGGCCGTCGCGCATCACCAGGATGCAGTCGGCGTTGCGGATGGTGCTCAGGCGGTGCGCCACGACAAAGCTTGTGCGGCCGGCCATGAGCTCGTCGAATGCCGCCTGAACCTGCAGCTCGGTGCGGGTATCGATGCTCGAGGTCGCCTCGTCCAGTAGCAGAATCGCCGGGTCGGTGAGCATGACGCGCGCGATGCACAGCAGCTGCTTTTGGCCCTGACTAAACGTGCCGCCGTCCTCGCCAATCACCGTGTCGTAGCCGCCTGGCAGCTGCACGATAAACTTGTGCGCGTGCGCGCGCTTGGCGGCTTCGATGACCTGCTCGCGCGTAGCTCCTGGGCAACCGTAAGCGATGTTGTCCGCCACCGTGCCCTCGAACAGCCACGTATCCTGCAGCACCATGCCAAAGGCGCGGCGCAGGCTTGCGCGCGTGTAGTCACGCGAGGAACGGCCATCGACCGCAATGCGACCGGCATCGATATCGTAAAACCGCAGCAGTAAGTTGATGAGCGTTGTCTTGCCACAGCCGTTGGCGCCGAGTATGCCGACGCGCTCCCCGGCCGCGACCTCAAAGCTGAGACCGTCCAGCACGGGGTGACCGACCTCAAAGGACTTTTTCAGGTTTTGTACGCTTATATCTGTCATTTTTCAGTCCCTGCCCGCTTCATTTCTATATAGTGGTTTATAAAGCCTCCGAGCAGGAGGAAGTAGAAGCAGTAGAATATCCATATCATGGCTATCATTATGGTGCCGATGTAGCCATAGGCGCCGAACTTGTCGGAGAGTGAGACGTAGAAGGAGAAGATGAAGGAGAACGCCGCCCAGGCCACGGAGCTGAACACCGCTCCGGGTACCTGCCAGCGGAACAAGAGCTTGCGGGCCGGCATCCACTTGAACAGGAAGCAGAACACCAGCGCGAGCAGCGCAAGTATTATGACGAAGCGCAGGTATTTGGCCAGGGTGAAGAGGAAATCCAGCGAGTGGTTCACCGGCATGCTCCGCTCGATGTAGTCGAGTATCTGCCCGCCGTAGACCATGACGAAGAAGCTCAGCAGCAGCAGAACGACGAAGATGACCATGTAAATGCAGGCGCGGATGGAGAAACGGATATAGTCCTCGCGCCTTTCGGCGTCGTAGACGGAGTCCATGCCCCGCATGAGAGCCTTCATGCAGGCCGAAGCGGACCACAGCGTCAGCAAAATGGAGACGGTCAGCGCTACGCGGCCGCCGTTATATATACTCGATACGATGTAGTCGACGATCTCGTAGAGCGACTCCGGCACATATTCGGCCACGGCGTCGAGTACGACGTCCTTGGTGAGCGGCGTATATTGCAAAACTGAAACCAGCAGCATTATGACCGGCACGAGCGACATGAAGAGGTAGTATGCACAGGCGGCCGAATAGGTTGTTATCCTGCGGCTGCCGAGACCGCCGAAAAATTCATCAACGGCGTCGTAGATATCTCTGAGCGTATCCTTCATATCCCGCGCCCCCTTTCCAAAGCATCATTCTCTCACATCGGACAGGAAATATCAAGTCAAAGCCCTCGACAGGGAGATTCGGCGAGTTTTGCTGTTGCCAAATCGTGAAAACTGCGCTATCCTGTGCCTGGAGGCGAACGACATGAAATTTACCTTTTACCACTTCAATTTCAACGTGCTGAACCTTGAGCGCAGCATTAAATTCTATGATGAGGCCCTGGGTCTCAAGCCCGTGCGCGAGAAGTCGGCGGAGGACGGCTCCTACAAGCTGGTGTTCCTTGGCGACGGCGAGACCGGCTTCCAGCTTGAGCTGACCTGGCTGCGCGACCACAAGGAGCCCTACGACCTCGGCGAGGGCGAGATACACCTCGCCATGCGGGTGGATGACTACGAGGCCGCGAAGAAAAAGCACGAGGAGATGGGCGCCGTCTGCTTCGTCAACGAGAAAATGGGCGTCTATTTCATAGAAGATCCGGACGGCTACTGGATAGAGATCCTGCCTGAAAAGAGATGAACCGAAAGCCTCGGAAAACCGGGGCTTTCTGCTTGCATATGGGATATAAGATTGCTATAATAGTCAGGTTATGAAGATACGACAGCTCTCATATGTCCAGACGATTGCTCTGGGCTTTCTCACCGTCATTGCGGCGGGGACGATATTGCTCATGCTGCCTGCGGCTTCTCAGAGCGGGGAGGCGACGGGCCTTGTTACCGCGCTCTTCACCTCGGTGAGCGCGTCGTGCGTTACTGGCCTTGTGCTGGTGGATACGGCGACGTACTGGTCGGGTTTCGGACAGGTGGTAATTCTTGTGCTCATCCAGCTGGGCGGCCTTGGCTTCATGACCATCGCCACGCTCTTTTCAAGGCTGCTGCGCCGGCGCATGAGCATGCGCGAGCGCGGCGTCATGGCCGAGAGCATCAACACCGTCCGCGTTGGCCGCATAATGGAAATAACCAGCACCATCGGCCTCGGTACGCTCATATTCGAGCTCTCGGGGGCGGTGCTGCTGGCCATACGCTTTATTCCGGAGTTCGGGCTTGGGAAGGGGCTCTGGTACTCCGTGTTCCACTCCGTATCCGCCTTCTGCAACGCGGGCTTCGACCTCATGGGCGTAAAGGAGCCCTTCTCCTCGCTGGTGTCTTATTCGGACGACGCGCTTGTGAGCATCACGATAATGCTGCTCATCATCCTCGGCGGCATAGGCTTCCTCGTCTGGGACGACATACGGCTCAAGGGCCTGCGCTGGCGGAGGTACGATCTGCAGACCAAGCTCGTCATTTTGACGACGCTCATACTTATCTTCGGCGGCGCGCTGCTCTTTTTCATTCTGGAGCGGAACCGCATGAACGCGGATATGCCGCTCGGCGAGCAGATACTCGTGAGCTTCTTCTCGGCGGTGACGCCGAGGACCGCCGGCTTCAACAGCGTGGATACCGCCGCGCTTTCAGATGCGTCCAAGCTGCTCACGGTGATACTCATGTTCATCGGCGGCAGCCCCGGCTCCACGGCGGGCGGCATCAAGACCACCTCCGTTGCGGTGGTGCTCGTGTTCCTGTTCTCGGGCATCCGGGGCAGGCGCGGGGCCTATGTGTTCGGCCGCCGCATCCCGGACGACGCCATGAAGCGCGCCGGCATGATAGTCAGCACCAACCTCATGCTCGCGCTCTTCGGCGCGCTCGTGCTCTGCGGCACGCAGTCGCTGCCTCTCTCGGACGTGCTCATAGAGGTGTTTTCCGCCATCGGCACGGTGGGCATGTCCACCGGCATAACCCGCGAGCTCTCGACCTTTTCCGCGCTCGTCGTGGCCCTGCTCATGTACTGCGGCAGGGTGGGGAGCGTATCCTTTGCAATGGCGCTGCTCGAGCGGCGCACCGACCCGCCCGTGACCTACCCGGAAGAACAGGTCACCGTAGGCTGACAGGAGGTTAAAATATGAAATCCTTCCTCATAATCGGAATGGGCACCTTCGGGCACCACCTGTGCCGCGCGCTCTGCAAGATGAAATGCGAGGTCATGATAGCCGACCAGAACGGCGACGCGCTGGAGGACATGCTGCCCTATGTCGCTTCGGCGAAGATATGCGACTGCGCGAACATAGAAGTGCTGCGCTCCTTCGGTGTGCAGAACTTCGACGCCTGCTTCGTCTGCGTGAACAAAAACTTCCAGGCCTGCCTGGAGATAACCGACCAGCTCAAGGAGCTGGGCGCGAAGCGGGTGTACAGCAAGGCCGACCGCGACCTCGAGGCGAAATTCCTCCGCCGCTGCGGCGCGGACTTCATCATCTACCCCGAGCGGGACGCGGCTGAGCGCATCGCGGTGCGCGAGAGCTCAAACCGCATCTTCGACTTCATCGGCCTCTCTGAGGGCTGCGCCATCTGCGAGATAGACGTGCCCGAGGAGTGGGTAGGCCGCTCCGTGGCCGAGGTCGGCCTCCGGAACCGTCACGGTCTAAACCTCATCGCCGCCAGGCGCGGCGAGAGGCTCCACCCCGTACTCGACCCTGCCTATGTCTTCGTGAAGGACGAACACGTGCTCGTGCTTGGCAGTCTCGACGATATACGCAAAGTCACCAGGGACTGATAGGTCCCTACGCGCACACTGAAAGGATCTGTTGCAAACTTGCTCACACTCAGGAACATCACAAAGGACTATCTTGCCGGCGATATGAGCGTCCACGCGCTCCGCGGCGTCAGCATCAGCTTCAGGGAAAGCGAATTCGTCTCCATCCTCGGCCCATCGGGCTGCGGCAAGACCACGCTGCTCAATATCATAGGCGGCCTCGACAAGTACACGGATGGCGACCTCATCATCAACGGCCGCTCCACCAAGGAAT
>ERZ857801.3556-NODE-3556-length-10674-cov-3.056691_pt1 | contig 10674 bp, 10 predicted proteins | sample MGYA00519762_ERZ857801 | MGnify/ENA primary metagenome ERZ857801 (study PRJEB31778, sample SAMEA3449368) | human gut metagenome | biome: human gut; feature: human-associated habitat; material: faeces | place: United Kingdom | collected 2010/2012 ...
TCACATTGGATGATTGATGCTGATCCAAAAGCTTATTCACGTACTGTGGAGTGGGAAGATGGTACTGTAGAATGTGACTCTGCAGCTGACCAACAAACAGCACGTGGGGAAACAGGTATGTTTAAAGGATTTAAAAACCCTTATCTTCCAACAACTGAATTTGGTTGGGAAATTGACCCTATGGGATTTAGAGCAACAATTCGTGAAATGTATTCAAGATATCGTTTACCACTATTAGTCACTGAAAATGGTTTAGGAGCTTATGATACATTAACAGAAGATGGAAAAGTCCATGATGCATATCGTATTGAATATTTAAGAAAACATATTGAACAGATCAGACTTGCGATTAGTGATGGATGTGAAATGCTAGGATATAATCCTTGGTCTGCTATTGACTTGATTTCTACTCATGAAGGAATGAAAAAACGTTATGGTTTCATTTATGTAGACAGAGATGAATTTGAATTAAGAACACTGAAGAGATATCGCAAAGATTCTTTCTATTGGTATAAAAAAGTCATTGCTTCTAACGGTGAAGATTTAACAGATTAGAACTTGTCGAAAAAGACAAGTTCTTTTTTTTAATAAAAACAGCAGCTTTGAAAAGCTACTATTCTATAATTATTCATTTCTTATATAAGCTTTAATAAACTTAATCGTTTCATCACTATCGAATGGTCTAATTGTATACTCTCCAACAGCACTAGGAATAATAAAAGTTTCTGCATAATGAACAACAAATGGTTCAAATGCATTCGTTGGACTTTCAACAACTGCACTTGTTCCTTCAACCAGATTTAACATATGGACCCCGTTTTCTGAAGAGTGTTTTGTCAAGCATGAAGAAGTAAAACGTCTTGTTTCAATGAATTCCAGTTCATGTAATCCTGTTTTTTCTTCACAATAATCATCATCCTGATGCATCATTTCCACATGATTAACAAGATTATCCTCTACCCATTTTGTTGTTCTATCCCATTGAATATTCTTTTCACCATCTTCAATATGAATTGGTCTAGGTAATCCATCTAGACCAAGGCGATCCCAGTCCCATAATTTAAATGTAAAGATATAAGGTGTCGCACTGATTTCCAACACCATGCATCCTGATGATGAACAATGAACTGTTCCTGCTGGAATAAGAAAGTGATCATGTTTTTTAGCTGGAAAGAAATTGACATACTTATCTGCATCAAAAGACTGTTTCCCTGTTTGAGCAATTTTCAGATCATTAATCATCTGTTTTGAATCAATATTTTCCTTCAATCCTAAATAGACTCCTCCATGTTCCTGAGCATCTAAGATGTAATAGCTCTCATCTTGTGTATATGTCATTCCAAAATGCGATTTAATATATTCTGTTAAAGTATGCACTTGTAAACTTAAATTTTCTTCATCAATTGTATCTAGAAAATCAAAACGAATAGGAAATTCTGCACCAAAGCGACAATAATTCTTCATTCCCAATAATTCAATTGGCTGATATAAGACCAAATCCATTGCAGGAATTTCAATTCTTGTTTTTCCAAATCTTAAATATAAACTGTTCTCTTCAGGAACACCATCAAAGCTCCATGCATAATTCTTTTCTTGAGGATCTAAACCACAATGTTCTTTCATCCATTGTCCTCCCCATACTCCTGGATCGAAATAAGGAACAAGTCTGAATGGACGCTTCGCTATTTGTTTTAACCCATTCCTTAAAGCTTCTCCAGTTACCATTTTAAGATGTCCTTTCTGATTACTATCAATAAAATAATCAACTTTTTCAAACATCTTCATTTTATGTTTATCAGCTACTCGCCACTCTATAAAGAAACCTCTCTTGATTTTCTTTAAAGAATCTTCATCATCATTATCCGCTTTGAAATTAGGCATACCTTGACGATATCGACATTGTATTTCCCATCTCGCTAAATCACAATAAATGTATAAATCTCCCTGACTAATGAGTCCTGCACCAACACCATAAATGAGAATTCTTTTTTGTTCATGAAGAACCTTTTTCATTTCCTTTAACTTTTTCTGATTAACAAAATCTTCTAAAACACCATAGAACATGACACCACGAACTCTATCTTCTGTAAGATGAGGTTTCATCATTTCATAAAGTTTATCTTTATCATAAAAGATGTCTTCACTTCTAATGATAATCTCAGGTTCGTAAACATCTTGAATAAAATCTAGGACTTCATCATCTACTCCAGGATAACAGTCCACAACAAGACAATTCACATCTTGTATTTTTTCTAACAATTCCTGCTTCATAGATGATAAATCATCAAAAGCCTCTTGATCATAACCTTTAATTTTTGTTTCTGGAAACTTATCATAATTCATAATATATCACCTATTATTCTTTCTTTATTAAAATATTTCTAGCTTTTCATATATGCACTTTCAATTCATTTTTAATCAATAATTGGTTTTCATTACAACATACTTTCATATGTCTAATATACCATTCATTACTTTAACTTTATTCAAACAAACTATAATCAATCAGTATGACACATCTAAATTTGATGAATAGCTTTTTAACCATTATATCATTTTTTATATTACATATCTTTACTAGATATCTTTTCACTTTCTTCTTCTCTAAACTTCTTATCTAATACTTTTATAAATGGAATAAAAATAAGGACACCTATAATTAAACAAATTAACTGAACGACAGCTCCCATAATTGAATTCGTGACTAAAAATCCTGATAAAAGCGGTGGAGTTGTCCATGGTATTGTTACTCCTGTAGGAGTCGGACATAATCCAAAAAACATAAACAAGTATGTAATTAAACCAAAAATCGGTCTTATTAATACCCATGGTATAAGTAATGTAACATTCATAATAACCGGTAATCCGAAAACAATTGGTTCTGAAATACAGAATATCGCTAGAACAGCCGCAACTTTTCCAGTACTCTTAAGTCTCTGACTTCTTGCAACAATAATCACTGCTATAACTAATGCCATAAAAGCAATCTGAATAAAAGTTTCAGTCATTTGATAAGTTATAATATAAGGTCTATCCAACCCTGCAATATAGGCTTCATAGTTTTGTAAATTAGCATTATCTAATATTGGTCTCATAACTGAACCAACAATCTGATCACCATGAATACCTAAGAACCATAACAATTGTGCCAAGCCCTGTGTAATCAATAATGCTGGCAATCCAGTTCCTACAACTAAAAGTGGTTTCGCTAATAGTTGTGAAAAAGCTTCATGAATATTTCCATAAGAAGTTAATCCTACTAAGTAATTCACTATACACGCTGCTAATAAAGCAATTCCAGCAGGAATTAATGCTTCAAAAGAAGATAAAATATTTTGTGGCACAGAATCTGGTAATTTTATTTTAATATCTTTATTAAATATGAAACAATATAGCATTGCAATAAAATATGAAGCAATTAATGCAATAAACATTCCTGATGAGCCCATATATGTTGTTGGTATAACACTATCAACAATTTCTTCACCAACTTGTAAATGAAATGGTGTTAACACAAAGAAAGCAAAATGAGTGTTGTTAATCCACAATAAATAGGATTAGCTTTATTACTCACATCTGTCTTTACATAGTTATATCCCATTAAAAACGCTAAGAACAATGCAACCAGCGACATTGTCGTTTGTGTTAATGGTGATAAAACATCAGATAAAAAAACTAAAAAACTTGCTGGTACAACTTTTTCTATGAACGGAAAATTAAGAATAATAAGTACCATTGACCCTACAATAATAAATGGAATAGTTGGCATCATAGATTCTCTAACAACACGTAAAAACTTGATGTTATTAATCTTTACACCAAAGGGCAACAATTTCTTTTCTAACCAAAGACTAAATTTTTCCATACTTTCTTTCCTCCCTTTTCTATCTTTGATAGTACAAAAGATATATTGTTATAACTTTTATAATTAAATGTTATAATATTCTAACAATAATGTCAATATTTTCAAATAAAAAAATGTGTTTTTTAACACATTTAATTAAGTTCAATAATCAATTCATATCCTTTGGCTAAATATCTTGAATAAGTAAACTCAGCAGAAAAGTTTTCTGAAAAGCCACGACGTATTCTCGTCATAACAACTTCATTTTTAGTTATATCAAATTCTTTTTTCTCTTGAGCTGTAATCATTGCTGCAGTTATATTTTCTTTAACACGTGTTATTTTATATCCATGTGACTCTAAAAGTTGATATAAAGAACCTGAAAAATTCATTTTATCAGTCAAAGGCATTTCAGGATTTAAATAAGTTTCTTGTATGGATACAAGTTGATCATCAACATATATCCCTCTTTTTAACTTTAATAATTTTCTATTTTGACTAATATCAAAATAGTAAGCTACTTCAATAGGTGGTAAAGTATAACCAAGAAACAATATTCTTCTATCTGTATCATTATGTTTTTCATGTATACCATTAAAAGAAGAAATAAAACTTGTTTCTACTTTATCCTTTTTTTCTAGAACAACTGTTCCTTTTCCTCGTTTTCTAGCAATAAGTCCAGCTGCTATCAATTTATCCATAGCTTGTCTTACAGTAATACGAGAAACACCAAATTCATCCATTAAATTCATTTCTGTAGGCAAATTTGAGCCAACAGAATAAAATCCATTTAATATTCTTTCTTCTAATATATCATACAATTGACTCCATAAAGGTTTTTCACCATTATTTACTTTCAATTTCATTTTTATTAATCAATCCTTTCTTTAAAGTATATAGTTTAATCAATATTCATTCTTACTTTTATTATAAATGAATTTTGAATAGAATAAAATGTACTTTTTCATTATAATACAATAATATCATAAATAACTTATATAAAAATATTAAAAATTTTCATTTATGATTCTTATAGAATAAACTTGTCGAAACAGACAAGTTCTTTTATAATAACCAAGAGGTGCTTTTATGAAGAAAATCAAATATTTTATACCATCCTTCATCTTAATGATCATCATTTTTATGTTTTCACAACAAACAGGAAATGAATCATCTGGACTAAGTTCACAAATTGTTTTATGGATTCAAACTTACTTACATATTCCTATAACAGAATTGATTGTCAGAAAAGCTGCTCATATGAGCGAATATGCTGTTTTAACTTTGACTTTTATTTATGGATTCTATAAGAATCAATATCCATTGAAAAAGATTATCGTCTATTCACTTATATGTGCTTTTCTATATGCCTGCACTGATGAATTCCATCAGTTATTTATAGGTGGCAGAGCTGGTCAATTCACAGATGTTCTTATTGATACATGTGGTGCCCTGATCGCCATTGTGATTTATTATTTTTATAATTATTGGAAAAGAAAAACTCAAGTCTGAAATAGATTTGAGTTTTATTCATAATTAAGCAATTGATGTCTTTTTAATATAGGTTTAAATAATTTCATAAAAATACCTAATGTTGGTCCAAATGTTAACATTCCTAGAATTGTTCCTACACCAATAGACCAGGAAATATGGGCTGATAAAGTCAACCCTATAATCACCAAGATAGATATCACATCAACAGCTTGTCTGATCGTAGAAAACTTAAAAGGTAAAAGCTTTGTCAATGCCATACAGAAGCCTTCTAAAGCAAACGTTACTTCATCCAACAACATGACAATAGACACACCAAATGCCGCTAAAGTACTGGCACATAAATATAAAACGATTCCGCCACCAAAAGAATCAAATGGGAAAGTTAAAATATGGTAAACCATAAAATTAATAACCGTACCTAGTAAAATACTAAAAGGAATCTGAAGCAACTGGCGCAAACGAAATTGTTTTCTTAAAATAAGAATTTGTCCCAGCACACAACTGCTATTGAAAAGAATACCCGCTGTTCCAACCTCTATCCCGATCAAATCTGATGTTGATTTGGCTAAAGCATCCCAGGCCCCAACGCCAATACCAGCCTTTAAAGTTAAAGCTGAACCTGTCCCAGTTATAATAAAACCTAATACAATAATGATATATCTCTTTATATTTCTATTCATGATTTCCCTCCACAATCATCATGATTATATCGAAATATTCATTTTTGTCTTTTAAATTTCAAATTATGAAACTTCAAAATAAAAAGAAGAAAATCTCTTTTCTCCTTCAACAACTAAAGCTTCTTTTCCATTAAATATCTTCTCAATCTCACGCCACGTCTTTCCACAATCTGTTCTTCTAAAACACTATACCCCTGTTTTTCAAAGAAAGGTCTTGATGTCACAGAAGCAGCTGTATTCATAAAAGATATTCCTTTGGCTTTGGCATATTTTTCCAATTGTTCAACAAGCAATGAAGCAATGCCTTGATGTAGATAATCAGGATGTACATAAAGCCTATCTAAATATCCTGTTTCACCAACATCACCAAATCCAATAATTTGTGAATCCTTTTCTACAACCAAAGTATGATTTCTGTTCAAAGAAACCTGCCAACGATAAACATCTGGATTTGCAGGTGCCCAGGCATCTAGCTGTTCTAATGTATAATCATGAACACAAACAGTATGAATATTATGATAAAATAACTCTAAAATAGAATCTAAATCACTTTGCCTATATAACCTCGTTTTCATCTACACCACCCCTTCAAAACTATTTTCATTATATCACACTCTTGACAAATAAGAAACATTTTCGTATGCGAACCCCAAAAGTTACCTGTCAAATAAAAAAACCAGTATCAAAAGATACCAGTTTATATACCAAATAACAAATCCATATATGTTGGCATAGGCCAATATTTTTCATCTACACAATTTTCAATCTGATCAACAATCTGACGTAATATCGTCATTGTTGATAATACATCATCACGCCATATTTTTGCAATTTCTAAAATATCAGCTTCAAGATGTTGTGCTCTATCAATATGTTTTTCTAAAATCATCATTTGATTTTTCATTTGTGATAACAATGATGATAATGATTTGACATCATCCACCAGATAATCAATATTGACACCTAATTCTTGCATATGCAAAGATGTTTTTGTCATTTGATCTAAATAAGCTAATGCGGCAGGATAAATTTCATTTCTTGCCATTTTTAATGCTGTTAAAGCTTCAACTTGAATCGTTTTATTATAATTTTCAAGTAAGATTTCATAACGTGCCTGAAGTTCAATTTCACTATAAATACCTAAACGTTTAAACATTTTAACATTCTTTTCATCTAATAAGCATTCCATAGCTTCAACTGTATTTTTACGATTTGGAAGTCCTCTTCTTTTTGCTTCTTCTTCCCACTCTTTAGAATATCCATCTCCATTAAAGATAATTCTTTGATGTTGAGATAAAAATTCTTTAATGACTTCCATAGGTTCTTTACCACTTTCTATTTCATCTGCCATTTCTTCCATTTCATAAGCTAAAATAGAATTTAAGATTGTATTAGGACCCGCAATAGATTGTGATGAACCAACAGCTCTAAATTCAAACTTATTACCTGTAAAAGCAAATGGTGATGTACGGTTACGATCAGTATTATCTTTAGAAAAATCAGGAACAACAGAAACACCTGTCTGGAATCTTGCTTTATCAATATTTTCTAATTCTGCTCCCTCAATAATCGCATGAATGATTTTATCTAAATCTTCACCTAAAAAGATAGAAATGATAGCTGGTGGTGCTTCATTAGCTCCTAAACGATGATCATTACCAGCAGTGGCAGTTGTCATACGCAATAAATCTGCATATTCATCAACAGCTTTAATTGTACATGCTAAAGCAGCTAAGAAAGGTAAATTTTCACTTGGGTTCTGTCCTGGATTAAATAAATTAACACCGGTATTTGTGACGACTGACCAGTTATTATGTTTTCCTGATCCATTCACACCATCAAATGGTTTTTCATGCAACAAACATCTTAATCCATGTTTTTTCGCAATATCCTGCATCAATAACATTAATAAATGATTATTGTCTGTTGTAATATTAACATTACGATAAACACAAGCCACTTCATGTTGTGCAGGAGCCACTTCATTATGTTTTGTTTTAGAAGGAATACCATATTTCCATAATTCCTGATCAAGTTCTTTCATAAAAGCAGCAACTTTACGCTTTAGGCTTCCAAAATAATGATCTTCCAATTCCTGACCTTTAGGTGCCATAGCACCAAAAAGCGTTCTACCTGTTAATTTTAAATCCATACGCTTTTGATAATATTCATCTGCTACTAAGAAATATTCCTGTTCACTTCCTACAGAAGCACTGACATGAGTGATACCTTCCATACCAAGCATTGGTAATAAACGACATGAAGCTTTTGTCAAGGCATCAACGGATTTTAATAAAGGTGTCTTTTTATCTAAAGCTTCACCTGTATATGAACAAAATAGTGTTGGTATATATAAGCTTCCATCTTTCACAAAAGCTGGTGAAGTACAATCCCAGGCCGTATAACCACGTGCTTCAAAAGTTGCACGTAATCCTCCAGATGGAAAAGAAGACGCATCAGGTTCCCCTTTTCTTAATGTTTTACCACTAAATTCTAAAATAGCTTTATTACCATCAGGTTCTAAAAAAGCATCATGTTTTTCAGCAGTTAATCCCGTCATTGGCATAAACCAGTGTGTAAAGTGAGTGGCCCCATTTTCTACTGCCCATATTTTCATAGCATTCGCAATAACTGTTGCTGTTTCCTTAGCTAAAGGTTCACCTTTATCTAAAGCTTCATGAAAAGCTTTATAAGTTGATTTTGGAATACGTTCTCTCATGATATCATCACTAAAAGTCAAACATCCATAGTTTTCAAGTAACTTATTCATATCCATTCAATACATCCCCCATTTCTTTTTCCACCATTGTATCAATTTATTTTCACAATGTCTACATAAAATCTATCATGTCATAGCTAAATAACGTACATTTTCATATAATGAAATAAAAATATTTTGAATATATTCTATTGTATTTTTTACGTTTCATATTATACTTATAAAGAGGTGAATTTTTATGTTTGGACAATTTACAGCTCTTATTATTCATAGTCAAAAAGATTTCAATAATCAAATCAAAGACTATCTGGAATCTAAAGATTATATCTGTCAACAAGTTATCACATATAAAGATTTAGAAAATTATTTTGAAAATCATACTTATGATTGTGTCATCATTGAAGATAATTTTCCACGCATTCAAATAAGAGATTTTCTAGTACAAATTAAATTAAGAGGTCAACCCATTACGATTGTTTTAAGTGATGCATTAGCTCCTGATTATTTAGAATCATTATTAAACGCTGGAGCAGATGACTACTTAACTGAACCTTTTGCTTTAAAAGATTTAGATATTAAAATTCAATCAGTTTATAAAAATGGAATATTAAAACCTAGACGTATATATCGTTTTAAAGATATTGTGATGGATACAACTGCCAAAACATGTTCATGTAATGGAAAAGCTTTAACACTAACAAAAAACGAATATAAGTTATTATCTATTCTCATTGCCCATCCTTATCAGCCTTTTAGTATTTCTTATTTATTTGAACAGGTTTGGGGTTCTTCAATATATGAAGATGGTACATCCATCCCAGCTTTGATTGGTAATGTCATGATGAAATTAAGACTGGCTAATAATGATCAGGAATATATCAAGCGTTTTGGTAAAGATAGCTATAAAATGGCATTTTAAAAAATACATACAGAAAAGAACTTTATTGAGTCAAATCATAAAGTTCTTTTTTTCTACAAATAACTAGTACTATACATTTTATTGTAAACTAAAATACATTTAATAGTTTACAATAAAAGAAACATCTGTTATGATGACTACTGTCTTCACTAGAAAGAGGTGTATAAACTATGGAATATATAAAAGATACTGATTCAAATAAAACAAGAGATATTGTCTATATGAGTGTTTTCACTGCCATGATTTCTATTTGTTCATGGATTTCCATTCCTGCCAGTATTCCGTTTACTCTACAAACAATGGGTGTCTTTACGACAGTTGGTCTTTTAGGTGGTAAAAGAGGAACATTGACAGTTTTGACATATATCCTTCTTGGGGCTATTGGAATTCCTGTATTTGCTGGATTGACTGGTGGCGTAAGTGTTCTTCTAGGTACAACAGGTGGTTATATTATGGGCTTTTTATTATCAGCATTATTGATGTGGGGAATAGAGACAATCATGGGTAGAAATCAAATCGTCCTGGCTTTTTCTATGATAGCAGGTTTGATTGTATGTTATGTTTTTGGTACTGCTTGGTTTATGCTCATCTATACCCAGCATTCAGGTGTCATTGGATTATCTACCGTTTTAGGATTGTGTGTCATCCCCTTTATTATACCTGACTTGATAAAGATTGGCGTTGCTCTTTTTCTTATAAACAGGTTAAAGAAAAGATGATCATAAACAAAAACAACCTTTTCAGATTGTTTCATCATAATCATACAAATATTTCAATACATATAAACCTTTATTAAACAATAAAATATTTTATCTTTAACTCATTTTTAATTCGAAAAGAATCTTATATTTGTCTTTATCTTCATCTTCATATCTGTTGTTAGTCATATAAACTCATTTATCGTCAAATTCAATAGCATAGCAAAGTAATGATACAAGTGAATAATCTATCGCCACAAACTCAAGCATAGAACACTCATTTTGTGTTGAGCTATTCATAAATGTTTATTGCAATCTCG
>ERZ857801.3557-NODE-3557-length-10668-cov-3.050221_pt1 | contig 10668 bp, 7 predicted proteins | sample MGYA00519762_ERZ857801 | MGnify/ENA primary metagenome ERZ857801 (study PRJEB31778, sample SAMEA3449368) | human gut metagenome | biome: human gut; feature: human-associated habitat; material: faeces | place: United Kingdom | collected 2010/2012 ...
AGCACCTGCGTTTCATAACCCCGTCGGTGCCTTTCGCAGAAAGGCGGATTATAGAAATGAAGAGCCTCCCATCGGCAGAAGTGCATACGCTTGGCTTGCGGACGCCGGACCTCTATCAAATGGCGTTTCAGCAGATGCCATCGGCCGCCACAGACGAAGTAGTGCTGGAGACGCAGGGGCTCCATAAAGCCTTTGATGGCACGGTGGTGGCTGAACACTTGGATTTTGTCTGCCACAGAGGAGAAATCGTCGGTATCATCGGGCCGAACGGCACAGGGAAAAGTACATTTGGGCGCATCCTTGCCGGCCTTTTGAAGGAAAACTCCGGTGAGGTATTCCTGTTTGGTCATAAGACCCGGCCAAGAGAGCGGATGGGCAAAGTATGGTACATTCCACAGGATTTAGACAGTCAGTTATTTGGAGAAGACCTTGTTGATGAATTGACCACTGGGGCACCTACGGATGAGAAGCGCAACGCACGAGCCCGGACAATTCTCAAAGCCCTGGAACTGGAGGAGTATGCCGAGCAGCACCCGGCCACCCTATCCGGTGGGCAGAAACAACGACTGGCTTTGGGGGTAGCCTTGATGCACGACGCGCCTATTATTATTCTTGATGAGCCTACCAGCGGACTGGATGGCGCCAATATGCGCAATGTGAGCCAAATCATCCGCAAGCTGGCCGGAATGGGGCGTACCATTCTGGTAATCACCCACGACGCAGAATGTGCGCTCTCTTGTTGTGACCGGGCTATCCGCCTGGAAAACGGCGCAATCACGGACGACTTTCCTATCCACTCCGTAGATATTCTTTTGGACAAAATTGGGTATCAGAGCTGTGGCCAAAGAGGCGTTTGTTATTCTGGCACATAAGGAGGTGCTTTTATGGCACAGGAAGAAACGCGCAAGAAAAAAACCGGTATGGCTCGGTGTCTGGAATTGGCATCACAACATAAGGGCCTTGTTTTTATCTCAGGCATTCTTGCCGCAGCAGCCGCAGTGTGCTCTTTCCTACCGTATCTTTCTATCTATTTTATAATGCGGGAACTAATCGGAGTTTTTCCCGATATGGCGAACGCAAATATGAGCGTTGTTCTCCGATATGGCTGGATGGCTCTCGGGGGGATTGCCGGAAATGTAATCCTTTATTTCTGCGCGTTGATGTGTTCCCATCTGGCGGCTTTCGGAACGCTTTATGAGCTGAAGCTGGCCTTTGCGAACCATATTACGGAAATCCCTTTAGGGTATCATCTGACCATTGGCAGCGGTCGGATGAGGAAGATTATGGACGAGAACATTGAGAGCATTGAAAAATTTATCGCGCATCAGTTCCCGGATTTTGTTGCTTCTCTGGTGGCCCCACTCGCCCTGGTAATTCTTCTGCTGGCCATTGACTGGCGGTATGGTATCGTTTCTCTTTTTGGAATTATCTTGGCCTTTGTGGTGCAATTCCTTGGTTTTAATGGGAGTGCCAAAGAAAAAATGCACCACTATCAGACCGCGCAGGAAGATATGAACAATGCTTCGGTAGAATATGTCCGTGGTATGCCGGAAATCAAAGCATTTAATCAAACCGCAGATTCTTTTCGCCGTCTAAGCAAATCCATCACTGATTATACTTCTTTTGTGCTGGAGTACGCTATGGGCTGGCAAAATTGTATGCCGGGGTTTACGACAATCATCCATAATATTTACCTGCTCTTGATTCCGGTAGGGATATTTATTGGCATGGGAGCCGAGGACTATCGTACTTATTCCTTGACCTTTATTTTTTATCTTGTCTTGGCTCCCGCTATTTCGGGCGTACTTAATAAGATCATGTATATTTCAGAGTCTTTCACACAAATTGACGGAAATGTGGAACGCATGGAAGAGGTATTGAGCATCCCCGTTCTGCAAAATCAAGATGTGGGGGCCAGAGAGCAGGGGCATAGCATTGAGTTCGACCATGTTTCATTCTCTTACGATACGGGCACTTCGGTTAAAGCCCTCAACGATGTATCTTTCATAGCCAGACAGGGCGAAGTAACGGCCATTGTTGGTCCTTCTGGTGGCGGAAAGAGCACGATTGCCAATCTGATTTCTCGCTTCTGGGATGTGACAGAAGGATGTATTCGTATTGGCGGAGTAAACATCCGCAAAATACCACAGGCGGAGCTTATGCGGCAGGTCAGTTTCGTCTTTCAAGATACTTTCTTGTTCAAGCAGAGCATTTTGGATAATATTCGGATGGGTAATCCGACCGCCTCAGAAGCGCAGGTGATTGAGGCAGCAAAGGCAGCACAATGTCACGACTTTATAGAAAAACTGCCAGACGGTTACCATACTATGATTGGTGCGTCTGGCATTCGGCTCTCCGGTGGTGAGCGGCAACGCATCGCGATTGCCAGGGCGATTATCAAGGACGCTCCCATTATTGTGTTAGATGAGGCAACTGCTTTCAGTGACCCAGAAAACGAGTATCTGATTCAAAAAGCATTTGAAAAACTAATACAAAATAAAACGGTTATCATGATTGCCCATCGGTTATCAACGATCCGAAATGCAGATCAGATACTTGTGATGGAGCACGGACAGCTGATTGAGCAAGGGACTCACGATACCTTGATGGAACGGCAAGGGAAGTACACACAAATGTGGAATAGTTACATGGAGTCTATCAGCTGGAAGATCCGCGCAGGAAAAGGGGGTGCAATCGAATGAAATTTCTGAAAGAAAAATTGCTGTTGTCCGAGAAAGGCTACTCTGATTTGAAAAAAGCCATCGTCGCCTGCACCCTGACCAATATTGCACTTCTACTTCCTGCCGGCGTAACAACTTTGCTGTTTTGGCAATTACTAAATCCCTTTTATGGGAAAGACATTTCCTGGGGGAATATGTGGGGATTACTGATTGTCGGCATCATAGCTTCACTTCTGGTCTTCCTTGCAGCAAGAAATGATTACCGAAAAACCTATTTGGCGTCCTATAAGGAGGCCAGCAATACACGACTGCGAATCGCAGAACATTTGCGTAAGCTCCCTATGAGTTTCTTTAATTCGAGGGACCTGTCTGATATAACCACCAATATGATGGCCGACTGTGCGAGCATGGAGTCCATGCTGAGCAGCACCATTCCACCATTGATTGCCAATGTGATCTCTGTTACTCTTACCTGTGTTTGTCTGGCCTTTTTCGACTGGAGAATGGCTCTGGCATTGTTTGCTACCATGCCTATTACATTCCTGATTATTTGGGCCGGGCGCAACTTGCAGATACGCATGTTTGACCGGCAGGTAGGTATTAAGCTGGAAGCGTCAAGTCAAATTCAGGAGTATTTGGAGGGTATCAAGATCATCAAGTCCTGCGGGTTGAGCGGTGAAAGGTTTTCTACTTTGAATCGCGCACTTTTAGCCATGAAAAAGGTCGCAATTCAAGCGGAACTCGTTTCTGGTGTGTTGGTACAATCCGCCGCCTTAATTTTGCAGGCCAGTTTGGGCATCGCCATTTTCGTGGGTACAGTGCTTATTACGGGCGGACAAATCGAATTACTCCCATTGCTTGTTCTTTTGATGTTCTCCACTCAACTCTATGGCCCTATCCTTGCCATTCTTTCTCAACTCACCTCCCTCTTCCATTTAGGGACAGTCACAAAACGGATGCGTATGCTTCTAACGACTCCCGCGATGGAGGGAAACGAGCAGGATGTTCACACATACGATATTGAATTAAAGAATGTTACCTTTGCGTATGCTAAGGAAGATGTTATCAAGGATGTCTCGCTGAAAATCCCGTCGGGGAGTATCACCGCACTGGTTGGCCCGTCCGGCAGCGGAAAAAGTACCATCTCCAAGCTGATTGCCCGCTTTTGGGATGTTCAGAAGGGCTCAATTACTATCGGTGGAGAAAATATAAAAAACATCGAGCCTGAGCATTTGATGAAAAGCATATCTTTTGTATTCCAGGATGTTACTCTTTTCAACGATACGGTATATAACAATATTCGCGTCGGCAACATGGCCGCAACAGAGGAGCAGGTTATGGCCGCTGCAAAAGCGGCCTACTGTGACGAATTTGTAATGCGGCTTTCGGATGGATACCAAACCGTTCTCGGTGAAAATGGAAGCACCCTTTCTGGCGGAGAGCGCCAGCGTATTTCGATTGCCCGCGCTCTTCTGAAAGACGCCCCTATTATTTTGCTGGACGAGGCGACCGCATCCCTTGATCCTGAAAATGAGGTGCTGATCCAGCGGGCTATCGCCCGATTGGTCGAGGGGAAAACCGTCATTATGATTGCTCACCGTCTGCGTACCGTAGTGGATGCCGACCAAATCTTTGTACTGGAAAACGGGAAACTTGTAGAGCGAGGAACGCACGACGAACTAATTGCCCATAAGGGACTGTACGAAAAGTTATATCATATCCAGCAGGAAAGCATGGGGTGGGCTGTATAAGGAGGGGTAATAAAAAAAAACGAATATTTTAAATAAAATAGTCGCTAAAGTATTGACGCTTTTACGGCGGCATGGTATAGTTTTAATGCGACCAAAATAAAAATAACGGTCGCAAAATGGACATGGAGGTGAAAGACTATGTCGCCTAAAATATTTACTACCACCCAGAGGGAGGATCTGCGTATTAAAATGCTGGACGCAGGATTTGAACTCATTAAGCAGCATGGTATGACGCATGCGTCGGTGGAAAAGATCACAAAGGCAGCCGGTTTGGGAAAGAGTACCTTTTACAACTTTTTTTCCTCTAAGGAAGAGTTTGTGACTGATATTATGGAATACCAGAGAGACAGGGTGAAACGGTATTTTGAACAGATTTTGGACGGCAGGGAGAAAATGACTGCCGCTGAAGGCCGAGAGTATTTAAAGCTGATCGTGTTCAGCAGGAACAGTATCTATCAGTATCTTACGGCAGAGGATATGGAGAAGCTGCGAAACGCCTCATCTTCTGAGTGTACAACTCCGGATGACGCAGTCTATGACCAGAGAGAGAGGCAGATCATGGAGGGACTGCTGGCTCATATGGAAGGAGTGCGCGAGGATGTCGATATCCATGTGGCCGCGAATCTGATTAAGATCATGGCAATGGCTAAAGTCAACAGGGACGCTCTTCATACGGATGCTCTCGATAAAACACTGGAGCATATTTATGAACTGCTGTTTTCATTGATCTTTGAAGAGGACGCCTGACTGCGTCTTTCTTTTTTGACTGCTGGTTAGATATTACTAACCAAGAAAGGGTGGAGGATATGAAACAAACATCAAAAAAGGAGAAACAGGGGATTGCCCGTCTGTTTGAACTGGCAGGAGAGAGGAAGAATAAACTGACGCTTGCCTGCATTCTGGCCGTACTTTCTTCCGCGGCGCGGATCGTACCGTTTTTTACAATCTACGGAGCAGTGACGGAACTGCTGAAGCATTATACAAGCGTGGGAGACATAGACCAGAGAAAGCTGTTTACGCTTTGCGCCGTTACTTTCGCAGCGGCGCTGGTATATGGTATCTGCGCCTATGCTTCGTCCGCATTATCGCATACGGCGGCGTATGATATTATTTATGAGCTGCGGCTTCAACTGATGGAAAAGCTGGGGCGTATTTCCTCCGGCTACTTTACAAGTACCACACAAGGGGCGATAAAAAAAATCGTCTCCGATGACTCTGAACAGATTGAGGCGTTTCTGGCGCATCATCTGTGTGAGATCGCCGCAGCGGTAGCGACGCCGGTATTTACCCTGCTGTATTTATTTTACATGGATTGGAGGCTGGCGCTGGTGACGCTGCTGCCTATACTGATCTCTGTTTGTATGCTGGCGTCCTGCCTGCGTCAGCCGGATAAGGCGGCGCTTCAGGTGGAGCTTCACGATGCGCAGGAACAGATGCAGGGAACGATCGTGGAGTATATTCATGGTATGAGCGTAGTGAAAGTATTTAACCGGACGCTCAGCGCATTCAAAAGATATGAGGAGGATCTGGATCATTTTACGGACGTGGTGGATCGGACGGCGCGTGCCAACGCCAAACCAATGGGAGCATACTATGCATTCTTCGGGGCGCAGCTTCTCTTTCTTCTGCCTGCGGCTTTGCTGCTGATTCCTTACGCGGACAGCTATCTCGACTTTCTTCCGGTTATTCTGCTGTTCTTTTTAGTGGGCGGTGGTCTGAAAGAGCCGTTGGAAAATATGATGCAGATGGTAATTCTCTCCAACCGCATCATGGAGGGGGTCAAACGGATAGATAACATCTTACACCAGCCGGAGCCGGACAAGAATGGAACAGGTGCTCCTGCCGATTTTGACGTGGAGTTTTCAGATGTGGAATTTGCCTATAATGAAAATGCTCCGGCGGTGGAGCATGTTTCGTTTCGGCTACCTCAAGGAACGGTTACCGGACTGGTGGGGCCGTCCGGCGGGGGAAAATCCACTCTGGCACAGCTTTTACTGCGTTTTTATGAACCACAGGCAGGGAGTATCAAGATCGGGGGAGTGGACATCTGTGAGATTCCACCGGATCGTCTTGCTGATCTGGTGTCGTACGTTTTTCAGGATTCTGTACTGTTTACGGATACGGTCGAAAATAATATCCGAATGGGAAATACCGTCGCTTCTATGGCGGAGGTGGAGCAGGCGGCGAAAAATGCCGGAATCCATGACGTTATCATGGCGCTGCCCGACGGCTATCAGACTGTAGTAGGGAAGGACAATGCGTATCTTTCCGGCGGAGAAAAACAGCGCCTTGCCATTGCAAGAGTATTTTTAAAGGACACGCCTATCGTGATATTGGACGAGGCGACCGCCTATGCGGATGCGGAGAATGAGTCAAAGATACAGGCGGCTTTCAAGGAGCTGTCCCACAGTAAAACGGTGTTGATGATCGCGCACCGTCTAAAAACAGTGGAACGGGCAGACCAGCTTTTAGTGATGGAGAAAGGGTGCCTGGTTGGAGCCGGAACGCATGAGGAGTTGTTTTCCTCATGCAGGACATACAGGAATCTTGTAGAAGCCGACCGGCGGCGAGACCGTTGGAGCATTGGGAAAGGAGTGGCAAAGGGATGAAGATAAAGGAATGGTTTCGTATGATGACTCTGGGGCAGCAGGAGAAATACCTGAAGCTTATGCTGTGGTGTCTGTTTGACAGTGTCGTGATGTCTGTCCCATACGGGCTGATGCTGGGAGCTGTCTACTATCTGCTGACGCCGTTAGAGCAGACGAAAGCTTCACTTCCGACGACAGCGCTCTGGCTCGTGGCGGGAGGATTTTTAGCACAGCTTATCGTATATTTCTTTATACGGCAGAAAACTTACATAGACGCAAGCACAGGATACGCGGGGATCATCAAGGAATCGCAGATCACTTTGGGAGAACATCTGCGGCAGCTTTCTATGGGATTTTATTCTGTACGGGACGCGGGAGACTTATCGACCGTACTTTTGCGGGACTATCAGACTGTGGGAGATGTGTCGCAGATGATGCTTCCGCAGGTGGCAGTCATTTTGATCCGATTTGCTCTGGCAGCTGTGCTGCTCGCCATATTCGACTGGCGTATGACGTTTGCCGTCTTTCTGGTTATTCCTCTGGCGCTTCCGTTTGCTTTTGTGAGCCTGCACCGTATGGGGCGGATCAGCGTAGAGCTGCAAAAGGCACAAAGAGAGGTGGCGTCCGGCATTCTGGAATATGTGAATGGGATACAGACTCTCCGCGCTTTCCATGTGGCGGGGGAACGATTTCAAAGCCTGAAACGTTCTTTTGAACAGGAGCGCAGCGCGGCGATCCACATGGAGACAGGGGCGGCAGCTCCAGTCAGCATGATCGGGCGTTTCGTGTTAAGCTGCGGGATCGGTGTAGTGATGCTGGCCGGCGGAGTCCTTCTGACCAGCGGAGAATTAGAGCCGTTTTATTATCTGGCGTTTATGATTCTGACGCTCACGATCTATGAGCCGGTGCTTACTTTGTTTACCTTTATCGCTGATTTTTCACGCACTCGCCGCAGCGGGGAGCGTATCAGAGAGCTGTTTTTGGAAAAGTCCCTGCCGGAGCCGGAAAACGGCCAGAACCCGAAAGGGGCGGACATTACGTTTGAACATGTCTTCTTTGCCTATGGAGAAAAAGAAGTGTTACATGACCTGTCGCTTAAGTTTCCGGAGAGGAGTATTACGGCTCTGGTCGGCCCGTCCGGTTCAGGGAAATCCACTATCACTCGATTGGCGGCTCGCTTCTGGGATGTGACGAAAGGAACGGTGCGGTTAGGCAAAACAGATGTGCGGGATATGAAAACGGACGAGGTGCTAAGCAGGGTGAGTGTGGTCTTTCAGGATGTATATCTTTTCCATGATTCGGTAGAAGCAAATATCCGTATGGGGAAACCGGACGCTTCCATGGAAGAGATCATAGAAGCTGCAAAAGCGGCGGCATGCCATGACTTTATCATGGAGCTGCCCGACGGATATAAGACGGTCATAGGCGAGGGAGGCTCTACACTGTCTGGCGGCGAAAAACAGAGAATATCCATTGCCCGCGCACTTTTAAAGGATGCGCCCATCGTTCTGCTTGACGAGGCGACGGCATCCCTGGATCCGGAAAATGAAGTTATGATCCAACAGGCGATCTCCGCGCTGGTGGAAGAGAAAACAGTTATTGTAATCGCACATCGCCTGCGTTCTATTATGAGTGCTGATAATATCATTGTACTGGAAAACGGACGCGCAGCCGAGCAGGGAACACATGAACAACTGTTGGAGCAGGGCGGAATTTACGCCCGGCTGTGGGAGGAACAGAATCAGGCGGGAAGCTGGCGTCTGACAGATGGCTGTTCAAAAAGTAAGTAGAGTGCTATAATTGAGTCAGTGACCTTGCACATTCTTTTTTAACAAAGGAAAGACGGCTGTGACAGGAGACAGGAAAATTACAAAAAAGGAGACAAGCCGATATGCAGGAATTGAGATATTTGCGGGATAAAATTAAATCACCGGGGCCGGCCCCTTTTGTGACCCATGCTACCTATCCTGTGGAGGAAGGCCATGCCGATCTGTGGGTGTATGAGATTTTCTCTGGTGTTCATCTGATGGTGACAGATTTTGTGTGTGAGACCTGTTTTGAGGAGGGGATGGAGCAGGATGTCGTTTGTATTCATCATTGCGTTAAAGGGCGGTTTGAGTGTGTGTTTGACTGTAGAAATTATGTCTATATGGGTGAGGGAGATACCGCGCTCAACAGTATGCTCCGTCCGCCCATCGGAGCATCTTTTCCATTGCGGTACTATTTGGGCTCTACCATATCACTGATTCCGGAAGAGTGCGATGGTATTCCGGAGTTTTCTGCCTTTGGAATCAATGCTCGGGGAATATTTGAAAAATATTCGCTTGCAAAGCATTGCCGGCTGTTCCGCCGCAATGAAGCGACGGAGAGGATATACCAGGAGATATATGATTCCCTCCATGACCCGCAGCTCCCTTTTTTACGCTTAAAGTTGCTGGAATTACTGTACTATTTCCAGAACAGGCAGACAGTGCTGGAAGAAAATCGAGATTATATTCCAAAGAGTGTGACGGAAAAAATCAAGCACGTAAAGGAGCATCTTCTGGAGGATACGGAGAAACGACCGGGACTGCGGGAGCTAGCCTGTGAACATGGTTTAAGCCTGACCCAATTAAAGACAGGATTTAAACAAATTTATGGGGAGACGCCTTACGCTTATCTAAAACGGTATAAAATGCATCGGGCAGCAGCGCTTCTGACGGAAACGGATAAAAAAGTAGGGGATATTGCACAGGAGAGTGGCTATCAGAACGCAAGTAAGTTTGCCGATGCTTTCCGAGATGTGATGGGTATAACTCCTCTGCAATATCGAAATAAAAAAGAAAATCGGTAAAAGCATACTCCTCGAAAAAGAGGAGTATTTTTTTGACTTTTTGGAGCATTTTAGCTGTTTCATAATCCTTTTGGAGTAGCAGAGTCAAAAAGAAGTCTGTTATACTGTTGGTTAGTAGCAACTAACTAACAACTTTTTATAGAAAGAGGTAATTACATATGAAATCTAAGCTGACAACAAAAGACGTGATCGCAGCCGGCGCGTTTGCCGCTATCTACCTGGTATTGCTTACAATGCTGGCGGTGATGGTATTGCCCATTGTGCCAGTTTTGTATCTGGCTACTCCGCTTATCGCAGGTATTCTGCTTGGCACAGTATATATGCTTTACTGTGTGAAGGTTCCCCGTACTGGTGCAGTACTGATTCTGGCTGTCCTGGTGGGCCTCATTACATCTATGGCGAGTATCTATCCTATGATTGCCGCTGTGGTATGGGGGCTCCTTGCGGAGATAATTCTGGCAAAGGGCCGACGAAAATCTCCCAATGCGCTTTTGGTAAGTTACTGCGTGTTTAACCTTACCGCTATGGGGCCGTTCTTCTCTTTGCTTCTGGCAAAGGACGCTTTTCTTAAGACATGCGCTGTCTATTACGGTGAACAATATGCCCAGACTATTGACCGCCTGACTCCAAGCTGGATCATACTGATTTTTGTAGGGCTGGCACTGCTGGGTGGTCTGTTGGGAGGACTTTTTGGAAAGCGGATTCTGAAAAAACATTTTGATAAGGCAGGAATAGCGTGAGAGTTGGGTTCAAGATGGATCCGCGGAGCAAGCTGGCAGTATTTATAGCCGTTTGTCTGAGTGTCTTTTCCGGTA
>ERZ857801.3566-NODE-3566-length-10641-cov-2.902891_pt1 | contig 10641 bp, 8 predicted proteins | sample MGYA00519762_ERZ857801 | MGnify/ENA primary metagenome ERZ857801 (study PRJEB31778, sample SAMEA3449368) | human gut metagenome | biome: human gut; feature: human-associated habitat; material: faeces | place: United Kingdom | collected 2010/2012 ...
TCCTCCGTTACGGTTTCCATAGCCGGGTCTGTTCCCGGTGCAATATTACAACCGTCCGGCACGAAAAAAAAGTCCGCCGAACGGACTGGAGCGGACTGGGGCGGACACCGGAATTAAAGCCGGATTACAGATAATATATTGCAGTAACAATAGTTATTTCATTATTTTATTCATAGAGCCAATATGAATTGGACAAAAATATTAATGACGCTTTGTTTGAAATAAAACATGAAACCAATAACAGTTTAAATACAGTTGTCGATTAATCATCCAATATTTAGCACATATCATAATGGGAAAATCCGTTCAAAAAGACAAAAACACATTCAAACATTCCTCCAGCAAAGGGGTTGAAGTGGACGAAAACACATTCCGGGAGATGCTCTGTGGACAGAAGTTACCGGCTAGGGATGTCGCACAAAATGGTCCGAAACAGGATGATGCTGAACCGACGATACGCAATAAGACCGTTGACTCAAAAACCGAACCGCCGGCTCCGGCAGCCGGGACAATACCGGCCGACTCCGGAAAAACTCCTGACAGATCAGGATTCCAGCGAAAAAAGATTTTGCTGCCCAATTTCGAGCAGACGTTTTTCCGTCCCGTAAAGTATTCCGATGGACGGGCTGCCATATATGTCAGCCTCGAAACCAAGCACAAAATTTCAAAAATACTCCATCTGCTGGGGAATGAGCGCACAAGACTGACAGCCCTTGTCGACAATATGCTGCAGTTTGTGATCGGCATTTACAGCGATGAGCTGAATTATCTCCACGAGAAGAAAAATAACAGACGACCGTTTTGAAAAAGCCAAAGCGGAATAGAGCGGATAGTGGAACCGAAATGTTGAAAATGTTGTATATTGCATTTGCCTCAAGGCACTTTCTCTAAAGGTTAAGGAGAGAGGGCCGAAAAAATGCGGCGTTTTTCCTTATACATAAAATTTCAGATTAAAAACAAGGCAAATTTTTTCATTCATTAGTTAGTTTGCGACAATTTTGATTATTTTCTGTATGGATGCTCTCTGGCAGCAAACTTTTATACGATCAGAAAGAGTTGCAAGCTCATCCATTAAGGATAAAATTTCTATCTTTGTATATTATATTTGAACAACCTGACTACCATGGCAACCCAAAGCGAGGCCGCATTAGAGAACGGCTTGATAAAAACATTGATGGACAATAGCTACGAACGTGTTTTTATCAAAGAAGAAGAGAATCTGAAAGCGAACTTCAAAGTCCAGCTGGAAAAGCACAATCAAAAAGCTCTCGCACTGATCGGACGGGCGCAATTTACTGATAAAGAGTTCGAGAAAATTCTCATCTACCTCGAAGGCGGGACACGGTTTGAAAAGGCTAAAAAATTGCGCGATCTCTATCCGTTGGAAACCGAAGACGGGCAACGCATCTGGGTCGAATTTCTCAACCAACGCAAATGGTGTCAGAACGAATTTCAGGTATCGAACCAGATAACGATCGAGGGACGAAAAAAATGCCGCTATGATGTAACGATCCTTGTGAATGGATTGCCGCTGGTACAGATCGAACTGAAAAAGCGCGGAGTCGAATTGAAACAGGCCTACAACCAGGTGCAGCGCTACCACAAGACCTCGTTTCACGGGCTGTTCGACTACATCCAGATTTTCGTGATTTCCAATGGTGTAAACACCCGTTATTTCGCAAACGACCCAAACGGCGGCTATAAATTCACATTCAACTGGACAGACAAGAGCAACCGGCCATTCAATGACCTGAATATGTTCGCCAATTTCTTCTTCGACAAATGCACGTTGGGGAAGATCATCAGCAAATACATCGTTCTGCACGAAGGCGAACGGTGCTTGATGGTACTGCGCCCCTATCAATACTATGCCGTCGAGGAAATTATCAATCGGGTTGAAAACACCAATAAGAACGGTTACGTGTGGCATACGACAGGCGCCGGCAAAACACTCACGTCGTTCAAGGCGGCGCAGCTCGTATCGGACATCGACGGTGTAGACAAAGTGTTGTTCGTGGTCGACAGGCATGATCTGGATACACAGACACAAAGCGAATACGAGGCATTCGAACCGGGAGCAGTCGATGGAACGGACAATACCTACGAATTGATCAAACGTTTGAGCGGAGATTCCAAAATCATCATCACAACAATTCAGAAATTGAATTGCGCCGTGACGAAGGACTACTACAACAAGCACTTGCAAGAGATTCGCAATAAGAAGGTCGTGATGATCTTCGACGAATGCCACCGCAGCCACTTCGGCGAGTGCCATAAGAATATCGTCCGGTTTTTCTCGCACCTGCAAATCTTCGGATTCACCGGCACGCCGATTTTTGCCGAAAACGCCAAACAGGAGCACACGACCGCCGAAGTGTTCGGCGAGTGCCTGCACAAATACCTGATCAAGGATGCCATTGCCGACGAAAATGTATTGGGCTTTCTGGTCGAATATTACGCAGGCAGCACGAATGCCGACTACGAAAATGAAAAACGGATGCGCGAAATTGCGCAATTCATTCTCAACAACTACAACAAATCGACTTTCGACGGCGAATACAATGCCCTGTTCGCCATTCAATCCGTGCCGATGCTGTTGAGTTACTATAAGATATTCAAAGAACTGAATCCCAAAATCAGAATCGGTGCGATCTTCACCTATGCAGCCAACGCCAACCAGGACGACGAGCAAACGGGGATGAACAAAGGATTTGCCACGACGAAGGTCGATGCCGACGAGTTGCAGTCCATTATGGACGACTACAACCGCATGTTCGGCACCGGATTCTCGACCGACAATTTCGGGGCATATTACGACGATGTGAACGAACGGATGAAGAAACGCCGGAAAGAGATGGAGCCGCTCGACCTGCTGCTTGTCGTCGGGATGTTCCTCACCGGTTTCGACGCCAAGAAACTCAACACGCTTTATGTGGACAAGAATCTGGAGTACCACGGCCTGTTACAGGCTTTCAGCCGCACGAACCGGATACTGGGTGAAAAAAAGAAATTCGGTAAAATTTTCTGTTTCCGCGACCTGAAAGCGAACGTAGACGCCGCCATCAAACTATTCAGCAACAACGAGCCGAATGAGTACATCATCCGCCCTCCGTTCGAAAAAGTGCGCAAAGAGCTCAATCTGAAAATGATCTCCTTTCTGGAGAAATATCCCGATGTCACGTATATCGACGCCCTGAAAAGCGAACCGGAGAGACGGGAATTCGTATTGGCGTTTCGGGAGATCATCCGAGGCAAGATCGAAGCGCAGATTTACGAGGAATACGAAAAGGACGATCCTTATTTTATCATGTCGGAACAGGAGTATATGGACTTCCGGTCCAAATACCTCGACATCGCTATCGGCCATACGGGAGAGGACAAAGACCCTTCGGCCAAAAAAGACACTCCGCAACCGGAAATTGACGGGATTGACGACATTGATTTCTGTCTGGAGCTGTTACATAGCGATGTAATCAACGTCGCCTATATCCTCGCGCTGATCGAAGACCTGAATCCCGAAAGCGAAGACTATGACGAAAAGCGCCAGCACATCATCGACACGATGATCAAAGACGCCGCCATGCGCAACAAGGCGATGCTGATCGACGGATTTATCCGCCACAATGTCGACGATGACAAAACCGGATTCGCCCGCGCCAAGGCCGACGGATCAATCGACCTGGAGACCCGGTTGACAAACTACGTATCAACCGCCCGCAATGCAGCAATCGACCGGCTCGCCGAAGAGGAGGGGCTTCCGCAAGAGGCCCTTCGGGATTATCTCGCCCAATACGACTACCTGCAACGGGAGAAACCGGAGATCATACAGAATGCAATCAAAGAGAAAAAAGTCGGCCTGAAAGAGCGCCGGAATATCCTCAAACGCGTTATGGGTAAACTCCGCACAATCATCGAAACATTCAACTGGGAATAAAAATTATTAGCGATGGAAAAAACATATCCTGGTTTTGTATACATTCTCACAAATCCGAGTTTTCGGGAGGATTGGGTGAAAATCGGAAAGAGCGCACGCGCCGTCGACGTCCGATCGAAAGAACTGGACAACACGGCTGTTCCCCTACCCTTTGAGATCTTTGCAACAATGCAGACAACCAAGTTCAATGAAGTCGAGAAATTGGTTCATAAGACCATTGATCGATTAACCGACCTGAGAATCCGGCAGAATCGAGAATTTTTCAATGTCGCGCCCCAAGTCGCATTAGACATATTCAAGGATATTGCCCAAACAATAGACGATGCAATCATCACCCGATATGAGGGAAATCTACCAATAATAGGAAGCGGTCTGCCTTCGAACGAATCGAGTAAACATACCGTAAAACGAGGACGTTTCAAATTCAGCATGGTCGGAATCAAAATCGGGGAATACATTACGTTTTCTCCGACAAATATCCATGTGAAAGTTGCCAGCGATGATTCCATCGAATACGAAGGACGCATTTATAAGTTATCGCCATTTGTCGGAACCTTCATGCCGGAGGAGAGGCGCAACACATCAGGCGCATATCAAGGAGCCAAATATTTTTCCTACAATGGAAAAACCTTGGACGATCTGCGCAAGGCGGCCGAGCAGTGTAACCCTAAAATTGAGAATGAAGAATAAGCCATTATGAGCGAAGAATTACAACAAAAGCTCCGCAGCCAACTTTGGACGGTTGCCAACACCCTGCGCGGCAATATGTCGGCCAGCGATTTCATGTATTTTACATTAGGATTCATCTTCTACAAATACCTTTCGGAGAAGATTGAACTTTACGCCAATGAAGAACTCAAAGAGGATGATCTGACATTCCGTGAAGCCTGGGCTGGAACCGACGAAGATTTGAAAGCCGATCTGAAAGAAGCGTGTGTGCAGGATTTAGGGTATTTCGTCGAACCGGAATACCTCTACTCCACCATTATTGCGATGATCGACCGCAAAGAGAACATACTGCCGTCGCTCGAACGTTCACTCAAAAAGATCGAAGACAGCACAATCGGACAAGAAAGCGAAGATGATTTCGGCGGCCTGTTTTCGGACATCGACCTTGCATCGCCCAAACTGGGCAAGACAGCCGATGATAAAAATAAACTGATCAGCGACGTGCTCGTTGCTTTGAATGGTATCGACTTCGGATTGAAAGAGGCGCAGGATATTGATATCCTCGGCGATGCCTACGAATACATGATCGGACAATTCGCAGCCGGAGCCGGCAAAAAAGCAGGAGAGTTCTACACACCGCAGGAGGTCAGTCAGATTCTTGCCGAAATCGTCATCACGGGCAAACAACGTCTGAAAACCGTATTCGATCCAACCTGCGGCAGCGGTTCACTACTGCTTCGCACGGCCCGGAGCGGCAAAGCCGACGAAATCTTCGGCCAAGAGAAAAACCCGACCACTTTCAACCTCTGCCGAATGAACATGTTGCTGCATGGTATCAAATACAACGATTTTGACATCCGTAACGGCGACACGCTCGAAGCCGACGAGTTCGGCGACCGACAGTTTGATGCGGTGGTCGCCAATCCCCCGTTTTCCGCCGACTGGAGCGCTGCCGACAAATTCAACAACGACGACCGTTTCAACAAGGCCGGAGTTCTCGCACCCAAATCGAAAGCCGATTACGCCTTTATCCTGCACATGATCTACCACCTGAACGAAGGTGGAACAATGGCTTGTGTAGCACCGCACGGCGTATTGTTCCGAGGTGCCGCCGAGGGCAAAATACGTCGCTTCCTCATCGAAAAGAAGAACTATATCGACGCCATTATCGGGCTTCCGGCTAACATCTTCTATGGTACCAGTATCCCTACATGTATCCTTGTAATGAAAAAGTGCCGCAAGCAAGACGATAACATCCTCTTTATCGACGCATCACGCGAATTCGAAAAGGTTAAAACGCAGAATAAGCTCCGTCCGGAACATATCCAAAAAATTATCGAGACCTACCGGAATCGTTCCGAAATCGAGAAATACAGCCATTGCGCCACCTTGAAAGAGATTGAAGAGAACGACTACAACCTCAACATCCCGCGCTATGTCGATACGTTCGAGGAGGAAGAGCCCATCGACATCAAGGCAGTTATGGCGGAAATCAAAGAACTGGAAGCCCAACGCGCTGATCTGGACAAACAAATAGAGGTTTATTTAAAAGAATTGGGGATTGTCGAATAACACAACGCGAGAAGCAATGGCAACAAATAATAACGATAAAACCCTCAATGTTCCCCATTTGAGATTTCCAGAATTCAATGGAGAATGGGAGAAGAAGCGGATTTCTGAATTTTGTACCCTCCTAAAAGGAACAGGTATTTCAAAAGACCAACTTTCCACAAACGGGAATCCCTGCATCCTTTACGGAGAACTTTACACAAAGTATAAAGCAGAAATTATAAATGAGGTACTAAGCTGTACCGAACTGGATGCAAATACACTTGTAAAGAGCAAAGTAAATGATGTAATCATTCCCTGTTCTGGTGAAACGGCAATAAATATTGCAACAGCGCGTTATGTTCCATTTGATGATGTTCTTTTAGGTGGTGATTTGAATATTCTGCGCTCTAACAAAGTAAATGGTTCGTTCCTTGCTTATCAATTAAATGGCAAACGAAAGTATGATATTGCACGTGTCGCACAAGGTGTATCAGTAGTACATTTATATGGTGAGCATCTTAAAAATATAGTCATCAGTCTTCCTGTAATAGAAGAACAGCAAAAGATTTCCCGATTACTTCATCTTTTGGATGAGCGCATTGCTACCCAAAACAAAATCATTGAGGATTTGAAAAAACTAAAATCCGCAATTAGTTTGAAAATGCTTCATTCTGATTCTTGGAAGCAATTCAAGATTAAAGATATAGCATCAATAGGGCGAGGAAGAGTTATTAGCTCTGTAGAAATTAGCCAACAAGATAATCCATTATACCCTGTTTATTCCTCTCAAACATCGAATGAAGGTATTATGGGCTACCTTGACAATTTTATGTTTGAGGGTGAATACATTAATTGGACAACAGATGGTGCAAATGCAGGAACCGTATTTTATCGTGATGGTAAGTTTAATTGTACAAATGTTTGTGGCTTATTAAAACTGGGGGATGAATTTGATACCTACTTCGTTTCATTAGTCTTGGCAGAAGCAACAAAGAAGTATGTGTCAACAAACTTAGCTAACCCAAAACTAATGAACAATACAATGGGGAGTATTCAAATTCGCCTGCCAAAATTGAAAGAGCAAAAAAGAATATCTATTGCTTTCAGAAAATTACGTGAACTATTAGAGGTACATAATAGTTTACTTACCGAGTATTCAAGGCTGAAGCAGTATTTACTCTCGCAGATGTTCATATAAACATTTGCGAGAGTAAGTATCCTTTTTGTACTTCATATCTTATCTTTGCTTTTTCTTCAATAGTCAATTTGTTATTCAACGAAGTCATTAGTAATGCTATTATATTTTGCTTTTCTTTTGAGGGTAGTTCAATTACAAGTGGGGATATTTCTGAAATATAATGCCTTTTATGTTCTTCCGATTTAAGTTCCCAATACGATAAGTATTCAAACATAAACCGAAGGTTTACATTTGGTTTTGCTGTGAGTATTTTTATTGCCGAAGACTTTACCTTAAAAGGAAATGATACATATTTTGCATCCATTGTGAAATCGTCAAAGATTATACACGCTCCTTTTTGATATATGCCATTTTTTTCGTCTGTATAACCCAAAATAAAACCTTTATTCGCAGTTAGAACAGGGGTTAAACGTGTGTCGGTAGAGTATTCATCATTAGCTACAATATATGCAGTAGGTTGTTCGTAATCAAGTAGCTGATTGATTTCAAAACTCTTTGTATATTCATCTTTTAACAGAGAGAATATCTTTTTTCTAATTGCGGAATTACAAATGAACAATCCTTAATTTTATCATGATAACCAGATGGTTATACCTCAAAATATCGCATTATTTGTAGCATTATGCTACATCCATCACTTTAGAAACGGAATATTCCCCATTATATTATTATCAAAGTATGTGGAAGAGTCAATCTTGAAGTAGTGTATTCTGCTATTTTACATAGTTAGCGTGTGTGATATTTATAAAGATAAAATTTTTCGAATTATACAAATAGGTTTTAATCCAAAAGACTACCTTGGCATAAATTTATGCGTTATGAGTACAACAGAATACATACAAATCATTATCGGCATCGGTCAGATTATAGCTGTTGCTATTATTCCAATTATTGTTTGGGTATTAGGAATAAAGTACCAAAATAGAAAAGCAAAAAAAGATGCTCAATTAAGAGTTTTCCTTACACTAATGGCGGATCGAAAATCAACCCCAATAACAAAAGAATGGGTTGATGCCTTAAATACAATAGATGTAGTATTTCAGGAAAACAAAAAAGTTAGACATGCATGGAGAGAATATTTAGATAGTTTAAACGAAAAATCACCTCATTTTGATAGTAGTAATTCTTTTAGACTTGACTTACTTTCAGAAATGGCCGTTTCTCTTGGGTATAAAAATTTAAAGCAAACAGAGATTGATAGATTTTATTCTCCTAAATATTTTGGTTCTCAAATGAGCCGACAGGAAATATTATTTCAAGAGAATCTACGAATTTTAACTCGATCCAAAAGTTGTGCTGAAAGTTTTACTGATGAAGAATATGAACAGCACTATAAGGAGTTGATGGAACAGCAAGGAGAGTAAAGAATATGGGGAATATCCCTTTCCTGTGAAATTGCTGATTTTTTATCCTTAATTAAAGGGATTACAATTTTACTAACAGCCAAAGGAAAGCCTAATACTACTATCGCTCAATGTTTAGAGTGCCACAGTTCAACGCTTCAAGAAAGTGAAGTTTCACACAGCGGATTGTATAAAGTGTTTGGCGCAAACGGCTTGGTCGGATATACCGATATGCCACAAATGAATGGTGATGCAATACTGATAATCAAAGACGGTTCTGGTGTAGGAACAACATCCTACGCACAAGGTGAATTTTCAGTAATTGGCACGCTCAACTATCTTACAGCCATAAGCAACTATGATTTACGGTATCTATACTTCGTTCTGTCTGTGTTTAATTTTCAGTCGTACAAGACAGGAATGGCAATACCACATATCTACTTCAAAGATTATGGTAATGCAAAAATATTTTGTCCTCCACTTTCCGAACAAAAGCGTATTGCAAATGTACTTGGAAAATTGGAGAGCAAACTCTGTTTGGAGCAAAATATTCTTGCATCATTCAATCTACAAAAGCGGTATCTATTGGGGCAGATGTTTATATAAACAGTTGCTTCAATAGATATTGTTTCAAATCGAATAGTTTTTCCAATATGGTTTCTTCTATAGAAAGTTTCGCTGAATATTCCAGTATGGTTGAAACGATTTTGTCTTGTTCTTCTATATTCGGGAGTTCAATGGCAACATTCGCAATCTCATTATAATGTAAATGAATTATGGTTGTTCCTTTGGCATACTTAGCCAACCGTTTATTGGCAATGTAATTGAAGTAGTAGCTAAGGTAAATAGGATTATATGCTTCTGAAACTTTGATGCCAAACATATCTCCGCCTAAAATTATATCCTTTTGCATTAAAGCTGACGGAGCAATCAGTGAAACAGCATCTACGGTAGTTGATGCAGGAAATAACAAGTCTCGCCCATGACTTAGTGTAGATGATACTTTTTCAAGACTTGTTCTGCTCTTTACTTCATCAATGACACAACCATATAATGTAAAAAGTTCACCATAGAAGACACATAGATTACCGTCATTCGTGAGCTGTTCCTTAGACATTACCATTGTTGAATATGCCTCTCCTAATTCTCGAATTCTGACTTTAATTATATGGGCTGTTGTTGAGTAATGAGAAACTACAATCCCTTTAATTAAGGATTGCAGTTTCTCAATGATTTTGTTTTGGGTAACGATTCGTTCATCAATAAGGCGAAGTAAAGTCGCAATTTTAGTCTGTTCCGGTTTTGATGGTAATCCGATATAACACTCAGAAAAATTCTTAGAACTAATTGAGTAAATCTTCGTTCCTTGGGCTATTCGTCTTATCTGATTATGAAATGCAGTAGATGAAAACGCATATCCTTTGTAGCCTATAACAGTTCTGTTCTTATTGTCTCGTCCATGAATTGTATGTAATCCACAAACGATGTCTTTCCCTGCAAGGTTAAAGAACTCAACAGTCTTGGCTACCTCATTTGTATCTTCCGAAGCATCTGCAAAAGCCACATCGCCCTCTTTGCACAATTCAAAGTTTTTGGGCATATTCTCCTTTTTTATATTAGGCAATTTGTCTTTTGCTAAATCTACCATAGTCGGAAGTCCCACGTGGATAAGTCCATAATGCAAATTCATCACGGTATTAGTATCATATTCAAGCTGCTCCCAACTAAGTGAATTGGTGGAATAGAAATCCAGCAAGTCTGAGACCTTACATTTCTCCCACTCCCCCGTAAACTCCGGAAATCTCAAATGGGGAACATTGAAGAAAATCGAATCGTAAAAACTCCGCAATTCCTATCTTACTGCTATATAATTTAAAATCCGTTAGTATGATAGCAGAAAACAAATTTTCGAAGATTGTCGCTCTATGGAAAGAGGACAAGAAGCA
>ERZ857801.3567-NODE-3567-length-10639-cov-2.931028_pt1 | contig 10639 bp, 12 predicted proteins | sample MGYA00519762_ERZ857801 | MGnify/ENA primary metagenome ERZ857801 (study PRJEB31778, sample SAMEA3449368) | human gut metagenome | biome: human gut; feature: human-associated habitat; material: faeces | place: United Kingdom | collected 2010/2012 ...
GGAGCAGATTCAAAACAATCTAGTGAATATGCTTTGTCCTAAAGGAAAGCTTCCTGCTCTTTTACTGGATCTTTTGTATCCGATTGGCAGCATCTATATGAGTACCAGTTCTGCAAATCCAACAAACATTATGGGTGGAATTTGGGTATCCTGGGGAGAAGGAAGAGTGCCTGTTGGTGTTGGAACAGGTACCGACAGCAACAATACGTCCGTGGACTTTTCTGCAGCAAATCAAAAGGGCGGAGAGTATACGCATCTTTTGACCGGGGCAGAGAGTGGACAAAAGGCAGTGCAAACAGGAAATCAGAGTGTCTCTCATACGCATTCGCTTACATATAATGCCGACAGCGGTGCAGCAGCAAGTGGCTCAGACCCAAGCGGAAGAGGTGCTTTTGTAAGAAGAACTGCATCCGGAGGAGCAACTTCAACTTGGAAAACTGGAAATCAAAGTGCATCCCACACGCATTCAATCTCAGCTTCCAATGCTTCCAATCGTCATAATAACATTCAGCCGTATGTTACCTGCTATATGTGGAAAAGAACGGCTTAATACTTACTGCTAGATGAGGCGATTGCTTATATTTGAGCAGTCGCTTTTTCTATACAAATTTTTAAGAAACGGAGGATTTATCAATGAAGGAATTTTGGAACATGATTCAGCTTTTATTTGCCGGAATCGGAGGGTGGCTTGGCTACTTTCTAGGTGGCTGTGATGGACTGCTTATCGCACTTCTTTTATTTGTCATCACAGATTATATCACAGGAGTGATGTGTGCCATTGCAGATAAGAAGTTATCCAGTGCAGTTGGTTTTAAAGGCATCTGCAGAAAGGTCCTTATTTTTCTGCTTGTAGGGATTGCAAACATTCTGGATATGCAGGTGATTGGCACAGGCAGCGTCCTTCGCACGGCGGTCATCTTCTTTTACCTCTCCAACGAGGGTGTGAGCCTTTTGGAGAACGCGGCGCACCTGGGGCTTCCTGTGCCGGAGAAGATGAAGGACATCCTGGCACAGCTCCATGACAGAGCGGAAAAGGAGGAAAATTAAGTGACTTACACAAACAGTTCATTGGTATCTTATACGAAACTCAGCCCAAACCACTCCGGGCAGCGGACGCACAGCATCGACCGCATTACGCCCCACTGCGTGGTGGGGCAATGCTCGGTGGAGACGCTGGGCAATATCTTCTTGCCGACTTCCAGACAGGCAAGCTGCAACTATGGCATCGGCGTGGACGGTCGTGTGGGAATGTATGTGGAGGAGAAAAACCGCTCCTGGTGTTCCTCCTCCAGCGCCAACGACCAGCGGGCGGTCACCATCGAGTGCGCGTCCGATACCACAGAGCCGTATGCCTTTAAGGATGTGGTCTACCAGACGCTCATTAAGCTCTGCGTGGATATCTGCAAGCGCAACGGCAAGAAAAAGCTCCTCTGGCTGGGTGATAAGGATAAGACACTCAGTTATGAGCCGAAGTCTGATGAGATGGTGCTGACTGTTCATCGCTGGTTTGCCAACAAGTCCTGTCCGGGCAGTTGGATGTATGCCCGGATGGGTGATCTTGCCGCAAAGGTCACAGCACAGCTTGGCGGCGGGGCATCCGAGGGCACCGAGACTGAGTATCCTGAAAAGCTGACAGAGGGCTATTACCGTGTCCGTAAGGCATGGTCTGACAGCAAATCGCAGAAAGGCGCATACAAAATCCTCTCTAATGCCAAGAAGTGCGCTGATGCCAATCCGGGATATAGCGTGTTCGATAATAACGGTGTAAACATCTACACACCGAACACATCAACGCAGACGGCACCGGATGTGCCGTTTACCGTCAAGGTCAGTATCTCCGATTTGAACATCCGCAAAGGGCCAGGGACGGACTATGCCAAGACCGGTAAGTTTACCGGCAAGGGCGTGTTTACCATTGTGGAGGTTCAGTCCGGCCAGGGGTCCTCTGCTGGCTGGGGACGGCTGAAGTCCGGCGCGGGATGGATTTCTCTGGACTATGCAGTGAAAACCGAATAAGGAAACAAAAAAACCCGTGTGCAATCGGCTCTCTATGGTCGGCTGCGCACGGGTCTTTTTTTATCCGCTGAAATTCCCGGTTTCTGTCCTTTCAGAAATAGAAGGTTACAGATTGGAGGGACAGCGGTGACGAACGAACAGAGAATGATCGTGTCCTCTCTCCGGGCGCAGGGCATGGGCTATGGAGCAATCGCCCGGAAAGTCGGGATCTCAGAAAATACAGTAAAATCCTTCTGCCGCAGGAACGCACAGAAAGAGGATAAGCCGGTCACTGGAGCGGACGAGCATCAGTGCCTTTGCTGCGGAACGCCTGTGGCGCAGAACGCCGGCCGGAAGGAAAAGAAGTTCTGCTCTGACAAGTGCAGGAACAAATGGTGGAACGCCCATCTGGATAAGGTTGACCGCAGGGTGATTCGGGAGGTCACCTGTGCCGGCTGCGGTAAGACTTTTTCTGTCTATGGACAGGCGGCGAGGAAGTACTGCAGCCATGCGTGCTACATCCGGCACCGGTTCGGAGGTGGCGCGGATGAGTAAGGAGCAGATGAGACAGGAAAAGCTCTACCAGGCGACCATGAGCATGGTCAGAAAGATGCTTGCGGAGGGGCTTATCACCGAGGAAGAGTACCGTCAGATTGATACAATGTTCCTGGCAAAATACCGCCCTCTTTTCGGCACATTATTCTCTGAAATCTGTTGACTTTACAGCCTTTTAGAGTGATGTATAGTAGCGGAAAGGAGCGTGATTTCATGCCGAATTTAAGAAAAATCGAAGCGGCTGTACCCGCCATCCGGGAAAAGAAGAAGGTAGCCGCTTACGCCAGAGTGTCCATGCAGTCGGAACGGATGCTCCACTCCCTTTCCGCACAGGTGAGCTACTACAGCGGGCTGATCCAGAAGAACCCAGACTGGGAGTATGCCGGGGTCTATGCAGATGATTTTATTTCCGGTACCAACACGGTAAAGCGCGATGAGTTCAAACGGATGCTTGCCGACTGCGAGGCAGGCAAGATAGACATCATCCTGACAAAGAGCATTTCACGGTTTGCCAGGAATACGGTGGATCTTCTGGAAACGGTGCGGCATTTGAAGGATTTAGGCGTTGAGGTGCAGTTCGAGAAAGAACGCATACGCTCGATGGATGGGGACGGCGAACTGATGCTGACCATCCTGGCGTCCTTTGCCCAGGAGGAGAGCCGCAGCATTTCCGACAATGTGAAATGGGGCATCCGAAAAAGGATGCAAAACGGCATCCCAAACGGCCACTTCCGCATCTACGGTTATCGATGGGAGGGCGATGAACTGGTCATCGTGCCAGAGGAAGCGGAGGTTGTAAAGAGAATCTTCCGGAACTTCCTGGACGGGAAATCCAGGCTGGAAACCGAGCGGGAGCTTGCTGCCGAGGGCATCACAACCAGGGACGGCTGCCGTTGGGTAGATTCCAACATCAAGGTGGTACTGACCAATGTGACCTACACGGGGAACCTGCTCCTGCAAAAGGAGTTTATCTCCGACCCAATCTCCAAGCAGCGGAAAAAGAACCGAGGGGAACTTCCGCAGTACTATGTGGAGGACACCCATCCTGCCATAATCGACAAGGCCACTTTTGACTTTGTGCAGGAGGAGATGGCAAGGCGCAGGGAACTTGGCGCACTGGCAAATAAGAGTCTGAACACATCCTGCTTTACAGGAAAAATCAAATGCCCATACTGCGGTCAGAGCTATATGCACAACAAGCGGACAGACCGTGGCGATATGGAGTTCTGGAACTGTGGCAGCAAGAAGAAAAAGAAGAAAGGAACCGGCTGTCCTGTGGGCGGCACCATCAACCACAAAAACATGGTTAAAGTCTGTACGGAAGTTCTGGGGCTTGATGAATTTGATGAAGCTATCTTTTTGGAAAAGGTGGACCATATCGATGTGCCAGAACGCTATACGCTGGAGTTTCACATGGCGGACGGCAATGTGGTAACAAAGGACTGCCTGAACACGGGGCATCGGGACTGCTGGACACCGGAGCGGCGTGCTGAAGTGTCCATGAAACGGCGCAAGAACGGCACGAATCCCATCGGTGCATCCTGCTTCACGGGGAAGATAAAGTGCGTATCCTGCGGCTGTAATTTCCGCAAGGCAACACGGAACCGCAAAGATGGCAGCAAGGTCAGCCACTGGCGGTGCGCAGAGCATAACGGTTGCGATTCCCCCAGCCTGCGGGAGGATTTGCTGGAACAGATGGCCGCAGAGGTACTTGGGCTGGATGCGTTTGACGCCGCCGCTTTTCGTGAGAAGATCGACCGAGTTGAGGTGCTTTCCTCTTCAGAACTCCGCTTCTGTTTTAAGGATGGCAGAACCGTAAGCCGCAACTGGCAGCCGCCGGAACGCGTGGGGCGGCCTTGGACTGAGGAGCAGAGGGCAAAATTTAAGGAATCCATTAAGGGCGCCTATACGCCAGAGCGGCGCCGGCAGATGAGCGAACACATGAAGCAATTACGGAAGGAGCGTGGAGACAAATGGCGCAGAGAAAAGTAACGGCGATTCCGGCGACCATCACCAAATATACTGCCGTTCCTATTGGCAGCAAGCGGAAACGCCGTGTCGCCGGTTATGCCCGCGTCTCCACCGACCACGAAGACCAGGTCACCAGCTACGAAGCGCAGGTGGACTATTACACGAATTACATCAAGGGGCGGGACGATTGGGAGTTTGTTGCTATCTACACGGACGAAGGGATTTCTGCGACCAATACCAAGCGGCGCGAGGGCTTCAAGGCGATGGTGGCGGATGCCCTTGCCGGGAAGATCGACCTCATAGTAACAAAAAGTGTCAGCCGATTTGCCAGAAATACAGTGGACAGCCTGACCACCGTGCGGACGCTGAAGGAAAAGGGTGTGGAAATCTACTTTGAGAAGGAAAACATCTGGACGCTGGATGCCAAGGGAGAACTGCTCATCACAATCATGTCCAGCCTTGCCCAGGAGGAGAGCCGGAGCATTTCGGAGAACACCACCTGGGGTCAGCGGAAGCGGTTCGCCGATGGCAAGGCAAGCGTGGCTTACAAGCGGTTCCTGGGGTACGACCGGGGTCCCAACGGCGGCTTTGTGGTCAATCAGGAACAGGCAAAGACCGTCAAGCTGATTTACAAGTTATTTCTGGATGGCCTGACCTGCCACGCCATCGCAAAGGAGCTGACGGAGCGGAAACTGCCGACTCCGGGCGGCAAGGCAGTCTGGAGCCAAAGCACCGTCCGCAGCATCCTTACTAATGAAAAGTACAAAGGCGATGCGCTCCTGCAGAAGGAGTTCACGGTGGACTTCCTCCAGAAGAAAACAAAAAAGAACGAGGGCGAGGTCCCGCAGTACTATGTGGAGGGCAACCACGAAGCCATCATCGATCCTGCCACCTTCGACTATGTCCAGGCGGAGATGGCGCGGCGGATGAAGGATAAGCACCGCTACAGCGGCGTGAGTATGTTTTCCTCCAAGATCAAATGCGGCGAATGCGGATGTTGGTACGGCTCGAAGGTATGGCACTCCACAGATAAATACCGCCGAGTTATCTATCAGTGCAACCATAAGTATAAGGGCGGCAAGACCTGCGGCACGCCCCACGTCACAGAGAAACAGGTCAAGGGTGCTTTTGTCCGGGCGACCAATATCCTGCTGTCAGAGAGAGATGAGCTGACCGCCAATACGCGGATGGTCATTGTCATGCTGTGCGACAGCACAGAACTGGAAAAGCGTCAGGCAGAACTGAAGGAAGAACTGGAGGTTGTGGTGGGGCTGGTGGAACGGTGCGTGGCAGAGAACGCCCGGACGGCTCTCGACCAGGATGAATATACCGAGCGATACAATGGGCTGGTCAGCCGTTATGAAACGGTCAAGACGCGGTTCGATGAAGTGACTCAGGCGATTGCCGACAAAGCCGACCGAAAGAAGCTGCTGGAGCAGTTTCTGCACACGGTGGAGACACAGGAGCCGGTTACACAGTTTGATGAGCGGCTGTGGTCAAGCCTGGTGGATTTCGTGACGGTTTACAGTGAGAAGGATATCCGAGTGACATTCAAGGATGGAACGGAGATACAGGTATAAAAGAATATGATATATAGAAGCGGCGACTTTGAGGTGTTCTGCAAAGCCGCCGCTTAACGATTTAAATTGCATATTTTGATTTTGCAGAATCTTATTGCACTTTTCATAAATTTTATATGTTGTAGCAGCACTCATTGCTGTCGTCCTTTGATCGCCTGCCATCAAAGGCGGGCGGGGCTGTCAACGGCGGGTGCATATGCGCCGTTCATCTTGACCGTTGACTGGCTCGGCTGGCTTTGCTAATATTTCGATTTTACAAATCAACTTTTTCAAAACGTTTTGCGGAAATTCGATACGCTAATGGAACAAATACGCCATAGCAGACAATCCCGACTATTAAAATCGGCAACTGTATCAGCAAATGCTCTGGCTGGTAGCTATCCATCCAAACAAGCGCGGGGATGTAGGAAGTGGCTTCTATCGCTACCATGAGAAAAACCATAGGAATTGCTGCAAGGATAAATGATTTTCCGACTTTGTAGCCGCTTTTATAAAATGCCGTGAGAAATACCAAGTCGAACACCGCATATAAGATAAATCCAAAACCATACCATGCAACGGTTGCGTCTAAACCTACGGGGTTATTTGCTATATTCATGGTATTTCGCAAAAGTGCAAACGGGATAGAGAAAAGCAGTTGAAATAGCTGAAAGAAAACGACAAGCAGGCATTTCCCCAGAACACTTTCCCGTTTTGTTACTGGTAAAACGGCTGTGTACCAGACATCATTTGTTTCTCGCGCATTCAAAAAAGTGATGTAAGGTGCTAAACAGCCAAACATAAAAATTACACTGTAAGGATAGGATGGCACCAGAACAAGACAGCCTAAAAAGGCAAAAACAATTGAGGTTGGATGGGCTACAAGCCTCATTTCCTTATACAGTAATGTCATCGTCCCATTCACTCCTTTCTGTACGCAGCATAATTTCTTCCAAAGTGAGCGGCCCCGAATCATCTGGGGTTTTCAAATGCTCAAAGGAACGCAAAAATGTATCTTTATCTGCGCTTTGCAATACCCGCCCATTCTGAATATAGGTAATATCATCTGTACATCTATCCAAATCAGAAGTAATATGTGTAGAAAACAGAATAGAACATTTTTCGTTTTTCACAATTTGCCGAAAAATATGAAGCAATTCCTCACGGGATACCGGGTCCAGACCAGAAGTCGGTTCATCCAAAATCAGTAACTCGGCATGATGGGACAATGCCAGTGCAAGCAGGTATTTTACTTTCATTCCGTTTGAAAGTTCTTTGAATTTTTTACTTTCATTCAAAGCAAAACGCTTGATATATTTTTGATACTGCTCCTCATCCCAGTCCGTGTAAAATTTTTGAGTAACAGCCGTAATAGTAGAGAGCTTCTTCAACGGATAAAAGTCAATCCCACCAAACACAACGCCTATGCGTTGCTTGCACTCTTTTTCATACTGATAGAAATTCTTTTGGAACATGGTGACATTCCCACTTTCTGGCGACACCATGTTGAGAATAGCCTTTAAGGTTGTACTTTTCCCCGCTCCGTTTTTACCAATCAGCCCCATAATACGGTTAGGCGCAAGAGAAAAGCTGACATTTTCCAGAGCAAATCCGGGGTAGTGCTTATTGATACTCTGGACGCTCAATACAGCTTCCATTATTTTTTCTCCTTTCCGTCTTGTGTATCTGCCATATTCAAAGCAGTTTTGAATAATTGAGCAATACCCAGAAAAAAATCTTCTTTCATCAGTGCAATTCCCGGATGTTCCGGTTCTTCATCCCCTAAAACAACTAACATATCTCCGGGCTTAATTTTGAATACGTCTCTGGCCTGCTTGGGAAGTACAATCTGACCGCGTTCCCCCACACGAACAGTTCCGAATATGTGCTTACCCTTAGGCGGTATGCTTTCGCCAGTCTGCCCTTGGTCGTAATGGATCAGGTCGTCGAGTTCCACATCATATAGTTTTGCCAGCGCGTCACAATTCAGGATATCGGGTACTGATTGGCCTGCTTCCCATTTTGCAACAGCCTGCCGGGAAACACCAATTCGCTCGGCTACTTCTTCTTGGGAAAATTTATTAAGTTGACGCAGTGTAGTCAAATTATAGGCGATATTACTTTTCTGCATTTTCATACTTTTCACACCTCCTACTCTCATTATACGCTTGACTTTTCAAAAGTTCTACCAACTATGGCAAGCAAAAAATGTTATGTTTGGTTGCGTAAGTATAATAGGTGATACAAGTTGAATAAAAGGAAGGCTCGATACATCGCTGTATCGAGCCTTATCGAGCCTTTCTTTATTGTAGAAGTTTTTCATAAGTGAACCGCCCCATAGATTTTTGCAGCAAAATCCAGGCGAGTACCGCACAAACCACGCCAAGGCCCAGCAGAATCCAGACATTCATAAGAAGAACACCGGTAAACTGTCCCACGATCAGCAGAAGCAGCGGAAGGAGCAGGAAAACGGCAACCTGCTGAGATTCCTCCACACTTTGCGCCTTGGCAGAGCCCCGAACGATAAGGGTAACGGCAATCAGGGAGATCGCAGGAGACACCAGCAACAACACCACCAGCCAGCTGATACTGGGAAGTAATAATCTGCCCATAAGGAAAAACAGTTCTGTTTCGATGACCAGGAACATAGCCACGAATGTGATCAGCGAGACAAGCATACTCAAAAGGAAAGAAGCCCATACCTTTGCCCGAAAAATCTGCTTGAGAGTAAGCGGGCAGTAGAGCAATGTTTCAAGGGTATGACGTTCTTTTTCTCCCACAAAGGCACTGGCCGCCATAATGGAAGCGGTCATAATGGGAATGACCAAAAAGAATACCGGCAGGATATAATTCAGAATCATGCTGGAGAGCGTAAGCTCCAAACTGTCCATGCGGGATGTTTCGGGGAGCAGGTCCAGCAGCCTCATAATATCCGGATCATCCGGTATGAAATGGATGGTAATCAAAAAAATTGAGGGTAGCACAATGGTCAGAATCAGAGGGACGATTAAAAGAGCGATAAATAATCTGCGGTTGGCCGCGAGACCACGAAAATCCTTTTTGATGATCGCATACATTGTAGTTTTCATATCCCTCGGTCCTCCTTTCTGCCGGTAGTCAGCGCAAAATAGATATCTTCCAGACTGGGTTCCATGAGATTGACAGAATAGATATCTTCACCAGCCTCCACGATCTTTCGCACCAAACCCGGAATTTCTTTTTTATCCCGTATATTGACTTCAAATTCATTGGCTCCGCGCTTAATAAAGTTCAAACCGTCCGGAACAGCCGACGCGCAGACACAAAGCGTTTTCGTCGTAAAAACCTGAGCGCGTAATTCTTCCATGGTGCCCGAAGCCAGAAGTGATCCCTGTTCGATCAACCCGTAACGGGTGCAAATCTCCTGTGCATACCTGAGCTGATGGGTACAGAGGAAAATGGTGACTCCCTCTTTGCGGGCCAGATTTTGAATCATCTGGTTGACATTCTGCGCACTTTCCGGATCAAGGCCGGAAGTCGGCTCGTCAAGAAAAAGAACCTGCGGCTCTGAGATGAGCGCCATTGCAATGCTCAGACGGCGCTGCAAACCGCCTGACAACGCTTTTGCTTTCTCCCTTGCACGATCGGCAAGAGAGAAGCGGGATAGCATGGCTTCCGCCGATTTTTTGGCTTCGGCGGCGCTTTTTCCATAGAGACGCGCAATCAATTCCAGATTTTCACGAACTGTCAGTTTGGGCGCTACAGCCGTTTCCTGCGGAGAAACATTGATGATGCAGCGTACTGCTTCCGGATCCGTCAAAATACTTTTGCCCATGAGGAGCGCGTCGCCCTCAGTCGGACGGAGCAGACCGGAAAGCATTCGGATTGTCGTGGTCTTGCCTGCGCCGTTTTGGCCAAGCAGAGAGAACAGCTCGCCCTGCTCAATGGAAAACGAAAGCCCGTCAACTGCTGTGCGCTCCCGAAAGCGTTTGGTCAGTCCGTTTAGTTCGATTGCCTTCATGATTCGTCACACTCCTCCTGCACCTTGAGAATTGCCTTGGCGAAATCCAGCAGATGGCTGTTCTTTACAATGGCGATTCCTTGCTTCTTGTCGCCTAAAAGCAGAAGCGTATCACCGGGACTGATTTCAAAAATGTCGCGCGCCTCCTTTGGAATAACAATTTGTCCCTTTTCTCCGACCTTAGCCGTCCAGATGTATTTGTCGTCATCTTTCGCTTTCATAGTATCCCTCCATAAATAAGCCGCAGAAGTATGATTTGTTATACTTATCATACTTCTGCGGCTTTCTGTTGTCAAGAGCAATTTTTCAAAACAGCTCGCTGAATCGGTCTTTGAACCAAACGTTTGGAACGGTGAAGGCTCTGCCGTTCAGATAACCGAGCAGATGATTTGTCCCGGAAAAGGCGAATATCAGTTTATACGAGCAGAGAAGCTGGTACTTTTGTCCGTATCTTCGGTTTACCGTGTTGTCTCCGTATTTTCCGTCGCCAAGCAGCGGATGGCCAATATGGGCAAAATGCGCGCGGATCTGATGCGTCCGTCCGGTCAAAAGCTCGACC
>ERZ857801.3568-NODE-3568-length-10635-cov-3.715406_pt1 | contig 10635 bp, 10 predicted proteins | sample MGYA00519762_ERZ857801 | MGnify/ENA primary metagenome ERZ857801 (study PRJEB31778, sample SAMEA3449368) | human gut metagenome | biome: human gut; feature: human-associated habitat; material: faeces | place: United Kingdom | collected 2010/2012 ...
CCCTCCTTTGGCGCATGAGGCACTTTTTTCTCCGCCTTATTGATCGGGAATAAAATCTTTCCCTCCGTAGACAGCGCAGCTAAAATGACGCCGTCTGCCAGATTCATATATCCTTTGCTCTTGCTGACCGCAAGATAATCCACCACATTCTGAAGATAAAAAATGAGTGTCACTCCAATGCGGACTTCATCACATATCCCCGCATAGGATTCTTTTTCCGCATGTTTTTCCACTTCTGCGGGTTCTATTGTGGATATGTTCTTTCCACACAAATACGGATAGTAATATTCCATCTCAAAGGTATCATCTTCGTTATACACGCCCCGGACAGAGATTCCGAAAAAATCTCCGTACTCCTTTGACAGTTCTGCAAATTCATTGCCCTCCGAATCAAGTGCAGCCTTCTGAACCGTCGGTGCGCTTATAATATCTGCAAAAATATGCTGCAGCTGTTCTTTTGTAATATGACTGAACCCGATGGCTCTTAGAAATTTGTGCATTTTCTATCCTCACCTCTTTCTGTTTCTAGTTTTCGACCTGAAGAATAGATACATTCTTGTTCTTATTTAACTGATATACCTTTTCCGTCAACCGGTTCTCTTCATCCAAAATTCTAATTACAGGACGGATGGAATTTTCTGTCTGTTTTAAAACGATTCCCGATTCGCCTGTATTAAGCCGAACCCTCGTCCCAACCGGATAACGTGCGACGAGCCGCTCGATCGCACGCACGATTCTCCTGTCATAAAAAATATCCGTACCTTCCACCAGATACTCGAGTGCCTGCTGGATGCTCATACGTCTGCATTCCATCCCGCTGATAAAACAGTCAAATGCATCACATGCCTGTAATATTCCACATTCCGTATCCCGTGTTTTCTGCTTCAGAGGAAATCCGGAGCCGTCTCTTCTCTCATGATGTACAAGTACCATTTTTTTTACAAAAGGATCCATCCATTTTTCTTCCTCCAGAACAGAGTACGCAAGGATCGGATGCTTCCGGTATTCAAAAGCCTCTGCTTCTGACAATTCGTTGATGTCGCAGTTGATATACGGCACCGTAATGTAGCGGAGTCCCAGATCATGCAGCAATGCTCCCAGTGCAAGTCTGTAAATCTGCTCCGCAGTGAGCTTCATTTTTTTTGCGACTATAATACATAATTTTGTTACTACAAGTGTATGTTCGTACAAATTACCTTCGCGTTCCAAAAGATCAATTACCATATTTTCATCCGCCTGCATGACATCCTGAATAATGTCCTCTGCGACGTATTCAATTTCCCGAAGGGAACTGCCCCTGTGATAAATATGCTTTTCCAGAATAGATTTTATTTTTTCAATATATTCTTCCCGTTTTTCGTTACTGATAATATCATGTGGTATTTCATCTTCCTCATAGGGATCTTCGATACACACGGTCTCGATTCCCAGAAAGGAGATCAGATCCAGATATTCCGTTTTCAGCGTTGTTCCCTCAGAAATGAGAATTTCATTTTCCTTCGTTATGACCGGCCCTGCAAGTTTCTCCCCCCCTTGCAGTGTTCTTACCAGTTGTATTCTCATACATTATCCTCATTCGTTGTTTTCTGTTTTTCCCATAGCTCTGTCGAGAGCTTTCTGCTCCTCATCCGATAACACGATAATGGAATTACCATCTACGATCTCTTTGATATATGTATAGCAGCCTTCGCGTGTGTGCATGGCATTGATGATAAATCCGTTATTTCTTACATCCAGCATGGCAAGAGAAAAACTGAGTTTTCCTCCCATCTCGTTGAACGCATCATACTTTATCAGTCCCATCTTCTGATAGGTCAGCTGCATGGCCTCAAACAATGATTTGATTGTTTTTTCATTCTCATTGTTTGCCTCAAGAAGTGTATCTACCTGATCCAGACGCTTGATCAGGGTATCTTCCAGATTCTTACCGTTTTTTCCGCTCATAAATACTTTGTATGCTTTTTTCAGCTTCCGCATCTGCGCTATATTTACAATGATAAGAATCAATAGAATCAGAACCACTGCACTAAGTCCGATAATAATATAATCGGAATCAAAACCTAAATACTGTGAAATCATATGCTTCCTCTCTCTTTATTCTGATATGTCTTTTATCAGAATCTTACTCTGTCTATTTTCGGATGGATCCAAACAGATCCATGATACGGTCAAGTTCATCCATAGAATAATATTCAATTTCGATCCTGCCCTTCTGGTTATTCTTCTGATTGATGGCAACCTTTGTTCCAAGAATGACTTTCATCTTCTCTTCCAGATCACGGCAGATTGCTTCCATCTTCGGATCGATTTTTTCCTCTTCCTTTGCTTCCGGCTGATCTTTTTCCTGCTGGATCTTCTTTACCAGTTTTTCCGTCTCACGCACACTCAGTTTTTCGTCGAAAATTTTCTGTGCTGTCGTATACTGTTTTTCCTGATCGTCAATACCGAGAAGTGCTCTCGCATGTCCGGTCGAGATCATGTCATCAATTACCATCTGCTGTACTCTCTCGTCGAGTTTTAACAGTCGCATGGAATTTGTGACAGCGGTTCTGCTCTTCGATACACGCTCGGCAACTTCATCCTGTTTCAGATTGAACTCTGTCAGTAACCGCTTGTATGCGATTGCTTCCTCAATCGGATTTAAGTTTTCTCTCTGGATATTTTCGATCAGGGAGATTTCTACGACTTCCTGGTTGGAAAGATTCTTGATAATTACTGGAACCTCTTTTAATCCGGCAAGTTTCGCTGCTCGCCATCTGCGCTCGCCGGCAATAATTTCATAATATCCTTTTCTGTCCTGTACAAGCAGAGGCTGTAACACACCAAACTGTTTGATTGACTCGGACAATTCCAACAAGGCATCCTCATCAAAATTCTTTCTTGGCTGTTCCCGATTCGGTTCTACCTTATTGATATTTACCAGAACACCCTCGATGACTTTATCGTTTTTCACATTTTCATTCTTTGCTTCCGTTTTTGTGGCACTTACTTTGTTTGGAATTAAAGAATCAATTCCCTTTCCCAGTCCACCTTTTTTTGCAGCAGCCATAGTTCTCCTCCTTATCTCTCCATCACTTCTTTTGCCAACATACGATAACTTTCTGTTCCCGCTGATTTTGAATCATACATATTGATCGGAAGTCCGTGAGATGGAGCCTCTGCTAATCGGATATTTCTCGGAATCAGTGTCTCATAGATCTTGGTATCAAGATTTTCTTTTACATTCTCTACTACCTGATTGGACAGATTGGTTCGCACATCATACATGGTAAATACAACTCCGTCGATGATGAGATCTGGATTCAGTCTCTGCTGTACCAGATCAATCGTGTGGATCAGCTGGCTCAATCCCTCAAGTGCGTAATACTCACACTGAATTGGAACCAGCACCGAATCCGCGGTTGTCATCGCATTGATCGTCAACATGTTTAAGGATGGTGGGCAGTCAATGATGATAAAATCATAATCATCCCTGATATAATCTACGGCATTTTTTAAAATATATTCCTTTTCATTGATACCAAGTAACTCGATCTCTGCTCCGGCAAGATTCACATTGGACGGGATAATCTTCATTCCTTCTACTACGGTATCTGCCATACTCTCTTTGATGGAACACTCATCCAGCATCAATTCATATACAGTATTTTCCAGTTCGTTTTTATCAACGCCTAATCCGCTTGTCATATTTCCCTGCGGGTCAAGATCAATGGTCAACACTTTCTTTCCTGCTTCTGCAAGACAGGATGATAAATTGATAGCTGTGGTTGTCTTACCAACACCACCTTTTTGGTTTGCGATTGCAATTATTCTGCTCATATATTACCTCTTTTAAATTTTTATTACCCTGTTCATTTGGTACGTTTTGTTTTCCAGAGTTCATTATCTCTTCTGTTTGCGCTTCTTTTTGCGCATCCGAAGTTTCATTGAAACTTCTAATATGAACTCGACAGAGTTCATTATAACACTTTTACATATTCTTTTCTATAGGAAAGTTCGTATGAAATGTTTCACGTGAAACATTTTCACAGTGATTTCAAACTGTTGTATTTCTGTTTTTTTATAAATACAAAATCTTGTAGAAAACATGTGTGAAACATTTCATTTATATAATGTTTCACGTGAAACATTGTGATGATTTGTCCAATAATACGCGTTTTAAAATATTTTTATGTAGTAATAAACATTATTTTCTATAAAATAATTGAGTGTACCGGATGATTCCCGAAACACTCAATCTTTATACTCTCTAATACTAATGAATAGAAATCAAATTATTTCGAATAGCAAATACCGCTGCCTGCGTACGATCAGAAACATCAATCTTTTTAAAAATACTTGATACATGATTCTTCACAGTACGTTCACTGATGTGCAATTCATCAGCTACTCCCTTATTGTACATTCCAACCGCAAGAAGTTTCAACACTTCGAGTTCTCTCTTCGTCAGTTTTTCAATCTTCTCACTGTCCATATCCCGGTCAATCATTTTTGCATTCAATACAGGAATCAGACTCGGCTGTATGTAATCTTCTCCATCAACAACAGATAAGATTGCTTTTTTCAATTCAGAAGACTCGGAGTCTTTCAACAGATAACCATTGATTCCGATGTCCACTGCTTTCAATAAATACTCTACTTCATTATGTACGGTAAGAACAAGAATCTTGACATCTATTTTTTCATCTTTAATCTTCTGCAAAACTTCAAGTCCATTCATGCGCGGCATATTGATATCCAGCAACAAAACATCCGGTATCTGCTCTTTTAATTTTTCCATGCACTCAATACCATCACACGCCTCTGCAATTACCTGAAAGTCTCCTTCCAGTTCCAACAGCTGCTTTAATCCTTCGCGAATCAATGAATGATCATCTGTAATCATTACTTTTACTGCCATTTAAAACTCCTCCTTGTTACTAATAGGTACTTTCACTATAATTTTTGTTCCAACACCGATCTTAGAGTCAATCTGTATCGAACCGGATAATAAATATACTCGTTCTTTCATCATAGACATTCCAAACCCAGAATTATCATCCCTTGGACGCTCATCCAGAATATGAACATCAAATCCTGTTCCATCATCCTCGACTATTACCGTGATAGCCCCTTGCTCGTATCTTAACAGAACATGTATCAGAGTCGGGTTTGCATGACAGATCGCATTGCTGCATGCCTCCTGAATAATTCTAAGTAACGTTATCCCGATAATCGGTTTTAATTGATAAGGAGTTCCTTCCACTACAAAATGAATCTTCTTCGTGCCGGTTGCTTCCAGCTTGTCCAAAGTTCTCTCAATTGTAATATCCAGACCAATATCATCAAAAGACATAGGGCGCAGGTTATAAATCATCTTTCTGGTATCATCGATGATCTCCCTAAGATTCTTGATCATCTTATTGAGTTCCAGTTTACACCGGATAGGATCCATATCCACCAGTTTACTGCACAGTTCTGCCATGTGAACCATTGCCGTAAGATTCTGTACGGTACTGTCATGAAGTTCACGCGAAATACGCTGTCTCTCATTCTCCTGCGTTTCAAGGAGAGACGTATGGTACCTTTCTTCCTCAAGTGTATTTCTGTTACACTTGCATGCAGCATCTGTCTTTGCCTGCTGTAATACCCCTGCTGCTTCTTCCACTCTTTTCATCTGCTGCGTATGGTAGTCCGTCTCCAGGTGAATTGCCTCCTCGACTTCTTTCATCTCTGCATGCAATTCATCAATTTTCTGCTTGTTCCTCGAATTTACTTTTCTTGGAGTAAACGACTCAAAGTTAGGATCGTTCGTCTCCTCAAGCAAATGGATCATTGCCTGCGTCTCTTTCAAATGAATCTGTAAATCAGAAATCCGCTTCGCGCTGTTCTGCTCCTCTTTTAAAAGTTCCTCATAAATTTTCTGAATATATTCTTCTACCATTTTGCCACCGAACATATGTTTGATATTAAAAACCAAATTACCAGTATTATTTTATACCAAACGTAATTCAATGAAAAGCAAAAATTTATATTTTCAGAATTTTTAATTTGTATAAGTTATGGAAAGCGGCTATAATATAAGTAATAGGAAACATTTTGCAAAGATTACGGGAGGTTCTATGAACAATAGCATGAAAAAGAATATCAGACATTTCTTTCTGCTGACTGCTCTTGCTGCAGGCACGATTCATCTTGTGAACCGCTTCATCGATATGACAGCAGAGATGAAAAATATTTTAAAGACGGAAAGCGGCAGTTACTATCACTGGAAGAACGGCAGCATTTTTTATACCAAGCGCGGCTCCGGTTCTCCGCTCCTTCTCATTCACGAATTAAATCCGATCGCTTCTTCCTATGAGTGGTGCAGACTTGTGAAAAAGCTTGAAAAGCATTATACGGTATATACCATAGATCTGTTGGGATGCGGCCGCTCGGACAAGCCTTATCTGACTTATACCAATTACCTGTATGTACAGCTTCTCACAGATTTTATTCATGATGTGATCGGGGAACGCCCGGATGTCGTGACGACAGGCAATTCCATTTCGTTTGCGGTACTTGCCCAGAATATGAATCCGAATCTTCTCGCAAGCATCACTGCGATCAATCCGCCTGCGATGAACAGTTTTGACCGCACACCGGACAAGTATTCCTCTGTCAAAAAGGCACTGCTGGAGCTGCCGATCCTCGGAACATTCCTCTACAATGTCCGGACACACGAATCCAATATCCGGCGGACACTGCAGAAAACATATTTTAGCAGACCGCAGCTTGTATCCAGTAAAATGCTCGATGCCTACTATGAGGCATCGCACATGGGAAAGAGCCACGGAAAATATCTGATGGCAAGCATCGAGGGACATTACACCGACAATGCAATCGGACATGCCGTGAAAAAGCTTACCATTCCGCTATATATTATTGAAAGCCGTTCCATGACAGATGCGGTTGCCATTGCAGATTCTTATGCGCACAAAAACGCAACTGTAGAAACCGCCTATATTTCAAATGCAGGTCTAACCCCGCAGCTTGAAGTACCGGATAAGCTTCTGAACATCATGCGGATGTTCTTACATGAAGATCACTAATGTAACGTCATACCTTATACAATCAAATACTTCATAAAATCAAAGAGAGATGACACGACCGGATCAAGGATCCATCGCATCATCTCTCTTTTCTGTTACTGCAGCGGTTCTTTTGTCGGTGTGCCGGCTTTTCTTGGATAAGCTTTCGGCGTCTTCCTCTCTTTCTCAATCACAACAAACGAACGCTTCTGATCAAACAAATCGAATTTGTAAATGTCCTTCACTTCACCACCCAAAAGATAAATGGCTCTCTTTGCCTGTGTGGCTTCCTCATCCACCTCTCCTGATTTATAGGAAATAAATGCTCCGCCGGTCTTCACAAATGGAATACAATACTCGCTGAGGGAGGATAAATTTGCCACGGCACGGGACACACATAGGTCAAATTGTTCCCGATATAATATATTTCTGCCCATTTCCTCTGCTCTTCCATGAACAGCAGTCACATCTTCCAATCCGAGTGTATCAATGACCTCCTGTAAGAAACGGATTCTCTTATTCAGTGAATCCGCCAGCACGATCTGAAGTTTCGGAAAAGCAATCTTTAAAGGAATTCCCGGAAATCCCGCTCCCGTTCCAAGATCCAGAATCCGATATGCCTCCGGTCGATCTTCGAGACTTCTTAAATCCTTCACACGACACAGGGAAAGGCTGTCAAGAAAATGCTTCTCAATGACCTCATCAAACTCTGTGATAGCGGTCAGGTTCATAACTTTATTCGTTTCTACCAGAAGTTCATAATAGGTTAGAAATTGTCCCATCTGTTTTTCGTCCAGATGGATCTGCAAATCATCCAGACCTTTTTTGAACTTTTCAAGATTATACGCCATAAACCACCTCTCCATTCCTGCACTCTTTTTCTTTTTATGAATGATACTCCTATGAATGATGCTCCCCATGATGATTCATCTGTTCCATGTACACCAGCAATACGGAAACATCCGCCGGCGATACACCGGAGATACGCGACGCCTGACCGATCGATGTCGGGCTGTACAGCTTTAACTTCTGCCGCGCCTCAATGCGCAGACTCGGAACCTCATCATAATCGAATCCTTCCGGTATTTTTTTCTTCTCCAGCTTCTTAAAGCTTTCCACCTGCTTGATCTGTCTGGAAATATACCCATCATACTTAATCAGAATATTGACCTGCTCTCTCACTTCTTCCGGAAGTTCCGGTCTCTCATGATCGATCGGCGCCAGCTTATCATAATCAAGCTCCGGTCTGCGGATCAGCTCCGTTAACGTCACACCGGTATTTAACGGTATACTACCGTAACTCTCCAGAAGAGCCTGCACTTCTTTGTTCGCACCTACATGAACCTTCGCAACACGGTCAATCTCCTCTTTGATCATCTGCTCTTTTTTACAGACCCAGTCGTACCGCTCTTTTGAGATCAGACCGATCTCATATCCCTTTTTCGTGAGACGCAGATCCGCATTATCCTGGCGAAGCAACAGACGGTATTCCGCACGCGACGTCATCATACGATATGGTTCATGATTCTCCTTCGTCACCAGATCATCAATCAGAACTCCGATATAAGCCTCCGACCGGTCCAGCACCAGCGGCTCTCTTCCGAGAATCTCCATCGCCGCATTGATACCGGCAATGAGTCCCTGACAGGCTGCCTCCTCATAACCGCTGCTGCCGTTGAACTGCCCTCCGGAAAAAAGTCCCCGGATCTTCTTAAATTCAAGGGACGCATACAGCTGGTTCGGATTAATACAATCATATTCGATCGCATAGGCATTCCGGACAATTTTCACATGCTCCAGTCCCGGCAGAGTGCGGTACATCTCATGCTGCACATCCTCCGGAAGTGATGAGGACATTCCTCCGACATACATCTCATTCGTGTGAAGTCCTTCCGGCTCAATGAAAATCTGATGCCTGTCCTTATCCGCAAACTTAACCACCTTATCCTCAATGGATGGACAGTAACGCGGCCCGGTTCCCTCTATGATTCCCGCATAGATCGGAGACCGGTCCAGATTGTTGCGGATAATCTCATGCGTTTTCTCATTCGTGTAAGTCAGCCAGCAGGACACCTGGTCGATCTGCACATCTTTGGGATTTGTCGTGAAAGAAAACGGAACGACTTTTTCGTCTCCCCTCTGCTCTTCCATCTTGGAAAAATCAATCGACCGTTTGTCAATTCTTGCCGGTGTACCGGTCTTGAAGCGGAACATTTCTACTCCATGTGCCAGTAATGAGTTGGTCAGATGATTTGCAGCCATCAAACCGTTCGGTCCGGTATAGGTAATCATCTCGCCAGTCAGACAACGTGCGCGAAGATACGTTCCCGTACACAACACAACCGCCTTACAGTGATACATTGCACCCGAAACCGTCTTTACACCGGTAATCTGCTCACGATCGCCCTCTTTTGTGAGAATCTCGGCAACCTCCGCCTGGCGGATCGTCAGATGCTCCGTATTCTGTAATGTATTCCGCATCTCCATGCTGTAATTTGCCTTATCCGCCTGTGCACGCAGCGAATGAACTGCCGGACCCTTGGATTTGTTCAGCATTTTTGACTGAATAAATGTCTTATCAATATTGATTCCCATCTGGCCGCCAAGCGCATCGATCTCACGAACCAGATGCCCCTTGGAACTTCCGCCGATATTCGGATTACACGGCATCAGGGCAATACTGTCCACACTCACAGTAAAAATAATTGTCTCGAGCCCCAGTCTCGCACAGGCAAGCGCCGCCTCACATCCTGCATGTCCCGCTCCCACAACTGCCACATCATACGTTTCTTCCAAAAGATTCTTAGAATTCATAATCAATACAAGCCCTGCTCTCTCTGATTGCTGTAATAAACTTACCAAACTCCACATGCATCGGATGCTTCTGATATGCATTCAGATCATCCATATTCTTAAAATCAAAAATAAGTGAAAGATCATAATTGCTGTCCGGAGCAGCAGCCGCATTCGTCACAACCTCAAACGTTGCAATCAGGGAAATCTCTCTCATCTCCTCCAAACGGCGCAGTGCCTCCTTCAAATTTGCTTCCTTATTCTCATCCTTCAGCTTAAACATACAGATATGTCGAATCATCGCTGCTTCCTCCTTATCCTATGGTTGCATACTTCCAATAATAGCCGTCCAATGGTTTCTTAAATATTTAGGCCAACTATTTTCCCATACAAAACTTACTGAATATCTCATTGACGAGATCATCTTCCACCGCTTCCCCGATGATGGTTCCCAGCACCTCATACGCATTCATCAGGTCAATCGAGTAAAAGTCCTCCGGCATTCCATCCGCGATACTCTGCTCTACTAAATGTAAACTAGAAAGTGCCTCCTGTAAAGCGGTTTTATGACGAATATTCGTAATATAGACTTCATCATTAAAGGTAACTTCTCCCCGGAAAAACATTTTCCGGATCTGCTCGGTAAAGACATCGATTCCCTTCTGCTCTCTCGCCGAAATAGAAATAACCGGACAGTCTTTATCCACATGTACACGAATATCCTCCGCTGTTGTCAACGGCGTTAAGTCCGATTTGTTCAAAAGTACGATCGTGCGTCTTCCATGAAGCAGCT
>ERZ857801.3577-NODE-3577-length-10614-cov-2.997538_pt1 | contig 10614 bp, 9 predicted proteins | sample MGYA00519762_ERZ857801 | MGnify/ENA primary metagenome ERZ857801 (study PRJEB31778, sample SAMEA3449368) | human gut metagenome | biome: human gut; feature: human-associated habitat; material: faeces | place: United Kingdom | collected 2010/2012 ...
GCTATATCCTTATCCATTTGTCACTCCTTTAAATAATCACTTCCTGCTTCAAATGCTTTGCCTACTTTCACGTTATGACTGTAATATTCTGCATGAAATTCATCATAAAGCAAAACATTTAGTTTCAGAGGATCTATGGCGCCTTTTTCATCCAGTACATTTTCAGAGGCGCTCATATTTACTATATCACCAATCACACAGTACATGTAATCGTTGTGGATAATTTCTTCAAGCTTACATTCCATAACAACAGGAAGCTCTGTAAGCACCGGTGCGTATACATAAGTACTTTTTACCGCTGCCATTTTAGACTTGATGAATTTATCCGCCACGTCATTTCCGCTGACTGTGCCGAAATAATCTGCTTCTTTAAGGTGCTGCATGTCTGCGATACCAACAGTAAAAGCCTGAGTAGCTTTGATGTTCTGCGCAGTCTTATGAGTTTCATCCAGAAAGAGTGCTATTTTATGGCGATGGCAGAGTTGTCCCCATGCAGCAGTCATTGTGTTTATAGTTCCATTTTCATTATACGTTGCGGCTATCAGAACTGGCATAGGGAAAATGCCAGGTGCCGGACCAAAATTTTTTCGCTTCATATCGGATTTCCTTTCATCAATATATTAAGTCTGCTGTAACAGATTATAATTAAAATACACTTTGTCAAAAATAAAACAAATATACTTTTGGCTACTACATATTTATCAAAAAGTATATTTTCACATTAACAGAATTCAAATATCTTTTTATTGCAATTATATTTACCATGGTAATAGAGAGAATCAGAGTCACTATGGATAATTTTAGAGGAGGGGACACATATATGGATCATTCTAATACGATTTCTTATATTCGTAATATACTAGATAAAAATCTGCCAGACGGCAGGGTGCTTCTGAAAGAAGGAAGAAAAATCGGAGAAAGCATCGAGATGGGACGCGGTAAATTTCTGCGAGAAACAGGATACGACAGTTATTTCGATTACAAAGAAGAATGTGTCCGAGAAGGAAAAATAGAATGGTTTACACTGATGGGATTATCTTCCTGGGAAGAACACAAAGCCGGTATTCGTGAGTTTAAGGCAATGTGTGATCGATGCGGCTTTGAGATGAATATGTTTTTAAATATTTTCAATATGCGTATGGGACTTCCAAAAGAGATGCGGGAAGGGGCACCCGGTGGTGCTTCATTTATGCTGGAGAGTCCAGAAGAATATTTAGAAGCAATGGAGATTGTTCCAGCGGAATTCGGTTTTACAGATCACCATCTGTCAGCACCTAACACACTTGAAAGTACAATCAATGCCGTCAAGGCAGGCTCCAGGCTTCTTGGAACATTTTCAGAAATCACATTCGATTATCCCGGCTTTCACGATAATGTGAAACGGTTTGGCGACACGGTCAAATCACTTGGAATTTGTTCGACAAAATATGATCAGCATATGAATGTTTTAGGTTATATGGAGGATGGAATTGCGGGCTTCTTTTCAGATTGTGCCTCATTTGTCGCATATGCATTGCTTGAAAAATATATTGTAACAGATTTGTGCGGCGCCAGATATTGTCTTGGATTTGGAGGGCTTCTCCATGAGGGACCACCGCGCGTGGCGCTGGCTATGGCGCTCGCAGAAGTGCTTTCAGAACCAGGACAAAGAGGTGTGCTTTATATTAACAGTTCCACAACAATGCAGTGGGATCACGATATAGATGCGAATTATGGCTCTTCTGCACAGGAATTTTTGCTTGAAATTCTAGTGGAAAAGAAGTACAAACTCGGCATGGGCTTCCTTCCGGTATCGATAACAGAAGCTCTGCAAGTACCGACAACACAGGAACTTTTTAATATTTTTTCAGTGGGAAAAAGGATAGAAGAACGCTCCGATGAATGGCTTGAACTAATGGATTTTACTCCTCTTGAGAAGATGAGAGACGTGATGATTGAAAAAGGGACTTGGATGTTCAATAATATGTTGAAAACATTTGAGCAGGCAGGAGTCGACATTGGAGATCCTCTGCAGATGTTGCTGTTGCTTAAGAAGTACAATTATGCAAAACTTGAGACAGACTTTCATCCAAGTATGGAGGAGTGTGGCATCTTTAGACCATATTATCCTACAGTACTAGGCCGTATGACAATAGAAATGAGAGACAAGATTTGTGACAGGCTGAATGAAGCAGAAATGAAGGAATGCTTAAAGGGAAAAAAGATAGTAGTATGCTCTGCAGATGTGCATACGTATGGACTCAACTTGGTAGAATCTGTTTTAAGTTATGCTGGGGCGGAAGTCATAAATGGCGGGCTTAGCGTAGACCCAATCGATATACTGGAACTTGCGGATGAAGAGGGGACCCGATTGATTGGTATCAGTGTCCACAGTGGACAATCCTATAATTATGCCAGACAGCTTGCAAAACTATGCAGCGAACGCGGCAAAGACTATTACATCTTTATGGGAGGCAAATTAAACGGAATTCTGCCAGGGGATACAGAACCTAGTGATTGTACCGAATTAATCAATGAGTTAGGGATTCATGGCATTGATGATTTGTTTGAAAGCATATCGAAGATAGTACATGAAAACGATAAATAAAATGTTTGAAAAGGAAAGGGATATGATGAATAAAACGAAAAGTATTTGGGATAAAACACTTTTTAGCGCGGGTGCGCTTACTCTTTGTTCAATCATATGGGGAAGCGGGTATTTAGTGAACAAAATAGGGATTGAGAAGGCTGAACTTTCTCCGGAAGCACTTCTATTTGCAAGGCAGTTTATCGCTACAATCTGTATTGCAGTGATTTTTAGGAAAAAGCTTCAGTCATCTTACCGGAAAGGTGATTGGAAAGGGGGTGCGATAGCAGGAGGATTCTTCGTTGCGGCTACTATGTTTCAGACTTATGGGTTATCCAATACCTCTCCTGGGGTTGCTGCCTTTTTGACTACCACTTATGTTGTAATCGTTCCACTTTTATGGTGGGCACTCAAAAAAGAAAAGCCATCTAAGATTATAGCGGTGTGCAGCGTTCTCGCTGTTATAGGAATTGGGCTGCTTTCTTTGACGGAAGGAATGGCAATGAAGCCTGGAGATATGCTCGTGCTTGTATGTGCCTTTATGTTTTCCGGATATATTATGAGCATCAGTATCTTTGCAAGAGATATGGATGAAATTGTACTAGCATTTTTGATGTTTTTGTTCTGTACTATCTATTCATTCATCTTGTTTATGATAAATGATGGCAATTGGAAACAGTTCTTGAGTACGCCAGCTATAGCGTCCATACTTTACTTAGCTCTTGCTTATACGTTTTTTTCAAATACTATCCAGGTATTTGCACAGGCGCATATCAGAGCAGGGCTGGCGGCAATTCTGCTTTCGCTTGAATCCCTATTCGGAGCGATGTTTGGTATCATCGGCGGGTATGACAAATTGTCAGCGCGGTTTGTTCTTGGGGGAGTGTGTATGATTGTAGCGGTAATGCTTCCTGCCTTTGAGGATTATTTAAAAGAGAAGAAGGAAATGGCAGAAGAGAAATAACATTTGGCAAATATATAAAACAATAACGATAAAAAGGAGCACATGATGGAAAAGAAAAACATATGGAAGAATACAATTGTATGTGTGATTGCACTTATTTTATGTAATGTTATGTGGGGAGGCGGCTATTTAGTACAGAAAATTGGACTTGAAAGCGCAGCACTTTCCCCGGAAGCATTGCTGTTTTCACGTGAATTTATTGCGACAATTTGCATCGCAGTAATATTCAGAAAAAGAATACGGTCTGCATATCAAAAAGGGGATTGGAAAGGTGGTGCGATTGGAGCAGGTTTTTTTGTTGCAGGTACTATGTTTCAGACATATGGTCTAACCAACACCTCACCAGGAGTTGCAGCTTTCTTAACGACTACATATGTAGTGATTGTGCCTCTTCTATGGTGGCTGATAAAAAAAGAAAAACCGTCTAAAATTATTCTGCTGTGTAGCATTCTTGCAATCGTCGGAATTGGTCTGCTTTCCCTTACAGATGGGTTTAAGATGAGGCCAGCGGATATACTGGTGTTGGTATGTGCGTTGATGTTCTCCGGCTATATTATGAGTGTCAGTGTTTTTGCAAGAAATGTAGATGAAATTGTTTTTGCATTTTTATTGTTTTTATTCTGCTCCATTTATTCGTTTATACTATTCTTGGCAAACGATGGAAATTGGAAACAATTCTTAAGTTTACCGGCAATCCTTACTGTATTATACTTGGCTCTTTTCTTTACATTTATCTCAAATACATTGCAGGTATATGCACAGGCATATTTAAGGCCAGGTCTAGCTGCTATTTTGCTTTCACTGGAATCGTTGTTTGGAGCACTGTTTGGAATTATAGGAGGATTTGACACACTGACTATACGCTTTATTGCCGGTGGCATCCTAATGACTATTGCTGTTATACTTCCGGCTGTCGAAGACTACAGGAAAGAGAAACTAGAACTAGCAGCTAAGGAAACCGATAAACTAGAGACAAGCAGCGGTAGTAAGGTATAAAAGCGGCACAGATTACTGAAGGCGAAGCTTTTGCAAAATTTGTTTTGAGCTCTTGATTCCGAGTTTGTTATATGCAGAAGCAGTATATTTCTTCACGGACGGAATGCTTAAATAGCAGTGGCTGGCAATGTCCTCATTGCTGTATCCTCTCAAAATTTCCTGGAGAATATCAAATTCCCGTTTTGTCAGTGTATATTCTTTTCTAAGTTGCTGCAGCGCGGCATCAAATAAGTATGATATATTATAGACAAGACATTGCACGAGAATATCGGAATCTGGAGCACTAGCTGTTTTGGAGAGTTCAATGAAGAAGGGGGCGTCTGAGAGTTTGCTCTCATAAGAATAATTGTCAAGACCTGCACTGTCCGTAAACGCCTGCCTGCACAAAGAGCGCACTTTTTCTGACAGCAGGGAACCATACTGGTCATTTGACATCAATTCCTTGTATATATTATTGCAAGACACAAGTTCGAGTGATTCATTAAACAAAGCATAAGCTAGGTGGGAGGAGTTGGATAATACAATGCAAGAATTGTTTAAAGACTGCTCCTCACCATAATAATGCAGTGCTTTTGAAAGATGGGGCTGCAGAAACCGAAGAATCTCTATATCTTTATCAGAAAAATCATTTCGAGTTTTTTCACGATAAAGGCAAATTCCAGCTTTGAGATTGTTCTGGCTCTTAAATAGAATATTTCCGTTTATGCCGTAATAGATATTGCTGGGAATATAAAATTCTCTCCATGCAGGATTTTCAAGCCGTGCTTCAAAATCATAATATTCGCTGAACCGGATGATACAGGGGACGGGTGCATTTACAGAAGAAAAGAGATCATCATAAGGTTCATAGTATCTGTAATAGTCGCTGGCGTCGATATAGTCGCTTGTTACATTGTATTCAATAGCATGTGTCTGTGAAAAATGATCACCGTTTTTACGGAAAAAATAAATTGCTGCTTTGTCGAAAAAAATGACGGTAAAGAGCTGATGAAGAAAATCTGAAAGACGTCGATCTACGGGCCCTTCAGAATATAATTTATGGATTAAATGGTTGAGAGTATGCAGATCTTTTGTATTAAAATCAGACATGATAATTTTTCCTTTCGGTTTTAAAATCAAAGCAGATTTAACAGTAATTTGATATTATTCATAATTATAATTTAATTCAAAAAGGACGTCAACAATCACAAAATATTTTCAGCAATCGCTATGATTAGGCACCAATAAAACTAAAATATTTATATAATGTAAAAGGAGAAAAAAATGAGTAGAAAAATTAGAATGGTATCGTATGGACTTGGCAGAATGGGAAAGGTGGCTGTCAGATACGCTGTAGGAAGAGACATTGAGATTGTAGGGGCTTACGATATGTACAGCAAAATTCATGGGCAGGATGTAGGAGAACTTGCCGGTATTGAAAAAATAGGAGTTGAGGTGAGAGATTCAGCGAATTTTGCCGAAGAACTAAAAGAACTGAAAGCAGATATTTGCGTTGTAATTGGACGGAGTCTTCTAAAAGACCTGGGGGATGTATTTTTGGCGTGCGCCGCTGCGGGAGTCAATGCAGTTACGATTGCTGAAGAGATGTTGTATCCGCGCGTTTCTTCTCCGCTACTGGCCGAGAAGATTGACAAGCTGGCAAAGGAGAATGGCTGTACGATTTCAGGAACAGGGGGACAAGAACTGTGCTGGGGTTCTTTGGTATCTACAGCAGCAGCTTCTGTAAATACAATCAGAAAAATTACAGGTATTACAACGAACAATGTAGACGATTATGGTATTGCTTTTGCAGAACAGTTTGGCATTGGCATGACAGAAGAAGAATTCAATGAAAAAATTGCGAAAACAAGAAACGTCAGTGACAAAGATGTCGCGGCAGAAATTTTAGAAGGAACTTTTGAGGCCGCATTTATGTGGAATTCCTGCGCATGGCTCTGTGACAGACTAGGATATAAGATAAAAACGCTTGCGCAGAAAATCGTTCCTGTCTATGCAAAGGAACCGGTATATTCTGAGAGTCTTGGCAGGACAATAGAAACAGGAGAAGTTTCAGAGGCATCTCAGGTCATTACGCTGGAGACGACAAATGGCATGGTGATTGAAAGTGAATTGTATTGTACGATTTACACAAAAGGGCAGCAGGATTATAATAACTGGAAAATTTATACGGATGAAAGTGAGCTGGCTATAGAGATGCCGTCAATGCCGTCTGTAGAGATAACATTGGGTACAGTAATGAACCGGATTCCGGATATTATAGCAGCAGAACCAGGACTCGTCTCTACAGGAAGAATGCCCGCTGCAGTATTTCGTCAGTCTCCGATGAGAATAGAGGACTGATATTGGAAATATTTGTCAGAAGTTTTGTTAGTATAGATCAAAAATTAGCATCTACTAAAATGAAAACTTAAAAAAATACCTTGAAATCACGCACAAGTATAGATATAATACATAATATAAGAAAAATTCTTCGGGGTCGGGTGCAAGTCCCAACCGGCGGTAAAGTCCGCGACCTGCCTTGTATAAGGTGGCTGAACCGGTGACACAGTAGAGTGCTGTGAATTCCGGTACCGACAGTAAAGTCTGGATGAGAGAAGAAATTGTGTCATATGAAAGTGGTGACGTGGCCCCGAATAGTCATTCGGGGTTTTCTTTATTTTTAAATTGAAATAATAACCTGTACAGAAAGCTAGAATGAAAGATTCGGAGACAAGTAACTGTGAAAATGACAGAATTGCCAGGAAGATTTTTTTCTTTTCTAAATTATCAAAATGTCCGGCAGGACAATGAGAAAAGGAGAGAAATAAAATGAGTACAGAGACAAATGTTGCAGGAAAACAGGTACAAAGCTCAGGAGTAAAGACGGTTGTTCAGGTTGGAATGTTAGCGGCACTGGCATTGATTTTAATGTTTTTTGAAATTCCGCTTCCATTCGCACCATCATTTTATGAGATTGATTTTAGTGAAGTTCCCGTCTTGATAGGGTGCTTTACAATGGGGCCACTGGCTGGAACAGCAGTGGAGCTTGTGAAGATATTGCTTGCGTTGGTACTAAAAGGAACAACTACCGCGGGGGTAGGAGAAATTGCCAACTTTCTGATTGGATGTGCCCTCTGTGTTCCGGCAGGAATTATCTATAAGAGAAACCGTACAAGAAAAAGTGCTTTGCTTGGTATGGCTGCAGGTACGCTTTTGATGACAGTGATTGGATGCGTGATAAATGCATATGTATTGCTTCCTGCATATTCGGCAGCTTTTGGCATGCCACTGGAAGCACTGGTGGATATGGGGACAGCGGTAAACAGCCATATTACCAGTCTTTCGACGTTTGTAGTGTTGGCGGTTGCACCATTTAATCTTTTAAAGGGAATACTGGCATCGTTGATTGTTTTCTTGATTTATAAAAAAATCAGTCCGGTTTTTAAGATGCGTTAGACATAGAACGAGGAGGTGGAGCTTAGATGGAAATGGCAATAATGATGTGTGCCGTAGTGATTGCGGTCTGTATTTTGACAAATAAGTTCACCTCAAAATTAGGGATACCGGCAGTATTGCTTTTTATGGGAATTGGCATGCTCTTTGGGAGCGAAGGATTGGTAAAAATTCCTTTTGATGATTTTAAGGCGGCGGAAAGAATCTGTTCTGCCGCCCTTGTTTTTATTATGTTTTATGGTGGATTTGGAACAAATTTCAAAGCGGCTAAACCGGTTCTTGGAAAAGCGGTTTCGATGGCAACACTGGGTGTTTTAATAACGGCAGGAGTGACAGGAATATTCTGTCACTTAGTGTTAGAAATGAGTATACAGGAGGGGTTACTTATAGGGGCTGTAATAGGTTCTACAGATGCTGCTTCTGTGTTTTCTATTCTGCGTTCGAAAAATTTGTCTCTAAAGGAAGGGACCGCTTCTCTTTTAGAAGTGGAAAGTGGAAGCAACGACCCTTTTTCTTATATGTTGACGATGGCAGTTTTAAGCTGGATGGGAGGAGACGGACAGAATATCTTCCTTATGGTAATAAGACAGCTTGGATTTGGGATTATGTTCGGAGTAGGACTCGGAATTCTGGCAGTTCAAATTTTTGAAAGAATAGAATTTGATATAGAAGGTGCTGATACAATTTTAATGGCAGCGATGGTACTTTTTTCATATGCAGGCCCTGCCTTTTTAGGGGGCAATGGATATTTGAGTGTTTACCTTTTAGGAATGATTGTAGGAAATGCGAATTTTGGAAATAAGATTTCTCTTATACATTTTTTTGAAGGAATCGACAAGCTTGCCCAGATTCTTATTTTCTTTCTGCTGGGGCTTTTGGTGTTTCCGTCGGAGTTACTGCCTATGTTGAGTAAGGCGGTAGTGATTTTCCTTGGGCTTACCTGTATCGCACGTCCATTAGCGACGATACTTCTTCTCGCACCTTTTCGTTCCTCAGTCAGACAACAACTCTTAGTTTCTTTTTCCGGGCTTCGCGGGGCGGCCTCTATTGTATTTGCGATTATGGTAACAGTCAATCCAGTATATACAAAAAGTTATGTGTTTAATGTCGTATTCTGTGTCGCACTGATTTCCGTCGCTTTCCAAGGAATGTTGCTTCCATATGTGTCGCGGAAGCTGGATATGATTGACACAGAACAGACAGTTATGAAAACATTTAGTGATTATCAGGAAGAACAGCAGATGCAGTTACTTCAGATAAGATTAAAGGAAGGGCATAAATATATTGGGAAAAAGATTCGAGATTTAAAATTAGGAGGGATACTTGCTGTCTTGATTGAACGCGAGGGTGAAGCGATTATTCCACGGGGAGAGGTGACACTGAAGGAAGGAGATGTTCTGGTATTAAGTGGTGAGTCCTATCAGGGAGCACAGGATACAGTATTGGACGAACAGAGGATAGAGAAGGGAGATACGCGAATTGGAAAGCAGATATGTGAAATGAAAAATCCTCAAAATCGTCTGATTGTCTTGATCAGACGTAGCGATAAAACAACTGTGATACCGAAAGGCGATACAAAGATTTATGAAGGGGATACACTTATTTTTAGTACGGGAGAACGACAGGGATAGTAGTGCAGATTTTCTATGAAAACAGAAAATTTTGAAGGGATTTCGAGAATTTTGAGATGGAGAATTAAGACGGATTATGACGAAAGGTCGACTGATGTAGAAATAAAAAAGTTGACAAGATGAATTTTTTATATTAGAATAACGCCTGTAACATTTTTGTAATATCTGTAATATTTATGAAATTATAAACGTATATTTCATAATATGTATGCAAAGATATTGCAATAATCAGGAGGTAGGAGTATGAAACAATATAAAAAATTTATTGCGATGATGTCAGCTGTTACTATGTGCACAGTGACTGTGCCTGGATTTGACAGTCTGGCAGCACAGCCGGGAAGTGGGGCGGCACCGGTTATGTCTCTAAACCAGAGGGATGGGGAGTGGACTCTGGAAACACTTTTAAGAGAGATACCGGACGAAGCATTAAAAGATACGAAGGGAGCAGCAGAAAAAGCTAAAACATTATACATTGTTAATAAAAAAGAGGAAGAAAAAAAGGCGCAGGAAGAAGCACAGAAGAAAGCGGAAGAAGAAAGACTTGCACAGGAGGCGGCACAGGCAGCAGAGGAAGAAGCCAGAGCGCAGGCAGAGGCGCAGACTCAGACGGCAGTTTCCTGGAGTCAAGAAGTGGGTGTACAGGCATCCTGGGATGATCAGACACTTTTAGCAGCATTGATATATTGCGAAGCAGGTAATCAGCCTTATGAAGGACAGGTGGCTGTCGGTGCAGTTGTGATGAATCGTGTCAGAAGCGGCGCGTATCCAAACACAATATCTGAAGTTATTTATCAGCCGGGACAATTTGGACCAGCGATGACCGGCTGGCTGGATTCTGTGCTTGCTAGTGGCGGCTATACAGACACCGCAATGCAGGCGGCGGCAGACGCGCTGGCAGGCAGCAATCCTGTGGGGGATTGCATGTCCTTTGGAAATGGAAATTGGGGAATCCAGATAGGAGATCACTATTTCCATTAGGGATATAAATATAAAGTTAATTGACGAAATATAAAATTTAAGCGACA
>ERZ857801.3588-NODE-3588-length-10570-cov-3.257822_pt1 | contig 10570 bp, 8 predicted proteins | sample MGYA00519762_ERZ857801 | MGnify/ENA primary metagenome ERZ857801 (study PRJEB31778, sample SAMEA3449368) | human gut metagenome | biome: human gut; feature: human-associated habitat; material: faeces | place: United Kingdom | collected 2010/2012 ...
TATTGACAGCGGTTTTCGTGCATTTCTTCGCCATGGGCCGCCGCGCCGTGGCTGCCCACGGGCACCACGCCGGTCAACTACGTGCTGAACTGGGGCGCGTTCGAGAGCGACAACGTCATGATGGTGCACGGCGTCTACGTCGACGACCATGACGTGGCCAAGCTCAGGGAGTACGACGTCTCCATCGCCAGCTGCCCGCGCATCAACGCGCAGCTGGGCATGGGCGTCGCCCCGCTCGCCGAGTTCTTGAACAACGGCCTGCGCGTGGGCCTGGGCACCGACAGCCCCGCCGCCACCGACTCCACCGACATGATCTCGGAGATGCACATCGGTATGCTCATCCAGCGCGCCGTGACCCCGCGCAACTTCATGAAGTCCTCCACCATGCTGGAAATGGCCACTATCGGCGGTGCCCGTGCGCTGCGCATGGATGACAAGGTCGGCAGCCTGGAAGTGGGCAAGCGGGCGGACATCATCACGGTGGATGTGGAGCAGCCCCATCTGGCGCCCTTTGGGCTGATGCCGGTGCAGCGGCTGGTATACCATGCCATGGGCCAAGACGTGGACTGCGTGATCGTGGATGGTGCCATTGCGATGGAAGGCCGCAAACTGACCCAGATCGACGAGCGCAAAGTGCTGGATGACGCCGCCCGGGCGCTGGATGCGCGGGCGGAAGAGGCAGTGGCCCTGCTGGAGGAGATTGCGCAGGAAAACCATCTGAATATCACCTTCTCGGCGGAGCAGGAGGACGTGACGGTCCAGATCGGCCACACTACCCGGCCCGCCACCCGACAGGAGGCATTTACGGCCTTTGTGATCTTCTTTGGACTTGTGGGTATCTGTGCTGGCGGCTTTTTTGTCCTATGCCGGGAGACTTCTTCCTACAAAAAGGAGTCTCTGCAGCAGTGATTTGAAGATTTGAAAGGATACTCTGGGATGCAGTCTCGTTTGCTGAAAAATATTCTCTCTGTCAGTGGCGTGCTGATTTTGGTCAAGGCGCTGGGTTTTTTCAAGCAGATGGTAATCGCCGGCATTTTTGGCGCCAATGCCGAGACTGACCTGATCAATCTGTCCTATGGATTTATCGGCGACATCCAATATCTGCTGGTTCAAGTGATGCTTACCGCAGTGGTATCTGTTTATATTCATGTGAAGGAAGAGACCCAGAATGAAGCCGGGCAGTTTGCCAGCGACACCCTTTGCGCAGGCACCATCGTTGTAGCGGCGATTTCAGCGACCATTTTTATGCTTTCCCCCTGGATCTCAAAATTGCTGGCCCCAAGCTATTCCCAGGAATTGAGTAGCCAGCTCGGGGGCTATATTCGCCTATTTTCCCCGATCCTCATTCCATTGGTTTGGATGGCGGTTTTTCATGCACTTCTCAACTCCAACAAACGCTTTATCCCAGGTCAACTGGAGGGATTGTACCAAAGCGTGATCCTGGTTATCGTGATTATTTTGGGAGCGCCCTATCTGGGCGTGGACTCCCTAGTCATTGGATATTGGTTGTATGCAACCTTCAGCGCCGGGTTTCTGGGTTATCAGGCGCGGACTTATTTGAGGAAGAGCAGTAGAAATCCGTTCCGTAATCCGCAGGTCCGTTCGCTTCTCGCAATGGTTGGACCACTTTCTATCGGCTATGGTGCAGTTTATATCAACCAAATGGTAGACAAAATCCTGGTATCCGGACTGGCGGATGGGACGGTCACTGCCATGAGCTATGCCGCTACACTTTCCAATCTGGTAGGGACACTGATTTGCTCCCTCTGCTCCGTGCTTTATGCCCATGTAACAGAATATATTTCGCAGGAAAAGGAACAGGCTGTGGCCCAACTGACAGAACGGGCGATTTTGGTTCTGGTGATTCTGCTGCTGCCTGTCACTGTGATCGCAGTAAGCCAGGCGGAAGACATAGTCCTGCTCATATATGGCCGCGGCGCATTTGACGCGGAAGCGGCGGCTATGACAGCCCAGGCATTGATGGGCTACAGCCTGAGTTTTATCCCTTTGGCGTTACGTGAGGTATATAGCCGGGTCCAATACGGATATCAGGACTCTAAGCACCCCGCGGTAAACAGTGTCATCGGCATCGCCTGCAATGTTACATTGAGCATTTTGCTTTGTCGAAAGTTCGGTGTATTTGGAGTGACCCTTGCCAGCAGCGTAGCCACCCTAGTAATCGGCATGCTGAATGTGCAGTCTGCTCGCCGGACCGCATCATTCCTGTCGTTGAAATCTCTTTGGAACTTAACACCGAACATATTGATAGGTGGAATCCTGTCCATCCTTTTGACGTGGGGCTGCAAGCAATGGCTTGCAGAACTGCCGCTGCTGATTCGGCTGTGCTTGACCACTTTCTTTGTGTTCTCTGGATATAGTGTTTTGGTCATCCCTGCGGTATGGAAAACCGGGCTTATCAAGCCATGTCATTTTTCGCGCAAACAAAGATGAGCAGGAAAAATATCGCTACTGAAGAGGAGCCTTCTATTAGCGGCTGGTAATTTTTATAGTCCGAGGAAGGACGCTCTGCAGAGATCAGAAAGAAAGCGGCGCGTCCCATATGCAGAGTAGCCTCTTTTTTGAGTGGTCTGCTAGCGCGCTCACGCTATGATTCTTTGCCTGTCCCCACTCAGCTTTTTTGGAGCCGTGCAGGCATTCTGCCTCGAATGCTGGCCTCAATTTGGGGCTATCTTCGCAGAAAGCAGTTGTATCTCTGTGTGCATTGCCACGGGCAACGAATATCAAATGAAGGGAATTATTTTATGTGTGGCATCAGTGGTTATCTGGATCTAGACCGTGGAGTGGATATTGGAATCTTGCGGCGTATGACGGATGTCATCCGTCACCGGGGGCCGGATGACGAGGGATATGCTTTGATTGGCCCCGGTGGGACATCTTTTTTCGGGGGGAACGATACAGTAAAAGGGCTGGAGGTCCCTCCGCTGGAAACTGCCGTGGGGACCGCTTCCTTTTTGGGATTTGGTCATCGCCGCCTGAGCATCTTGGATCTGAGCGTTGGTGGTCATCAGCCGATGTATTTGCCGGAACGGGATATCACCCTCATCTACAATGGGGAGTTATATAACTACATGGAACTTCGCGCCCAACTGGAAGCTCTGGGGTATACCTTCCACACCACCAGCGACACGGAAGTTTTACTGTATGCCTACTGCGAATGGGGTGAAGATTGTCTCACACAGTTCAACGGCATGTGGGGGTTTGCTTTGTGGGATGGACAGGAAAATAAGCTGTTTTGCGCCAGAGATCGGCTGGGAGCCAAACCGTTCCATTACTGGCGCCAGGGAAACCGTATCATGTTTGGATCAGAACTGAAGCAGCTTTGTCAGGATGGTGCCGTACAACGGCGGTTTGACACCTCTTATTTGGCAGCTAACCTGATATATCATATCAGTGATTATAACGATCAGACTCTGATTGAAGGCATGAAGACCCTCCGACCTGGCCATAAGCTTGTTGTGCAGCTGGGGGCCGGTCATAACACCATCGACTCCTTTACCATTTCTTCCTATTGGACGTTGCATGTTCATTATGATAACAGTAAAACCGAGGCGGAGTGGGTGCGGTTGGTGACAGAGGAGTTTTCCAGGTCTTGCCGCTGGCGTATGCGTAGCGACGCCCCCCTGGGGGCGCTTTTGTCCGGAGGGCTGGATTCCTCCTGCATGGTTACTGAGATGTGTTCGCAGATGGAAGACCCCTCACGGTTGCAAACGTTTACTACCAGTTATCCTGGTAACAACTCCTGTGACGAGTGGTTCTTTGCCGATCTTATCAACCGTTCCTGCGGCTGTACAGGTAACCAGATCCTACCGGATGCCGAGGACATTGAAAAGCGTTTTGAGAATTTGGTGTGGCATGTAGAAGGGAGCTGTGGACTCTCTCTTTTAGGCAGCAAATTTTTGTTGGATGAAATCAATCGCCGCGGCTATAAGGTGATTCTCAATGGCCAGTGTGGTGATGAATTGATGCTTGGCTACGAGCGTTATTATGCATTCTTTTTCGCATCCCTGATCAAGAGAAAGCAGTGGAAGACTCTGGTGTCAGAATTTCGTCAGGCCAGTCGCCATTCCAAATTATCTGTGAGAGATCTGGCCGCTTATGCGCTCTACTTTAATCAGCCAGTGGTGCGGGACTCACGGCAGCTTCATCGTGCCGGCCGGTTCATCAACCCCGACCTGTTAGACCAGCGCAATCGTGTGGAGTTGCGGGAGTTGCTGTATCCAAAAATACTGGAAAATCTCCAATACACGGAGTTGACGGCAACCCAGTTGACACATATTGTACGCTATGACGACCGGTTGTATATGTCGGCTTCAATTGAAAGCCGGATTCCTTTTATGGACTATCAGTTCGTGGAACTGTGCTGTCGGATTCCACCTGAGTACAAGATCAAAAATGGTTACACCAAGTATCTGATGCGGCAGGCATTTGACAGAAGAATGCCTCGGGAAGTTACCTGGCGCACGAATAAAATGGGCTTTGGAGCGCCTGTGACACAGTGGGGCAGGAGGTTTTCGCGGGATTATCTGTTGGCGTACATTGAGGATTGCCGTACAGAGAAGTACTTCAAAAAAGAGGCGCTTGCACAGATGGTAACCCGCAATCAAGCGGAACCGTCTATCTATGAATTTCTCGCGGTTGAACTTTTTGCACGGCAGTTTGATGTGTCATAAGTATGGGACATTACAGGGGAAAACTGCTTTGATATAGTTTTTCGGGTGGTGGAGGCTATTTCGCTTTTTGGTGCGAATATTGATATATATTCGCATCCGGACAAACAAGAGGGGAGATCCGCATGACCTGTGTTAAAAGTAAAAATAAGTTACTGACTACAGAAGTGTAGAAACAGAATTACAGGATGTCCTTAGCGGTAAAAAAGCAAAAAATGAGTGGCGCCTAGGAACTTTTGTTAATTGAAAATGGATATGAAAAGTTCCACGCTGGGGCGCTAAACAAACTCACGTCCTCCTGTGCGCACTCCGATAGCAGGAGTTGCTTACACTTGATTTTTTGCGCCATTTTATCCATTTTTCTATGACAAACACAAAATTAAAAAAATCTAGCCGAAAAATGGATTTGAAAAAATAGATGGCAGAAAGATATATTTGCCACTTTAAATTTCGGCCATAACGCTGTATAATTTGTTATATGATCGTAACCTAAATTAAGCGGGGAACGACACATAATGCAATTAGGAGCGTATGGGCAAGATGAATCATCTGCGAAAACAGATTCTCTTTTTGTGTGACAGTCTGATTTTAATTGTTTTTTCGACTTTTTTCTCGTGGTTTTCTCTGCGATATAATCTGACGGATGCAGTTGGACAATCCGTTCAGCTGATTCAAAATTTTGCGTTGCTTTATGCCTGCACAGTGCTTTTCCAACTTTTATTCCGCACGTATGACAGCCTTTGGCGGTACGCTGAGAGTAAGGAATACCTGTCGCTGCTCATGGCTGCATTTTGCGGATTTTTCCTCTACGAGGTCTTGAGCCGCATTTTTCTACAGAGCATAATTTCCTTTATGCTCCTGACTTGTGTGGCCAGCCTCTGGGTCTTGGGAATGCTGTTGCTGCGCTTTGCCTACCGTGTTTACCGCAGTCGGGTACTATTTAGTAAGGGCAGCCATCAAATCCCTGTGGCCATTGTCGGTGCAGGAGCAGCTGGCGTTCAGCTGCTGGATGAGCTCCAGAGCAATCCAGACAGCCGATACAGTGTGCAATGCTTTTTTGATGACGACCTTGGCAAGCTGGGAAAACGAATCCATGGCGTGGAAGTGAAGGGGACGATCAGCCAAGTGCAGGAGCGCCTGCGCGCGATGGATATTCAGGAGATCATTGTGGCGATTCCATCTGCGGGGGAAAACCGCCGCCACGAGATTTTACAGAAACTGTCCGGCCTCGAGCGGATCAAAATTTCTGTTTTGCCCAGTACACTGGACATGATCCGCCAAAAGCCGATGCGCTCTCAACTGCGCGAGGTCCGCATTGAGGACTTATTGGGCCGTGAGCCGGTGTACTTGGACCCAGCGCCTGTGGATGCATATCTCTCTGGAAAAACCGTATTGGTCACTGGAGGCGGCGGCTCTATCGGTTCAGAGCTGTGCCGACAGATTGTCAAGCACGATCCCAAAGAGCTGGTGATCGTGGATATCTATGAGAATAACGCCTATGATATTCAGCAGGAACTGCTGTACCAGTATGGTGGGCGGCTCAATCTGAAAGTGGAGATCGCTTCTATACGGGACAGGAGGCGGATGCGGCAGATCTTCGCTACATACCGGCCGGATGTGGTTTTTCATGCCGCTGCGCACAAACACGTGCCGCTTATGGAAAACAGCCCTCAGGAGGCGATCCGCAACAATGTATTTGGCACACTAAACCTCGTGCGGGCCGCGGATGAGTTCTGTGTTCAGAAGTTCCTGCTGATCTCCACAGACAAAGCGGTCAATCCCACCTCTGTAATGGGCGCCAGCAAACGGCTTTGCGAGATGATTCTTCAGTCCATGAAAGGACACAGCGGCACAGATTTCGTGGCGGTTCGATTCGGAAATGTCCTGGGCTCCAACGGCTCCGTAGTACCGCTGTTCCAGCGGCAGATCGCCGCGGGGGGACCGATCACGGTAACAGACAAGCGCATTATCCGTTATTTTATGACAATTCCGGAAGCTGCGCAGTTGGTGCTGCAGACCGGTGCCATGGCCCGGAAGAACGAGCTGTTTGTTCTGAATATGGGACAACCTGTAAAAATCCTGGATTTGGCGGAAAATATGATCAGACTCTCCGGGTATGTGCCGTATCGGGACATTGACATTGTGGAGACGGGGCTGCGGCCCGGCGAAAAGCTGTACGAGGAGCTGTTGATTGCCAGCCGGGACATTGAGCAGACGGAGAACAGCCAGATTTTTATCGAGCGGCAGCCGGCGATTACTCCCGGTGAGCTGAGAGAGAAGCTGGAGATTCTCCAGGAGGCCCTGGAGAAGGATGATTCCTCCTGCATTCGGGAGGCGCTGCACAGGGTTGTGCCAACTTTCCATGAGCCGGAAGAGGTGAACTGCGGGCAAGGCGCCGAGGTCCGCATTCCGCAACAGGCTGCTTTCAGATAAAGATCAGAATTTTCAAAAAACCGCCATGCGAAATGTCAGCGCATGGCGGTTTTTTCAGGACAGATTTCCTACACGATATAAGGAGAGTTCTATGACCAATCATTTTTCCCTTGCCAGATTCCTGCTCTGGATTCCTCCATTGCTCTGGTATCGAATCATTTGGGGATTTTCCGCCCAGACAGCGTCTGCCTCCGGGAAAGTATCTGATGGACTTCTGCATCGCATCTTAATTGTGCTGTCGCCTGCGTATGCCCGGTCCGAGGCCGATATTCAGGGGGCAGCTGTTGAGGTGCTCTCGTTTTTTGAGAGAAAAGCCGCCCACATGTTTTTGTATTTCCTTTTGGTCATCCTGTTGTTAGCGGCGCTTGCGCCCTTTGTCCGGAACATCCTGCGCCGGTCTGCTGCCGCGGGAGTTTTCTGTGCCGTCCTGGCAGCCCTGGATGAGATTCATCAGACGTTTGTTCCAGGGCGCAGTGGAGCTGCACGAGATGTGGCGGTCGATTTGGCGGGAGCCGCAATCGCGTATGGTATTTGGTTTCTACTGCGATGGGTAGGAGCCGCGCGAAGAGACCGGCGCCGGCTGTCTGCAATCCGAACATGGATGCCCGCAGGGATTGGCCTTCTCAGTGCCTGTATTCTGCCGCACCTTACACAATCCGCCTTCAGCCATCCGGTTTTTGAGCGCCTCTGTCAGCGGTTCCTGGAAAATTGGGAAACGCTTGACGCAGCCGGAAAGATCGCTGTATTAGAGGGGATCTCTCCTGTTATGAAGGAGATGTTATATGCGGGAACAGCGGGGCTGTTGGGGCTGATGACTATCCTGACGCTGGCAATGCGGGGATGGCCGCTGCTGCGCTCGATCACGGTATCGGTGTCAACTGCTGCGCTGGCAGCGGTCTTCTTTGCGGGGCTGCATAGTTGCTGCTTGATCCCGGGACTTTTATCTATAGCCATGAGTGTCCTTCTGGGAAGCATGGTTTGGGCCAGCTGCATTTTAATTGTGAAAAGCAAAGCGCTGCTTCTCCATAAAGAATTCCAGATGTAAGCACGAAGCCCCAACGGGCTTCGTGCTCTTTCAAATAAGCTTATAGTGCGGCCAGGGACCGCCAGATCGGAATCCGATCATATCAAACAGAATCAAGAGCGGGCCGGCCAACAGCAGCCATAAAAGCGCATATCTGAGACAAATCTGCCCCAAAAAATTGCCGAAAAGAGAAGTGTAATCCCAAAGCCCCAAACCAAGCCAGACATTGAAAACCAGCCCGGCGGTCAACTGGGAAACAATCAGCACGATCCCTCCCAAAACTGCCTGGAGCCACAGCGGAAATGTCCAGGGCATTCGTTCGTTGACAGCGTCCAAAGGGATACACAGGAGGGAGAATACGGCAAGATCGGTCCAATGGCAGTTTCCGGTCAAAAGAAGCTGTAAAGCGCAGAAAACGACTCCGCCGCAGAACCATCGGAATATATGCCAAAGCAGCTGCATGATACGTCCCCCTCAAAAAAATTATCCGTTTCCCATCCTCCCTGATTAGGCATGCACAATGCTGAACGCCGGAAACAACAGTTCCCATCCGGTATGCGGATGACGGAGCTCCTTGCCAAGGTATTCGTGAAGAACCTCGTGCGCGTGGCCACAAACTCAAGGCCAGTGGCCAATCGGAACTGCAGTATGGAGGATTTTTCGGGCAGCTCCGTTTGATTTCTCCAGTATGCGGACTGGCAACGTGATGTCGGAAACCTTGCGGGAAAGCGTCTTTAGATGAGCTGCATGGCTATATTTTGGCAGCGGCAAATGACAAGAGGCCATTGTTAGTTTATGCACATTACCGCAAAATAGAAGTCATTTCCGATTTTAGAAAAATTTATTACTCCATAGAGAAAACGTAGATTCTGCTGAACAGAGAAAGGCTCCGGACGGGTGGCCTTCATTCACTGTTTTCCGTGCCTGTCGTACTCTTGGGGACAGCAATCTTTCGGGGGTATGGCGCGAATGTGCCGCCGACTATCGGGTGACATTCCGGTTTTCAGAGTGTCGATTTCGCCGATGCCTTTTTCCGGGAGCGTACAGCCAGCTGCAATTTCTCCATGATGTTTTGGGGGCCGGATTTCCGGCGGACGGAGTCTTTTGTGGACGAAACGAGGGAGAAATCGGGCACATCCGCTGCGGGGGTTGGAGACAGTACGGTTATATCTACGAAAAAGAGAGGAGCCGTTTGGCTAAAATAGAAAAAATGGCGGAGGCCCTGGAAAAGAAGTTGATTTTTCTCCCTAAAAATGATAGTTTGTAAGAGAGCACGCAGAGAGGCGTGTGATTGCTTTCCGTATTTCTGTGAACGAACACAGAATGGAGAGAAGTGTGCAAAACATGCGGCCCCGCTCTTACGGGACCGCTGGAAAAATTCTGAGGCTTCACAAGGGGGAAATTCCAATGTTTGATTCCAACCACGTATTCCTGGGCATTGCACCTATCGGCTGGTGCAACGACGATATGCCGGAGCTGGGCGGGGAGAACACCTTCCAGCAGACCGTCAGCGAGATGGCACTGGCGGGCTTCACCGGCTGCGAGATCGGCAACAAGTATCCCAAGGATCCTGCCGAGCTGAAGAAGGCCCTGGACCTGCGCGGCATGCGCATCGCCAGCCGCTGGTACTCATCCTTCCTCCTGACCCGCCCCTTTGAAGAGGAGGAGAAGGACTTTATCGCCAACCTGGACTTCCTGGCTGCTGTGGGCGCCAACCGCATCAACGTCAGCGAGCAGAGCTACTCCATCCAGGGCAAGATGGACGTACCCGTGCTCACCGGCGGCCACAAGCATGTGATGGACGACGCCGAGTGGAAGCTCCTGTGCGACGGCCTGAACAAGCTGGGCAAGATCGCTGCGGACCGGGGCTTCAAGCTGTGCTTCCACCACCACATGGGCACCGTGGTCCAGACCAGCGAGGAGACGGACCGCATGATGGCCAACACCGATCCCCGGTATGTGTTCCTGTGCTATGACACCGGCCACTTCACCTTCGCCGGCGAGGACCCCCTGGCTATGCTGAAGAAGTACGTGGACCGGGTGGGCCACGTCCACCTGAAGGATATGCGGCTGCCCGTGGTGGAAGAGGCCCGGAAGAATGACTGGTCCTTCCTGCAGGCCGTCCGCAATGGCGCCTTCACCGTCCCCGGTGACGGCGACGTGGACTTCGATCCTGTGTTCAAGGTGCTGGCGGATGCCGGCTACCAGGGCTGGCTGCTGGTGGAGGCGGAACAGGATCCTGCCAAGGCCAATCCGCTGGAGTATGCCATGAAGGCACGGAAGTACATCCGGGAGCATACGGGACTCTAATTCGAAGGGGGACTGCGTCCCCCCTCGACCGCCCCCCTCCCCAGTGACGTCGGTCACTGGGGACGCCGCCCAAGGCGGCTGGGTCAAAGTATTTTCGGCAGGTACACGCCCTGCC